>Ga0172372_10009850_pt1 | contig 12359 bp, 7 predicted proteins | sample LakKiv5m_2_FD_114544 | JGI IMG/M metagenome (GOLD analysis project Ga0172372, IMG submission 114544) | Freshwater microbial communities from Kabuno Bay, South-Kivu, Congo - kab_092012_9.5m | ecosystem: Environmental > Aquatic > Freshwater > Lake | place: Democratic Republic of the Congo...
CGCTCTGGACGTCCTCTTTAACCTGACTCACGAGCTTTCTCTCAGACGATTTTCCGGGATCAGCGCAACTTTATTCGACTTTATCTGACACCTCTTTCAATCGTGTCCCGGCTTTGCGTGAGTCTCCGGCCTCCGGCACAGAATTCTCTGGGCCGACTCAGCCCTGCCCGCCCAAGGACATTCGTGTCCTGGATGCGTCGATCGCGGTGTCCTGAGACTTTGCCTGCTGGATGTCAACATCGGAGGAATAGCTCGAATCGGACACATCGACTACCGGTTTTGATGCTTTTTCAATTCCGCTTCCAGGCTGGCAATTTCAGATTCCAGCTTGCGGACCTCTTCCGGGTCGTCGAGCTGCTTCTTCGCTCCAGCGAGTTGCTGACGGAGTTGCTGAAGCTTTTTCCGAATCGCTTCTTCACGCTTCTGGTTCATCGAATCGTTCTTTCAATTTCAAATGGAAGTCGCGGGTGACGCGGTGCAGGCACCGTCACCGGGCCAGCCAGCCGCCGTCAATCGGAACGATGCTGCCGGTCATGTAGCTGGATGCGTCGCTGGCCAGAAACACACACAGCCCGGCCAGTTCGTCTGGCAAGGCCCAGCGTCCGGCCGGAATCCGCGACAGAATCTGAGGCCCCCGGACCGGATCGCTCTGCAGCGGTCCCGACAGATCGGTCTCGATATAGCCGGGGCAGATGCAGTTCACCGTAATTCCTTTCGGTGCCCACGAAACGGCCAGCGATTTTGTCAGACCGGCCAGAGCATGCTTGGCGGAGGCATACGCGGAGATGTGCAGGCCGCCTTCGAATGTCATCACCGATCCGATGTTGATGATCCGCCCGCGGCCGTGTTCCGCCATGAAGGGAGCCGCCTGAACCGCCAGTTCAAACGCCGCGTGCAGATGGACTTCCAGCAGATACCGCCACTCATCCAGCGGGTAATCCTCCGGCGGGTGACGCTGCGTGACTCCCGCGTTGTTCACGAGGATGTCCAGCCGGCCGAGAGCTTCAACAAACTTCCCGCACAGACCAGCCCGTTGCTCAGCGACTCCCAGATCCGCCGTGATTTCATGAAAGCGGCGGCCGCAGCCCTCCACCAGTCGCCGGGTTTCGGCTGAGTTCCCGGATCGAGTGACCGTCGCGATATCGGCTCCGGCCTGAGCGAGTCCCAGCGCCAGAGCCTGGCCGATTCCCCGACCGGCTCCAGTCACCAGAGCCACTCGTCCATCCAGTTTGAAGAGATCCAGAATCATGTCGTTCGCCTGTTGACCTCGCGAAGCCACTGCGGTGTTTCCAGCATCAATAGACCACGGACATTGGACCGCCATTCGAGTCGAACTGCCAGGCAAACCGGCGCTCCGGTTGAATCCGCGGGCTGACCGGATCAACCGGCTCGCTGCCGGACGACACTCGGAAAACCGGCCGCTAAACTGCGCCGCTCCAACAGCTCCCGATGCTTGAGACTGGATTTGCGTTATGACCGATTCGCTCTCCACCGACACACCGGCGGAAGTGCCCTCACCGGGTCAGGCTCCACTCCCTGACGATCTGCCGCCGGTTCAACCGCCTTCGGCCGGCTTCATTCTGCAACTGTTCGTGGTTCCGGCCATCATCGTCGGCGCCGTTGTCCTCGTGTGGTTCCTCTTCGGGAAAATCTCGTCGGGTGGCCAGGACTGGCGAAACCTGATCAGTGAGGTGCAGAGCGGTAACGAACACCGCAGCTGGCGCAGCGCGACGGAACTCGCCCAGATGCTGCGCGCCGACATTGAACTCAAGGAGCGTGGACAGAAGCTGTCCGCGAATCCGCTGATTGCCACCGAACTGGCGAAACTGATGACCGCACAACTCAAGACATCGTCCACGGGTGAGGATGAGGCCGGCATGCGCCAGGCGTTTCTGGCCCGCACGCTGGGCTGGCTGGATTCGGTCGAAACGGTGGTCCCTGTGCTGATCGATGCGATGCAGTCGGAGCGTCCGGCCATCGTGCGGCTCGATGCCATGCGGTCCATCGCCATCATCGCCAGCCGCCTGCAGGAGCAGAACCAGAAAGCGGACTGGAGCGTCGCTGCCGAACGAATCCTGGAGTATTCGCGGGACACTGATCCGCTGGTCCGGCAGGTGGCGGCTTTCACGCTGGGACTGCTGCCCGGCGAGTCCGTTGATCAACGCCTGAAGGTGATGACGGAAGACGCGGACGAGAACACGCGGATGAACGCGGCTCTGGGACTGGCCCGCCGCGGCAGCAGCGAGGGACTGCCGGTCCTGTTCGCTCAACTGCAGTCAGGCATGGCCGCGACCAATCCCGCCGGTATGCCCGGTCCCAGTCCCGAAGAGCGCGTGAATCAGGCTCGCGCGACAGACATCATGAAACTCACCTCCCTGCGGAACGCTCTGATCGCCCTTCGCGACATCAAAGATGCGCTCAATCCGGAACAGCGTGAGGAAGCTTTGCGGCTCTGCCAGCCGGTGCTCGATGAGTGCCCGGACATGAAGATCCGCATCGAGGCCAAGTCCACAATCCGCGAACTGAAGCCGGACACTGCGGCTGAGTAAGAAGTCCCTGCCGGTGTCTGCGCCAGTGATCCGACTGAGAGAGAGTTGCCACCGCGAACAAGCACGCCGCGCCAGCAAGTGTGCTCAGAACACTGGACGCACTCGCTGGCGCTTCGAGCTTGTCAGCGTCTCACTCATGGCCGTGAAAAGTATCAATGCGACGCTGACTCGGCCTGCTTAAAAAGAAACCGCCCGGACAGAACACTCTGTCCGGGCGGTTTTCGTTCAACCGATTGTCACAGCCTGAGAAGGCAGTGACAGAGTCGTTTAGTAAATGTCCTCAGCGCCGCCGTGAGCCTTCTTCTCGTCTTTCGGCTTTTCGGCGATCAGGGCATCGCTGGTCAGCAGCAGAGTGGCCACGGAGGCGGCGTTCTGCAGAGCAGTTCGGGTGACCTTGGTGGGGTCGATGATGCCGGTCTTGACCAGATCCTCGAACTTGTCGGTCGCGGCGTTGTAGCCCTTGTTACCGTCCAGTTCGAGCACCTTCTCGCAGATCACGCTGCCGTCTTTGCCGGCGTTGTCGGCGATCTGAATGATCGGAGCGCGGCAGGCCCGGACGATGATGTTGTAGCCCACTTCTTCGTCGTGATTCAGACCCTTGGTCTTCAGTCCGGCGGAAGCCCGCAGCAGAGCCACACCACCGCCGGGCAGAATGCCTTCTTCGACGGCGGCGCGAGTCGCATGCAGAGCGTCTTCCACGCGCGCCTTCTTCTCCTTCATCTCGGATTCGGTCGCAGCACCGACGTTCACCTGAGCGACACCACCAGACAACTTGGCGATCCGCTCGTTGAGCTTCTCGCGGTCGTAGTCGCTGGTGGAGTTCTCCAGTTCGCGGCGGATCTGATCGATCCGGGCCTTGATCTCGGAGGTCTTGCCGGCCCCTTCGATGACCGTCGTGTTGTCCTTGTCGACGATCAGCTTCTTCGCGCGGCCGAGGTCGCTGAGCTGGACGTTTTCCAGCTTGATTCCCAGGTCTTCGAAGATCGCCTGGCCACCGCACATGATGGCGATGTCCTGCAGCATGGCCTTGCGACGATCACCGTAGCCCGGCGCCTTCACCGCGACGCACTTGAACGTGCCGCGCAGCTTGTTGATAACCAGAGTCGCCAGTGCTTCGCCATCGACCTCTTCCGCGATGATCAGCAGCGGCTTGCCGGACTGGACCACCTTCTCCAGGACCGGAACCATGTCCTTGATGCTGCTGATCTTCTTCTCGTGAACCAGCACATACGCGTCTTCAAACTCGCAGGTCATGCTCTGCGGATTCGTGACGAAGTACGGAGATAGATATCCGCGATCGAACTGCAGACCTTCCTTGCGTTCAAAGTCCGTGCTGAGGCTCTTGCCTTCTTCAACCGTGATCACGCCATCCTTGCCGACCTGCTCCATCGCTTCGGCCAGAATGTTGCCGATCTCGTCATCGCCATTGGCGGCCACCGTGCCGACCTGCGCGATCGACTTCTTGCTGCGGCAGTCGGTGGACATGCCGTGAAGCTTCTCGACGATGTCGGACACGGCCTTGTCCATGCCGCGCTTCATGTCGATCGGGCTGACACCGGCGACCACCGCTTTCAGACCTTCGTTGAAAATCGCTTCTGCCATGACGGTCGCGGTCGTCGTTCCATCGCCCGCGTTGTCGGAAGTCTTCGAAGCAACTTCCTTCACCAGCTTGGCGCCCATGTCTTCGAACTTGTCCGGCAACTCGATTTCGCGAGCCACCGTGACGCCGTCCTTGGTGACGCTCGGCGAGCCGAAGCTCTTCTGAATAATGACGTTCCGGCCGCGGGGACCGAGGGTCACCTTCACGGCGCGAGCCAGCTTGCCCACACCGCGACGCACGGCTTCCTGAGCTTCCTGATCAAAGGCAATCATCTTTGCCATGACTAACTGTCTCCTGAGTGGATTCCTGCAGAGGGATCGTAAAACACAGCCCGCCGCGATGCGGTCACTGCCCGTCGGCATATGGCCGCTGAGCGGAATAGAACCACCTAGAAGGTGGCGAGGATGTCGCTTTCGCGGAGCAGCAGATATTCGTCGTCGCCAAACTTGATTTCGTCGCCGGCATACGACGTGAACAGCACGTTATCGCCCGCTTTGACCGTCAGCGGAACCTTGCGCCCATCCCGACGAACATGGCCGTCACCGGTGGCGATCACGCGTCCCCGCTGCGGCTTGTTCTTGGCCGAGTCCGGCAGAACGATGCCGCCGGCAGTCTTCTCTTCAGCTTCATCCCGCTGAACCACCACCCGGTCACCGAGAGGAATCAGATTCGCCTTGCCCTTCGCCATGCTTTGTCCTCAATTCAATGTCACAACGTGTTCGTTCTGCCCGCCACGGGCATGAATTCGATCTGGCCTGCCGACCGTCGCGCCAGACATCCGGCGGCCTTGCCGGTGAAAGCCTCATACTCGCTGCGCGATCCGTCCGCAGTTCATAGGTCACTCAGCCTCGAAGCAAAGGTCGCGCCAAAGAATTGACGTATTCACAACTGCTTTTGCAGCAATCGGTTGCCCATACTGATCGGTTTTGAGCGGGCTGCCAGAACCGGCTTCGACGGGAGCCTCGCCGGAGGACGGCTGCCAGGTTGGCAGAAACCAGTCTGTCTGGAATGGAGTCCGTCATCACGGCCTGACGCCTGTGCCTCCAGGTGCAGATTGAACGATCAGGAACCTCATTCACTGCCACAACAAGAAGGGCATCCCTGAAAATGAAAAAGGCGGGCAGACCTGTGAGTTGCTCACGAATGGTCTGCCCGCCGGCCCGAGTGATCCGCGGAATTCTTTTCAGCAGCAGCTGGCAGGCTTTCCCGACAGCCGCAAGTTTCACGGTCCGTCACACCGATCAGGCGGATTCGTTGTCCGTCCTGGATTCCGGCTCCGGACGCTCGCGGCGTTCAGGATCCGGGCGACGCTCCGGGCTATCGTCGGCTTGCGGACGCCGTTCCCGTTCCGGGGCACGGCCTCTTTCTTCCGGACCGGCTCCTCTCATCGGCGGTCGCCGACCGGGTTCTCTGTCGCGATCCGCTTCCGGAGAACGGCGCGGTCCGTCTTCGCGCGGCCCGCGAGGTGGTGGTCCAGCTTCGCGGCGTTCGCCGTCACGGGGACCGCGAGGCGGCGGACCGGCGTCGCGCCGGGCATCGTCGCGAGGCCCCGCTTCCCGTGGACCTCGCCCTGGCGGACCGAAATCCCGCGGTCCACCTTCCGGAGGCCGTCTCATGCCGTGTTCTCGCGGGCCACCACGATCCGGACCGTCATCGCGCGGCCGGAAGCCATCCGGCGGGCCGAAACTGCGGCGATCATCCTCTCGCGGACCACGATGCGGGGGACCGAAATCGCGCCGCTCCATATCACGGGGTCCACGCGGAGGCGGGCCGAAGTCGCGGCGGTCTCCATCGCGAGGCGGTCCGAAGTCGCGTGGGCTACCATCGCGAGGGCCGTGTGGCGGCGGACCGGCCTCGCGGCGATCTCCGTCCCTGGGACCATGATCCCGCAGGCCATGTGGCGGACCGGACTCGCGAGGTCCGCGCGGGGGCGGACCGAAGTCCCGTCGTTCACCATCCCGTGGACCATGTGGAGGCGGGCCGAATTCGCGTCGGTCGCTATCGCGGGGACCACGGGGAGGAGGACCGGCTTCATGACGATCACCGTCGCGTGGACCGGCACCGCGCGGGCCTCCATCGCGCGGTCCCTCGCCACGACGTTCCTCGTCTCGCGGGCCGCGCGGAGGCGGACCGGCCTCTCGACGCTCTTCACCGCGCGGGCGTTCTTCATCACGTGGACCAGACTCGCGCGGACCGGGCCGTTCCGGTCTACGTTCCTCTCCGGGGGGTTGAGCGAATGCGAACGATGAGGCCAGCAGCAGCGAGGCACTCATCAGGCTCCAGGCAATGTGACGCATGAACGGACTCCTGTGGAATCGGCCTGAAAACTGCCGGAACGCCTCAAAATTCAGCGGAATTCGCGGCAGCAGCCATCGCGGAAGCGGGATGGCCACAGACATTGCACCGCAGAGATTTCCCGCGATTCCACAGCACCGCGTTCCGGAAAATTGCGGCGGCTGGAGACGGCATCCGACAGCACTGATCACTGACGCCGTTCGTCAGATCGCATCGATCCAGTCCGGCAGCGGATTCAACTGAAAGGCTTCGTCAATCTCGCCGGGCGGACCGGCCAGTATGTCGCCCGGATCCGCCGTGCCGGTTCCGGAGCCGCCGGTCAGACGATCGGCTCCATCACCTCCATCCAGCGTGTCTGCGCCGGAACCGCCCTGCAGAGTATCCGCGGCCGCTCCGCCAAAGAGCCAATCGTTCCCGTCGCCACCGTAGAGCGTATCTTTGCCGCGAGCACCAACGAGCGTGTCGTTGCCGGTCCAGCCGGACAGACCGTCGTGATCATCACCACCATCCAGCGAATCATCGCCCTCGCCACCGTTGAGCGTATCGAAGCCGGCGTCTCCGAAGAGGGAATCGCTGCCCGGTCCGCCGCGCAGATCATCGTGACCGGGACCACCGGAAAGCAGGTCGTTCTGCAGACCGCCGAGAATCGTGTCGTTGCCATCGAGTCCGTAGGCGATCAGTCGTCCGGTATAGGCGCGAAAGTCGAACAGATTGTGACCCGGACCACCGGCCAGCCGGATACGCTCCACGCTGAAAACCCGGTCCGCACCCAGGCCGTTCATGTCCGGACCGATGAAAGTGACACTGGCATCGCCGTCGTCCACAACCATGTCGTTGCCGGTTCCGCCTCGCAGAGTGTCATCGCCGGCCCCGCCCGTCAAAGTGTCGTTCGAGGACTCCTGTCCTTCGAGCAGGTCGTTGCCGTTGCCGCCCAGCAGCAGATCACTGCCGGAACCTCCGAAAAGCGAATCGTTCCCGTCGTGGCCGCTCAGTGTGTCGTTGCCGCTGGAACCATCCAGATAGCTTGTTCCCGGACCGCCGATCAATTCGTCATGTCCGCCCTGTCCGTACAGCAGAGCGAAGCCCGTAAAGGCCGAGGCATCCAGGCGATTATTGCCGGCGCCTCCATTCAGAATGGCAGATGTGATGCCCACCAGCGTGTCGGTCCCCAGTCCCGTCAACTGTGTGTTCGTCAGGACGAAATCGACGTCACCCGTTTCGATCAGCCGGTCGTTGCCGCCGCCGTTGAGCAGATCGTTTCCAGGGCCGCCACTGACCGTGTCACCAGAGCTTCCCTGACCGAAGACCGCGTCATCGCCGCCTTCTCCGAACAACTGATCCTTCTCCGATCCGCCGTTCAGGGTGTCGTTCCCGTTGCCGCCAAGAATGGTGTCTGCTCCAGCATCGCCATTCAGCAGGTCGGCACCATCGCCACCGATGATTGAATCGTTTCCGTCGCCACCCGTGAGCGTCACCGCGCGCGACATCGCCGAGGCATCCAGCACATCAGAGCCGTCTTCTCCGGCGACTGAGATCACGGCCGTCAGCCCGGAATCCGCTCCGGCCAGTGTGCCCGAATCTCCACCGTCGCCGGAGTTGATCTCCAGCAGACTCGCCGGGCTGAGGAACGTTACGGGGACGCTGGACGCGACACTGATCAGACGGGAAAGGCCATCCAGCGGGCTGGCGTTGTCTGCGAGCGTCCACTGATCGGCGCTGGCCGGAAATTCAAAAACGCGACTGGATGCGCTCAGCAGATCGAAGATCGCTTCCATCTGTTCGTACTGGACGAGGCGATCGCCCGTGCCGTCACTCAAGGTGATCGAGCCGCTCTGGCTGTCGATGAACCGCTGAGTGACGGTGGAAACGCCGCCGTTCTGAAGCGTCAGCGCATCTCCATTCGGTCCCTGGCCGCCACCGCGAATGATGATGCCGCCGGGTGGAAACGGATCGCCGCCGCTCAAATCAATGGTGATCGAGTCGTCTGCGCCGGAGCCTTCCAGTTCCAGCACCACGATCGAGTCCAGCGGCTGCGAGTCCAGTACCTGCTGATCGGTGTTGTCGATGATCTGGAGATCCTCGCCGTTGAGGATGATCGTGATGTCGCCACCAGGAGGCAGAACGAAAACGGTTGGCTGAACCTCAAAGGCGCCGATATCCGCCGCCGCCACTCCGTTCTGATCGGCGTCAAACGGCCGGGGCAGATTGCGCTGATCGACAGGATCCGTTCCCGCTCCACCCGTTCCATCAATCGCCGGTGAACCAGGCAGAGGTCGATGCGTGCGCGTGGGACCGCCGTTGTCGAGCAGCGCGCCCAGTTGCGGATCGACATCCTGAAGATCGGTTTCGATCGAACCACCGACCGTGGAACCAAACAGGTTGTGACCCAGGGAGGTCAAACCGCTGGCCACATCCGGACCGGACCCGTTGGTGCTGTTACCGGCGATGATGCTGTTTTCTACTTCCAGTTTACCACCGCGAAACACACCACCGCCCGCGTTCGCACCGAGATTCAGAGTCATGGTGACGTGTCGCAGCAGAACCTGATCATTCTCGTCGGCGATATGCAGACCGCCTCCGCGGCGCGTGGCCACGTTGGCAGAGAATGTCGAGTTGATCACCGTCAGTTGAGAGCTTCCACTGCCGGTCCAGATACCGCCGCCATCCCGCGACAGATTCGAGACGAACAGACTGCGTTCAACGGTGGCCGTGCCGGTGTTGAACAGTCCGCCCCCCGCGACACTCAGGCCGGTCTGATTGTTATCGAGCGTCGATTCGCGCAGCGTCAACGTTGCGCCGCTGCCGAGATTGGAGATGCCGCCGCCATTGAACGACGCCGAATTTCCAGTCAGTTCGATCTGCTCCAGCAGTGCGGACCCGCGATTCAGAATCACACCGCCGCCCGCCACTCCGGTCGCTGAATTCTGAGTGAACCGCGTGCGACGGACAGTCAGCGATCCGGACGTCTCATTACTGATGGCGCCACCTCCGCCCGCGGTGGAATGCTGAGTCATCGCGCTGTCTTCCAGCACCAGAGTGCCGAGGTTGCGGATTCCCGCGCCTTCATCGAGCGATGAATTCAACAGACCTTCGCGGATTGTCACGCCCTGCAGAGTCAGCGCCGCTCCGGAAAACACTTCAAAGACCCGGTCGAAACCGTTCATGTCGATGATGGTGTCCGCCGAGCCGGCTCCGGTCAGAGTGATGTTCGAGGTGATGTCCAGATCGCCGGTGGCTGCTTCGCTCTCATTGCGCCCGGACAGCGTGAGCTGCACGATTCCTGCCGGCAGTTGAATGATGTCGTCACCGGCCAGCGCGTTCGCTTCCTGAATGGCCGCGCGGAGAGTCGTATTCCCGTTCGCGTCCTGAGCGATTCCGTCTCCCGGATTCACATCCACCAGGTCCAGCAGTGAATTCACGATGAATGTGGTCAGAACCAGCCGCGGCTCACAGCATTCCACGCGGGAATGCAGGCCCGGATGACGGCTGCTCAAACGACTTCGAACGGATCGACTGCGAACGGATGTGCTCGCGCGGCGTTTGAGGAATCGAGTCAACCAGAAGGACAGTTTCATGGCAGTATTTCAGCGGGGCGGCGGGAGCATCTGCGGATCACCAGGACGATCCTGGCAGTCGAGTCGGGAAAAGATTTCCCACGGACGAGCAGACTCCGCAGGAAGTTCCGGAGATGTCAGTCCAGTCGGGTGAACCGGGATCAGGGTGCCTTCCGAATTCCGGAATGGCAAGACCTCAAGGCGGCCGAATTGGCGAGGAGACTTTCGCCCGGCCGCTTCAGACGGAAGAATGGCTCATCCTGCCCGACTTCCCACCGGTCTCATGGATCTGGTGATCCTCGAACCCTTCGAGTCCTGCCCATGAATCCCCGCAGCGCTTCCGAGTGGATGAACTGTTCTTTGATGGCTCTGCTGGTGACGGTCCTGACCGGATCCGGTCAGCCGTGCGTCGCCGCTGAACCGCGAGCCATCGACTTCAACCGGGACATCCGGCCGATCCTGTCCAACAACTGCTTTCAGTGTCACGGACCGGATGAGGAAGAGCGGAAAGCAGATCTGCGGCTCGACCAGGAAGAAGGAGCGGCATCGGCCAGCGGTGGTCTGTCGGCCATCGTGAAAGGCAAGCCGGACGACAGCGAGATGATCCGCCGGATCGTTTCGACCAGCTCCGACGAAGTGATGCCCCCGCCCGCGACCGGCAAGAAGCTCAGCGCGAAAGAGATTGAGCTGCTCAAGGAATGGGTCCGGCAGGGGGCTCCCTATGCGAAGCACTGGTCGTGGGTGAAGCCGCAGCGTCCGGAACTGCCGACGTTGAAGGATCAGACCTGGCCGAAGACGCCGATCGACCGCTTCCTGCTGGCTCGCCTGGAAAAGGAAGGTCTGCCTCCGTCTCCGGAAGCCGACCGCTACACCCTGATCCGTCGACTGTCTCTGGATCTGACCGGCCTGCCGCCGACCGTGGCGGAGGTCGATGAGTTCATCGCCGATCAATCCGCCGATGCGTACGAAAAACTCGTGGACCGTCTGCTCAAACGTCCGACGTATGGCGAGCACTGGGCGCGAATGTGGCTGGACCTCGCGCGGTACGCGGATTCGGCCGGCTATGCGGACGATCCCTCGCGAGTCATCTGGGGTTACCGCGACTGGGTCATCAAGGCCATCAATCGCAACATGCCGTTCGACCAGTTCACCATCGAGCAGATTGCCGGCGACCTGCTGCCGGAACCCGCGCCCGGGCAGCTCATCGCGACCGCCTTCCATCGCAACACGCTGACGAATAACGAAGGCGGCACGAACGACGAAGAGTTCCGCAACGTGGCCATCGTCGACCGCGTCAACACGACAATGGCCGTGTGGATGGGCACGACCATCGCGTGCGCTCAATGCCACAATCACAAGTACGACCCGATTTCGCAGAAGGAATTCTTCCAGCTCTTCGCCTTCTTCAATAACTCGCAGGACGCCGACCGGCGCGACGAAAGCCCGCTGGTGGAACTCTTCACCGACGAGCAGTTGCGTCAGAAGACAGAGTGGCAGCAGGAAGTCCTCACGCTCGAAAAAACGCTGAGCACATCCACTCCCGAACTGCTGGCTTCGCAGATCCGCTGGGAGCAGGCGGTGGTCACTGAGCCGGCCTGGTCAGTGCTGAAGGGACAGGCACAATCGAAGGCCGGGATCGAAATCAAAGCCGGTGACGACGGGGCGTTTCTACTGGCTTCGGCCGCTGCCACCGACGCGGCAGCTACTGACACACTGACGGTGGAACTGACTGCACCGGCTGGTCCTCTGACCGCATTGCAGTTGCAGACCCTGCCGCACGAATCGCTGCCGGGAGGTGGTGCCGGTTCTGGCGGCGGGAATTTTGTGATCTCGCGAGTGACGGCCACACTGACGCTACCCGCCGGCGCGCGGCAGTCGGCTCGCTTTGTCCGTGTGGAACTGCCCGGAAAGCAGAAGATGCTTTCCCTGGCCGAAGTGCAGGTCTTCAGCGGCGCGGACAACATCGCGCTGAAAGGCGAAGCCACTCAGAGCAGTACGGACTACGACGGTCCCGCGAAGCTGGCCATCGACGGCAACACCAGCGGACAGTACTTCGAGGCGAAGTCCACCACACATACCGCCGTGTCGGACAATCCCTGGTGGGAACTGGACCTTAAGAGCATGCAGCCGGTGGATCGCATCGTGGTCTGGAACCGGACGGATGGCGGCACGGAAGCGCGGCTGGCCGGAGCCGTGTTGAAGGTGCTGGATGACCAGCGCGGTGTTGTTTCTGAAACCGTGCTGAGCGAACCGCCGAAGCCCAGTCGCGAAGTGGCGGTCAGCAGCGTGCGCGAGGTTCCTTTGATCGCGGCCTTCGCGGATTACTCACAGGCGAGCTTTGAAGCCTCCAGCGTGATCAAC
>Ga0172372_10009851_pt1 | contig 12359 bp, 7 predicted proteins | sample LakKiv5m_2_FD_114544 | JGI IMG/M metagenome (GOLD analysis project Ga0172372, IMG submission 114544) | Freshwater microbial communities from Kabuno Bay, South-Kivu, Congo - kab_092012_9.5m | ecosystem: Environmental > Aquatic > Freshwater > Lake | place: Democratic Republic of the Congo...
AGACCGGGATCCGACACGGCGGTGCGTGAATATCACGCACTCGCCCCCCGGCAAGCCGGATCACGCGATCGGCCAGACCTGATATTGCAGCGTTGTGCGTGATCACCACCACGGGAGTGCCGAGTTCCCGGTTGGCACGCACGAGCGCCCCGAGGACGAGCTTGCCGGTTTCGACATCCAGAGCGCCGGTCGGCTCGTCACAGAGCAAGATATCAGGCATCTTTGCCAGGGCACGCGCAATCGAAATGCGCTGCTGCTCGCCGCCCGAGAGCTGCGACGGGAAAAAATCCGCCCGGTTCTCAAGCCCCACGCTCCGCAGGGCCTCAAGCGGATCCATGCACCGCGCGCCGTAGGAGGCGGCAAGCTCCGTCACCCTTCGGATGTTTTCGATCGCGGTCAGTGTCGGTATCAAGTTGTAGAACTGAAAAACAAAGCCGACGTGCTCGCGGCGGTAGCGAGTAAGGGCGCGCGAATCCGCTTGAACCAGGTCATGGTCCCGGAAAAAAACGGACCCGCTCGAGGCCGAGTCGATTCCGCCCAGGATATTGAGGAGGGTCGACTTTCCGCTGCCCGACGGTCCGAGCAGCACGACCCACTCGGACTGGAAAAGATCGAAGCTCACGTCTGAAAGAGCGCTCACTTCAAGCTGACCCGCCTTGTAGACTGTGCCGAGGGCGCGGGCCCTGAAGATCAACTCCCTGGATTCACTTTTTCCGGACGAGTCCGCTTCGAACTTGGCAAGGTCCCGAGTCAGCAAGTTTCGCGCCCGGGCCCGCAACGCCGCCAAAGCGTTAGACAAACAGGGATGCATCGTGGCAGTTTTTTTTCACCAACACCGTCCGCCGGAGCGATTCACCATGACAAAAATTCTCCTTCGTCAGTCCCCGCTGCATCTCGCAGCCCTCGCAGCGATTTTGATATCCTCCTGCGCCACCCCCGGCTCCACGCCGCCCTCGGACAAGGACCTGGGCGGACCGCGCTCGCCCGAACTCGAGACCGTCGTGATTCTGGGCACCAATGATATCCATGGCGCACTCGCCCCCATCCCTTCCAGGACCCGCGAGGAAGAAGGCATCGAGCCGCTTGAGTATGAGCGAGGAGGAGCCGCTATTCTGGCAAGCCATGTGAAAACGCTGCGCGAAGAGTTCGGAGACCGGCTCATCCTGCTTGATGCCGGTGACGAGTTCCAAGGGTCGATCGAGAGCAATCGCGAAGAAGGGGCACCCATGGTGCGCCTTTTCAATCAGCTCGGCATGCATGGCGCAGCCGTGGGCAATCATGAATTCGACTTCGGGCCGATCGGTCCGGAAGGTGCGGAGGGCGACAAACTCGGTGCCCTCAAACAGCGCCTGAAAGAAGCCAAATACCCGTACCTTTCGGCCAATCTGATCGAGAAGGCCACGGGCAAGACTCCGGCTTGGGAAAATCTTTTCACGCGCACCATGCTCAAAGCCGGTCGCCTCAAAGTGGGGGTCCTGGGATTGTCGACACTGTCGACACCGGTGACCACGCGGCCAGATAATATCACTTCACTCGCGTTCACGGAGCTCAAGCAGGCGACCGAGCGCGAAGCGCAGGCGCTGCGCGCCGCTGGTGCCGACCTTGTCGTGGTCGCGGCGCACGTGGGCCTCAAGTGCTATCCCGGCAAAGGGCCGCAGCATTCATCCTTCCGCAAGGAGTCCGATCCCCAGGGGCCTTGCGAAGAAAAAGAAGAAGCCACCGAGCTTTTGCAGGCACTCAAGCCCGGCACCATCGATGCGTTTGTCTCTGGTCACACGCATCAGGTCGTGCACCACTGGGTCAACGGAGTGCCCGTCATTCAAGCTGGCACCCGCAATCTGTATTTCAATCTGATCTACCTGACCGTCGATACGCGCAGCGGAAAACTGCTCCGCGACCGCACGCGGATCGAGGGCCCGGTTCCGATCTGTCCGCTGGTTTTTGAGAACCAAAAGGACTGCAATGGCGATCGCCCCGCCCCCAAGCAAGGGCGAGGCGAGCTGGTGGCGTCCTACTTCCACGGTCGCAAGATCAAACCCGACTCCGCGACCGAGGACCTGCTCGCTCCCGTTTTTGAAACGACCGCTCAGGAGAAGAAGCGCGTCGTGGGACGCGCGGCCCGCGAGATCGTGCATGTGCGCGAGACCGAAAGTCCGCTTGGCAACCTGATCGCGGATGCCATCCGCCAGCAGGCCGGTACTGATATCGCCCTCATGAATCCGGGCGGCGTGCGCGCCAATTGGGACGAAGGAGATATCACTTACGAGGAGCTGTTCCGGGTTCTGCCTTTTGACAACTTTGTGGCAGTCTTGGACGTGACCGGACGCGAACTCAAGAACATCCTCCGCACGGCGTACGCCGGAGCTCGAGGAGTTTTTCCGGTATCGGGACTGTCGCTCAAGATCATCGAGCTCTCGCAACCCGCACCTTCCGACGATCTGGATCGCAATGGCCGGATCGACCCTTGGGAAGTCAACCGCTTGGTGGAAGTCAGACTGGAGGATGGCCGCAAGGTCGAGGACGCCAAGCGATATACGCTTGCGATGAATGATTTCATGGCCAGCGGCGGAGATGACTTGGGCTGGGCGCTCAAACAGATCCCCGAAGCGCGCATCAAGAAGATCGCAGGCCCGTTGCTCCGGGATGTGACCGAGACTTACCTCAAGACTCGGACCAGCTGGAACACGCCCGACAGCCCGCTTGTGAGCGAGGCCTCACCCCGGGTCAAGCAAGTGAGCCCCCCGACCGGCAAGGGGAGCAAGCGGCGGCGCGGACGCCGGCGTTGACCGGCAACCGGCTCGCGAGCAGGCTCTCGTGATATCTTACAAGCGTGCGGATGAGCGGCCCTCCGCCCATCCGCACGTTTGGATCGCTGGCATCACTTTTTGACGGAGACTTCCTTGCCGGCTTCCACCTGAAACGCATCGCCGGAGATCTCATATTTGCCCTCGGGCAGGTACCCCTCGAATTCGCCGTCCGCTTGGACCTTGCTTTGAGCGAACTCGATGGCCTTGCGCTGAGTGGGATCAAAAGGAGCATCATCCGTTTTTTTCAGCTCCCGTTTGCTTTTTCCGCGATTCTTGATTTTGACCGAGCCGTAGGACTTCAGGGTCTCGGTGGCTTGCTTGGACTCCTCAGCACCGCCATTCCTCTGAGCGGCGACTCCCGAAGTGATATTACCCAGGCCGTAATACGCTTGGGCTCCGAGAGAATGGTGAGCCTCGGCAAGCGCACAGGTGGTGCCGACCATGCTCTCGTAACCGCGCGCCGCCTGCTGGTAGTTCCCCTTCTGCAGCCCCTTGCGCAATTCATCTCCCAAACGATTCACTTCCGCCTTGGCAGCGGCATCGCACTTCTTCCCATCTGCTGCATGGGTGGTCCCACCTGCCACCATCAAAAAACAAACCAATCCCACCACTGAAATCACACCGGAATTTTTCATGAATTCGCCTTCCTTGTTGAATTGAAATGGCCAGGGATCACCCCAAGGCACTCTCACGAGTTTAAGGCCGGAACCCCCTGTTGCAACCCTAAAAACTCCCCCCCGGAGCCGGCTTGTCTCAAGCCGCGCAATTCCTTCTCTTGTTTTGACGCATAGCACCCAGAGAGATATATCCACGGTCGAAAACAACGGATTGTTTCAGCCCCCTCCCCCCTGAACCCCTAAATGGGGGCTGTCCCCCTGGAAACGGAGGCTGCCAGATCGCTCCCCCCCTTCATTCGATCTGACAGTCTCCGTTTCTTTTTATTTTCACCTGAAAAAATCCGGTTAAACTTGAAGAAGCCAGAACGGGGGACTTCGCGTTGAAATCACCGACCTTGCAAGACCGGATCCGCCTCCTGCAGGACCATTTCAAGAACGGTCGTTTTGCAAAAACGCAGTACCTGCTCCAGATCCTCGCAGCCGAGCGTCTGTCCCCGGCCGAGCGGGCTTTGTGCGCTTCCATTGGTCGGCGCTCGGGTTTCCCGCTCCAGTCCTTGGAGCTTCTGCGCAAAGCGGTCTACCCGAGCCCCAAGCGCCGCACGCTGCCCGGTGCCAGGGCCACTCCCGAAGAACTGGCCGAATACGCTTCCTCGGCGTCCATGCTCGGTGCGCATCGGGAAGCTCGGCGGCTTTTCGAGAAAATCCCGGACGGAGCCTACCCCGAAGGCATCTACCTTGAAGCCAATTCGGAACTCGCCATTTTTGATTACGATCGCGCAACCCCGCTGCTCGAGTCCTTTCTCAAGACTCAACCTGCCGATAGTGGACTGAGGCGCGGCGCCGAGGTCAGGCTTGCCATGTGCCTGATCCGCGGGCGCGAGAAAGATGAACAGCGCTCGGCCCGCCTGCTCGCTCCATTCTTGGACGCCGGCACCCCTGATATCACATTGCCCGAGCGCATGTATGCGGGCCAGATCCACGTCGAGCACAACTATGTGTTTTCGCGCGACACGCGCCGAACCCTGGAGCTTGCGCTGGAATTGGAACGGCGTCACCCCGACCACAACTCGGTCGGCCTCATGCTTTGGATCACCTTGCTATCGATTCACCATGGGAAAAACGTGGGCGGCCAGAAGCTGCGTCTCCAGCAGGAAAAACGGCGCGCCATCCAGGAGCAATACTGGTACGGGCTCCGGCAGTTCGATCTTTATGAGTCCTTCCTGCTGCGCAACCGGGAGTCGCTCCTGAGATATCACTTCGGTACGCCCTTTCCGAGGATGCGCCGCCTCGCCTTGGAACGCTTCGGACAGGAGGCCAGACTTACGGATCACTGGGACTGGGTGCCGGGGTTCGGGACCGAAGAAACCCCGACACCGATCGGGAACCTCCCCCTCTTGGATACGATCCTGGGAGTGTTCGAGCCCACGGGCGCCTCCCTCAAGAATGGGGACCTCCTCCTCACACTGCTCAGGACTCTGGCGAGTGATTTCACTACGCCCCTGAGCGAACACGAAATCCACGAGCAACTCTACCCGGGAGAACCTCACCAAGGAGAGACCTCCAGTCAGCGCGTCCATACCGTGGTCCACAGGCTCCGCCAATGGCTCGAGCGGGAGTCCATTCCCATGGAAATTGAATCGCTCACACGCGCCTACCGAATCTCCCCTCAAAGTGCGATCCGACTGCGGGTGATCAATCCGGATCGGAATATCGAGGAGCTTGCGATTCTTCCACCCGAACTCCGCGAAACCGAAGCGTTCATTCGCAAGGCATTCTCGACCAGTGCGCGCTTTTCTTCGTCGGAGCTCGGCAAACTGCAGCAAACCTCCTCACGGACCGTGGTTTATCACCTCAAAGCCTTGGTCGAAGCGGGGCGTCTCATCGCCGAAGGCGCAGGCCCGGCGCGCAGGTACCGCCTCAAGGATTGAAGATCCTGAGCTCGCAAAATCTGAGACGGCCACCCTTCAGCTTTGACGCGTATCATCAGAGCCTTTAAGAACGCACTTTCCCGTCCCGAATCCCAACCGCAAGCCCCAAGGAGACCCAAGCCGTGCGTCGTTTCAGTCCTTTGAGAATTCCCACTCCGATCCTGCTTGCGCTCACTGCTCTTCTACCTCAGTTGTCCGAGGCCTCCTCCACGGGAGTTAGCCCGGAGCGGCTGGCGCGACGTCTCGTGCTGGCACTCGATGGTGTCGGATACCAAGAAGTGCGACGGGCCCAGACCGCCACCTTGCCCTGCCTGGAAAACCTGCTCCCCGCGGTCCGGAACGTTTCCACTTTCCCGTCCCTGAGTGATATTGCCTGGCAAGATATCACCCGGAGCGGTCCGACGGAAGGCTACCAGCGCTACCACTACTCGGTTGGATACAACAAGATCATCGGAGGCGGGGCAACGGCCGAGCTCGGGAACACGCAGGACTACGAACGCCGGATGCACGTGATCCTGCTCAAGCCCGCCGATCACCGGCAGGGTTATTTCGAACCCCTCAAGCTTGCCGAGAAGGAACTTGCGGAGATCAAGCGACAGTTTCTGAGCGAGCAGTCCTCTCCCACGATTTATGCCTATATGCTTTCGACCGACACCCTCCAGCACACGGCCGGAGATATACAACCGCTGCTCTGCCGGATCTCGGAAACCCTCGATCAGATCACGCGTGAATATGAGGCGCTGACCGGACGCACGCCGGAACTGGCCATCGTCTCCGATCATGGCAACAACCAGCACCGCAAGGGCCAGCTCATCGAGGTCAGGAAAAACCTCCACAAGGCCGGCTTCAAGACTCCCGGAAAAATCCGGGGCCCCAAGGATGTGGTTTTCACTACGGCAGGCATCCTGAACTCGATGTCGGTTTTTGCGCTCCCTGAGAGCCTGCGCAAGATCACACAGCCCATTCTGGAGACCGAAGGCGTGGATCTGCTGACTTTCGTTACGCCCGAGGACCCGAGCGTGATCGAGCTGATATCAGCAAGCGGTGACCGCGCCCTGATCCGAAAAAAGCCGGGTGCGGAGGCATTTTCGTTTGTGCCTCTCGCAGGGGATCCTCTGGGCTACGGCAAGACGCTTGAAACGTTCCGGCAAGAGGGTCTGATGGACGCGGAAGGTTTTGTCGCAGCCGACTCCTGGCTCAAGCACACTTCGGCGCTCGAGTACCCGGTCGCACCCGAGCGAATCTGGCGCGGACACCATGTCATCACTCTCAATCCCGCTCCGATGCTCGTATCTCTCAAGCATGGCTTTGAGATCACCTACGGGATCCTCAAGGCGATGAGCAGTTTTGTGCCACGCGGGGGCACCCACGGGGCCCTGAGTGCCGCAAGCTCCAACGGCGTTTTTGCCTCCAACTTCGTCCCGGATGCGACCGATACCACTACCAATCGAGTGGGACAGTGGCTCGGTTTCAAGGACATGCGGGACTGGAAACGCGAGAGCGAGGGCGCGCGCCTCATCGCAGCATTCGGAGACGAATCGCGCGCTCGGAATACGATCGACACCCTTTTGGAAAACGATCCCGTCGCGTTGAATCTCTGGGACCCGGATCGGACCCACGACACGCTCTTGGGGGTGGAGACCCGCTACGAGATCCGAATTCGGGAGAAGGGCTGCTGGATCGGCTGCAAAAAGATCGATTCGAATTTTGCAGCCGCCGAACTGATTGGGAATCCTCAAGATATCGAATTCAGGATTCCCTTCCGTAAACTCACGGGTGGCAAGCCGCTCGAACCAGGCACCTACAAGCTCGAAGTGACCCGCATCGCGATGGACCAGGTCACAGGCCTTGAGACTCATTCCCGGGTCTTTTTCAAAGCGACCTTTGGCGTCGATCTCGATGGAGCAGTGATCCTCTGGTGATTGCTGCTTGTTAGGGGTTGAATCCCCCGCGCGACCGGGAGTATCCCCGCCGCATGAAGCACCTGCCCGCTCTTCTGCTCACTCCCCTAGCCCTTGCCTGGTCCTGCCCGGGTTCTCGGGCCGCGCTGCCGAATCCAGTCGTTGTCATCCACGGACTTTCGGCCATTCGAACGGGCAGCCACGATCCGACTGGAAGTTTGATATCAGGCAACGATCTTGCCGTGAGTCTGACCGAGGTGGGCGGTCGCAGGTTCGTTTCAGAAATTGGCCCCTTCTCCCGCCTGCGCGCTTCATGTTTGGCACCGCTCTGCCAGGTCATCGATGCCAAGGGCGGCGTCCTGCTCCCCGGACTCCACGATGCTCACGCGCACCAATCCTCGGCCGGGGCCGCAAGCGACCGGGTCGCAGTCCGCGGCTCTTCGCTCCCAGCCATTCAACAAGCGGTTCGTGAATTCGCGACCCAAAATCCCGAATCCGCCTGGATTCTCGGACGCGGCTGGAATGCCGCAGGTTTCGGAACCCGGTTTCCCACGGCCTCCGATCTGGACGCCGCTGTCTCCGACCGTCCTGTGTTGCTCCTCGATAGCGACGGCCATCAAGTCTGGGCCAACACCGCAGCGATCAGGGCAGCCGGGATCACACGCGATACCCAAGACCCGGAAGGTGGCACGATCCTGCGGGATGCCGACGGAAACCCAAGCGGCATGTTTCTCGAAATGGCGGGCGATCTGATTTGGGAAGCGGTGCCGGACCCCTCGCCCGCCCAACTCGAAAAATATATCACCGCCGGCGAATCCGAATCGATCCGCGCCGGTTTCACTTCGCACCATGGCGGACCCATGGGAGTGGCGACCATCGAAGCCTACGCGAGGCTCGATGCTGCGGGCAGACTCAGGCAGAGCGCCTACCTCTGGGCCGACCTCGAGGCATCCGAGGAGGGCTTCAAGCGCATCGTGGAACTCGACCGCAGTCTTCCGCGCGAGGGCCGGGTGCATATCAGTGCCTTCAAAGGATTTGTGGACGGCGTGATCAGCTCCTACACGGGCGCCCTCGTGGATCCGTACGCTGATGCCCCTGAACTCCGGGGTGAAGCCGCCTACTCGCAAGAGGAGCTCAATGCATCGGTCCTGCGCGCCAATGCCGCGGGCTATCCGGTCGCGCTGCATGCCATCGGGGATTTGGCCGTGCGCATGGCGCTCGATGCTTTTGAGGAGTCCTCCAAGATCCTCGGGCATTCACTCATCAATCGGATTGAGCATATCGAAGTCGTCCACCCGCTCGACGTGCCCCGGTTTGCGCGACTCCGCGTGGCTGCATCCATGCAACCCTCGCACATGCACTTTGGCTCGGAGTCCTCCAGCTACTACGACGATCGCTTGGGCCGCGAGCGACTCGCTCATGCGTTTGCCTGGGGCGAACTGGAGCGAGCCGGAGCACTCCTGCTCTTTGGCACGGACACCCCCGTGGTCGACCAAGACTCCGTCGAAGCCCTCCACTGCGCAGTCGAGCGAACTTATGGCAATGGCACGGTATTCCAGCCCCAGAACCGCGTGAGTGAAGCCTCCGCCGTCGCGGCCTTCACGAGCAATCCGGCGCTCGCGCTCGGGTTCCTGAAGGACGCGCTGATATCAGGGGAGCTCGCTCCGGGTGGGGTCGCCGACCTCGTGCTCTACCCCAAGGACCCTCTTGAGAAAAATGGGAAAAGCCTCCGGGAGCTTGCGCCCGCGCAGGTTTTCATCAACGGGCTCCCGCAGATTTGAATGGCCCGGCCGGGCCCCGCCTGCCGGGAGCAGGGCCCCCTTTCCCCGAAGCCCTTTTTGAGGGTAAAATGAGACTTGAGGTCGGCCATGGGAATCCTGAGTCCAAAAGCATTGCGGAGTGCAAGAAAACTGAAAAACCTGCTGGGCGCGGACCGGAGTGATATCAGACTCTGGTTCACCGGGCTCAACGAGGCTTTTGAAGGCGCGCATCTGGACGAATACCCCAGTGGTTACAAAAAAAAGATTCAGGCGCCCTGGCCGCAGCCTTCTCCTCACTTCCCCGATGAAATGGCCCCCTCGGTGCTCCATGTGCCCGAGGCCGAGATCGGGGAGTTTTTGGATCGCGTGGTGAGCCGCTACGTCAGCACGCTGCGCTCGGGATGGCTGGAGTCTTTTGGCGAGGCGTGGCTCAAGGGTGGGCTTGAACCTGTGAGCGACGAGGAGTTTTGCCGGATCTTGGTCGAAACTCCGTTCGCGCGCATGCTCTGCGATCGCCTGGATCCGATCGACGAGGAACACTTCAAGCCGCTTTTGCGGATGCGCGCGCCCGACAAGCCAGGCACGCTCTACAAGCTCGATCTGTCCCCGCTGGGTCAAGTGCGGACGCATCCAGGTCAAGAGTTTCATTCTAATATCACTTTGCTCGAGTGCTTCCCGAACGGAAAATTCCAGGCGCTCGGGATCTGGCTGGACCACCGGCTTCTGACGCCGGCGGATCAATCGCAGTGGGAACTCGCCAAGTATTTCGTGCTCCAGGGCTGCGCCAATGCGCTGATCGCTTCCCTGCACCCGCGCGTGCATTTCCCGGTCGATTCGATCAACGCCATCACCAAGACACTGCTCCCCGAGGATCATGCACTCTCAAGACTGCTGCTCCCCCACTGCTACATGCAACTGCCGCTCAATTTCGCGGTCTTGTACATTGATCGCTCGGTCGCCCACAACCACCAGCGCGAGATCTACACGCCTTTCCCGATGACCCGGGATGGATTCATGCAGCTCATCAAGCTCGGGTATTCAGGTTTCCCCGAGAACTCGGCGTGGCCCAAATATCAGTTTGAAATGGGAGGCACCCGCCTTCCGGGCCCTTACGGTCGATACTTGGATCGCTATTACGAGGTCGTGCTTGAATTTGTGCGGGGGTGGCTCAAGGACTCGGGGGTCGACGAGGCCACCTCCAAGTGGGCGGATGCGATTGCAGGCTTTGTCCCGGGCTTCCCGGACGCCGCAAAGTTGCACGAGTCTCCGGACCTGCTCGCGCAGGCGGCGGCCACATTCATCCACAATGTCTCGATCGTGCACTCGGCGGATCATATCGTCTACGCTCGCGAGTCCGTGCGCAAAGTACCCTTGCGGCTGCGGGGGCTGCCTCCCCGCAGTGCGGACGGCGATGAACAAGCACGCCTGCAGAAGCTTGACCGGCGGGGGCTCGTGCGTCGCGGTGATATCTTCCGACACCTCATGGCCCGCAAGATGTACTTCGGTCCCAATACGATCCGCAGGCTGATTGATATCAAGTACGATTGCCGCGCCCGTCAGGAACAACTGGCCTCGAGCGAGTTTTTCCGGGCGATGCGACTTTTGGACCGAAAGCCCGAAATGCAAAAATTCGTGCGGCTCGAGGGCCTGGCTTCGAGCATTCAGTATTGAAAGCCTGAAACACAACGCCCCGGCAGGATTTTGGGCCTGTCGGGGCGGATGTCATTGGAGTCGAGTTGAGCGGGAAGTAGTGATGCGCTTACTCGAACATATCATCCACACCATCAACCGTGGCGGGACAGAAATTGTTCCAAGTACTCATGTCGGAAGACACCGAGTCGATCACGGAAAGCGTGCTGGCCGACAGGGAGGCCGCTGAGAAGGCATCGCGATTGAGCGTCGTGAGCGCGAGCCCCGTGCTCAAAGTCGTGCATTCCGAATCCGAGAGAGGCTCGTAGGTCGACGCACTCAAACAGGCCGTGGTCGTCGACCCGCAGGCGCCACCGGGGGTAATCAACTGACCCGCCACAAAGATATGGGTCGAGCTGGTCTTGAGGTGGAATGCGCAGAAACCAATGCTGTCGCCGGCTCCGGCCAATTCGATGGTAGCAGCCGTGGTATCCACATAGGCGTGCATGAGGACCGCGCTACCGACAATTGAGCCACTGGTCACGAGCGGCGAGATGGTAACATACCCCTCCTCGGTGAGCACATTGCCGTCCGAATCGGTCGTGATTTTCCAGGCCTGGGATTGCCCCTGGCTTGTGGCATCTGCGCCTGAGTTTTGCTGGCTATCGAGCACCCACCAATCATTGCCGTCGTTGCCAAAGCTCAGGACGTGGCTCGAATTGAGCTCGTCACGGCACTGAAATTTTTGGGTGAAAGCCTCCGAGCGCTGGCCCGGGAAAACAAAGTCCGATGACTTGTTGACGAGGTCGGCATCCATGCAGGCAGGACGCTCCTCCTCGGTGCGCGTCTCGAGTTCCGCAAGACGGTCATCCACACTCTCGGTCAGGGTCAGGACCTGGATCGGGCCCTTTGCAAACAGGCGGCAGTAAATATTGGAAGCAAGCTTCTCGGCATCCGTGAACCCCGTGGTGTCGGAAGGCTCGCCCGTGGTGGTGCAGGCGGTGATCTGGATGGCCGTCGCATTGAGGCTCCGAGCTTGAGTGCGGGCACTGGCAAGGGCGGAAGCCGACTTGAGGGAGGCGGGCAAGGCGGCTTCGATCGGAGGAGTCACGGCCGGGGCAGAAAGCCCGTCACCCCCTGAGCCCGTCACCCCCTGAGCCAGCACCCCCTGAGCCAGCACAGGCACTGAGTGCCAGCGCGGCCAGAGTAGGGATTGAGAGAGTTTGGATGAGCTTGTTTAGTTTCATGGATCCATTCCTTTAAAGTTTGGGGGGCACTCTTACCCCGAAATAACATTGCAGCCTCACGACTGCTTGAGCAACTCAATGCTTTTTGATTCGGTCCCGGAGACTCGGGGACTCTCAAATTTTACGTCCCGGAAGGAAGTCCAAGGTTGACAGGCACGGGGCCGCTGCTTAAAACTGGAACCGTTCCGAACCTATGTGTGGTGGCCATAGCTCAGTTGGTTAGAGCATCGGATTGTGATTCCGAGGGTCGCGGGTTCAAGTCCCGTTGGTCACCCCATTTTTCGGATACGTAAAAAGCCTGCCGGCTCGTCAGAGTCGGCGGGCTTTTTACGTTTCGGGGTGAGCCAACGGGACTTGAATGTAAAGAGCGGCCGCGATGAGTGCGACCTCAAGGAGCACTCGGCGCGGTATGCCACACACGAAGTGTGGCATAGCTCTGCACCCGGCCCCGGAGCTGAGGGCGGGACGCC
>Ga0172372_10009853_pt1 | contig 12355 bp, 12 predicted proteins | sample LakKiv5m_2_FD_114544 | JGI IMG/M metagenome (GOLD analysis project Ga0172372, IMG submission 114544) | Freshwater microbial communities from Kabuno Bay, South-Kivu, Congo - kab_092012_9.5m | ecosystem: Environmental > Aquatic > Freshwater > Lake | place: Democratic Republic of the Congo...
CTTTTCAAATCAGACCATCCTAATTATCCAGATGGTGGCCAGTTGCGTGACTTTATTTATGTCAATGATTGCTTAGATGTGATGATGTGGCTTTATGATAATCCTAGTGTGAGTGGACTTTTCAACGTTGGCACAGGCCAAGCGCGTAGTTTTGCAGATTTAGCAAGGGCTGTATTTTCAGCGCTTATGCGTCCAGAGTCCCTGGAGTTTATTGATATGCCCGATATTTTGAAAGGTAAATACCAATACTTCACGCAAAGTATAAATGCAGGGCTTGAAGCTGCGGGATATACCTGCGCGTTCACTTCCCTGGAAGATGGTGTGAAAGATTATGTTCAACGCTATCTCATGCAAGATGATCCCTACCGCTAGAGGATGACGATTTTAGCAATGGGTTTAGAAAAGAAAACCAAAGGAATGCAAAGGAAAATATTAATACTATGACATCCTTAAAAAAATTGAAAATAGTCGTGGTTGGTGCAACTGGCAATGTTGGTCGAACGATGATATCCATTCTCGCAGAGCGGGGTATCCCCATAGAAAACGTCCAAGCGGTAGCATCAGAGCGATCCACAGGAAAAGAAATATCCTATGGTGAAATTGGTATTTTGAAAGTTAATCCTTTGGACGATTTTGATTTTGGGGGATTTAATATTGCTTTATTCTCACCTGGCGGAAAAATATCAGCTGAGTTTGCGCCCAAAGCAGCAGCTCAAGGCTGTATTGTTATTGACAACACCTCCTATTTTCGCAACGAACCCGATATTCCCCTCGTTGTACCAGAAGTGAATGCCCATACGATCGCACAGTATACAAAGCGTCGAATTATTGCGAACCCTAATTGTTCTCTTATTCAGTTGGTGGTTGCTTTAAAGCCGCTCCATGATATAGCCTCGATCAAGCGCGTTGTGGCTTCGACCTATCAATCCGTTTCTGGGGCAGGAAAGGATGCAATGGACGAGCTCTTTAACCAAACGCGTGCCATTTATATGAATAACCCAACAAAGTCCCATTACTTACCGCGTACCATTGCCTTTAACATCATTCCCCAAATTGGAGCATTTCAAGATGATGGCAGTACGGATGAAGAATGGAAAATGAGGGTGGAGCTGCAAAAGATTCTTTCGCCAGATATTCAAGTTTCGGTCACGTGTGTACGGGTTCCTGTTTTTGTTGGCCACTGCGTTGCTGCATCTGTGGAATTTGAAAGCCCGATTACGCGAGAGCAAGCCCGAAAAGCCCTCAAAGCAGCGCCTGGTGTTATTGTCGCGGACTTTCAGGAAGAAAGTGACTATGTGACCCCGATTGAATGTGCAGGGGAAGATCCGGTCTATGTAAGCCGCATCCGACAAGACTCAAGCGTTCCTCATGGTTTAAATTTGTGGATTGTTGCAGACAATGTGCGCAAAGGCGCTGCCTTGAATGCCGTTCAAATCGCAGAAATCTTGGCGAAGGATTATTTGTAGAAAGGGTTTTCAATATAAAATAGTGAAGAACATAAAATCAATAAAACATGAAGGGGAAGGGCGTTTGTAGAATGGTATTTTTTGAAAGTTATTTTGCGTTGCCTCTTTCTTTTCAAAAGCGTACCATGCCAAGAAGTAATTTGAGAAGAAGCCATGCTTATTGACTATTTACCGTCGATTTTAGCCTTAACAGGCATTCAAATGGTAGGACTGATTAGTCCTGGTCCGGACTTTGCTGTTGTTGTGCGTAATAGCCTGGTCTACTCCCGAAAGACAGGGATCTTAACGGCAATAGGGGTGGCGTCAGGTATTTTGGTCCATCTGGCTTATATTCTTCTAGGGTTGGGCATCCTTATTTCTAAAACCGTATGGCTTTTTCAGCTGTTCAAATATTCGGGAGCAGGTTACCTCATTTATATTGGGATTAAAGGGCTCCAGGTTAAAAAGAATAGCTTGAATTATGGGGATACCCGCAGCCGAAAGGATATTTTGCCTCTAGCTGCCTTTCGAGTGGGATTTTTAACAAATGCCCTTAATGCAAAGTGTATGTTGTTCTTCTTGAGTATCCTTTCGGCATTTTTAACACCTAACGAGCCCGGTATCATTATTTTCATTTATGGGGCGATCATATTTTCTACGACATTTATTTGGTTTTGTCTTGTTGCGGTATGCTTTTCCCATGAGCGCTTACGTCTGCTTTTCAATAACATTCACCATTGGATCGAGCGCGTTACCGGGGGCCTTTTGATACTTCTCGGGACTCGGATGCTTTTTGTCGAAATGGACTCTCAAGAATAGTTCCTTCCTCTTCTTATTCTTTATTTACTTCTACTGATGATATTAATCTGCTATCAAATCTTTTATGCCTAAACCCTCTCCACCAAACGTTGTCGGATGACTGGAAGCCCCTTTTTTTCTGTAAGGTGTTGAGCAAGGAAGTAACCTGTTACGGCCAAAGATGTCCGAATATCAGGAGCGGCATCCTCATTGATCCAGTAAAAAGGCAAGGGTAAAAGTTGAGCCTTGTAAGGCTCGCCTGCTTGTCGGCTAACAGCACGCCCTGTTTTCGGGGAGATATAGATTAAATCATCTTGCTGGCCTGTAGCTGCACAAACAGACAGGTCTAAGCCAAACCCCAGCTCCTTTAAAAGGGCCAACTCATAATTTACATAAGTTATTGGCCAATTTGGGTTTTGAAGAAAATCCTCAATCAATTGTTTAAGAAGGTCGTACAGGTGAGGGTAGGGATGTCGCTCAGGCAAACACTGGTCTGTCAAATGACAAGCACTGCTGAGGGCTGTGAGAGGAAGGGGTAGAGGAAGAAGCTTTGCTCCTGTAGCTGTCGTCGTTTCAAGTGTCCATTGACCCAAATGCTCTGGAAGACGCGCATTCCATGTTGCCTCAACAAAGGTCCCTGTCTCAATATTCAAGCGTGACCGGGATTTTGGGATCTTAATGAGACCAGCATGGCGGCCATATTGAGGCGTTAACAGTGAGAGAATACGGCTGTTTTCACCAAAAGGACGGGTGGACAAGATAATACCGCTGTCCGTCCATTTCATTTTTAATGCCCTGCGGTATATTTTAACGAAGGGTGACCTTCTGCCTTATCAAGTTCTATCTTTTTCCTGGCAAAGCGTTCTTCTGGCTTTACCACTTGGAAAACCTCTGATATCAGGCGAAAACCTCCCATCCATTTGTGAAGGGTAAAGGAAGGATGAGCAAGGTCTATAGCCGACCAATGATCACCCCCATCTTTTTTAAAAAGATGGAATTGGGGGGCAACGCTGGGTGCAACAAAACACAAGGTTCCTCCAAAAAGCGTCATACTAGACCTGTGGTTGTGACCGGCAACGATTCCAATGATATTGGGAAAAGATTGAATCAAATCTTCAAACCCATCAGGTGCAAAACACTTCACATAGTCTACCACCTCGTGATCCACTTCGATGAGAGGGTGGTGCATAAAAATTAACGTAGGCTTCTCTCTCTTTTCTTGGAGGGTGCGCTTTAACCAGCCGACTCTTTCCTTGCAGAGTATTCCCCAGGTCTCGTTGGGAACGACCGTATCAAGTGCTATCAGGCGAACAGGATAATCATCAATGACATACTGAATGAAACCTTCTTGCGGTATATAATTTTTATGCTGAAAGGCAATGCGCATTTCTTCCCGGCTATCATGGTTTCCGGGGATAATATAAAGAGGAATAGATAACGATTCCAAGATTTCCTTTAAGTGGGTATAGGCTTCCGTTCCTCCCTCATCAACAGTATCGCCTGTGAGTAAAACAGCATCAGGCTTTGGGTTAAGCATATTTAGATTGTCAACAATAAGCTTTAAACGGTTCTCAACTTGGGTTTGAGATAAAGAATTCCACACTTGCCCTTTAGGAACAATGTGCGTGTCAGTAATTTGAGCTATGATCATGGTCAATACCTCTAAACATTAAAATCCAGTCCCATCAAACGGTACATAGCTGGTTTGTTGGTCCAGTCCTCCATAACCTTAACATACAGAAAGAGGTGAACAGTGCGGTTTAAGAGCATGGACATTTCTTGCCGGGCAGCACTGCTAATGGCTTTAATTTGGTGTCCTCTTTTTCCCAGAACAATGGCCTTCTGACTGTCTCGTGCAACATAAATGACCTGGTTTATTTTGACAGTTCCATTCTCAAATTCTTCCCAGGCTTCCGTTTCCACCATGGTATTATAAGGGAGCTCATGATGCAATTGGAGGAAAAGTTGTTCTCGCGTAATTTCGGCTGACCATAATTTTTGAGGCATATCTGTCATTTGGTCTTCTGGGTATAACCAGGGACCCTCAGGAGCTTCTTCTGCCAAGAAAGCAGCAAAATCAGGCACACCATCGCCGGTGAGGGCAGAAATCATGAAAGTATGCGTTATATTGGTAAAGGACTGAAATTGAGCAGCAATTTCTAATAGGGCCGTATGTTTCACTTGGTCAATCTTGTTGAGTGCTAAAATAATAGGGCGCGTTCCTAATTTTTCTAAAATGGCCAAACTGCTCTCCAATGATTTTTGGCTGACATCAACAAGGAGCACCCTTAAATCCGCATCACGACCCGCTTCCCAGGCCGCTTGGACCATGGCGCGCTCTAAACGTTTTTGGGGAGCAAAAATACCGGGTGTATCAACCAGAACCAACTGGCTTTGACCATAAACTGTGATGCCAAGGATGCGCTGGCGTGTTGTTTGAACCTTATTGGAAACAATCGTAACCTTGCTTCCCACCAATTGGTTAATAAGCGTTGATTTTCCGGCATTTGGAGCACCCAGAATCGCGACAAAGCCGCATCGCCTTTGTGTCATCTTAGTTTCCTGAAGTTATTTGATTTCCATAAATAGCATAAGGGTGCCCTACCTGATAGGCCCAATAGCGATCCCCATAAGACCAATGCCAGTATTCTGTGGGGTAGTTTACAAATCCGACAGCTTCCAAAGCTTTATTCATTATAATCCGATTGGCCTTAGCTGCTGGAGAAATTATGGTTGAGTCAGTTTGTGAGAGAGAACCATCATCTTTTTCCAGACAATCTTTTGGATGAATACCCATATCAAAAAGTTGTTCTTGGTCGTCAATGAGGTAAATATCAAAAGCCCCCCCTGTTGAATGTGGAGGGATATTTTTTGTTCCGTCTAAATTGACAACAGGCGAAATGAGGCGGGTTGTTTCCTCAAAGATTTGTTCATGAGTCCAAGTGGGGTAGTGATCGCCGATAAGGCGGTAGCGATTATCAAATAAGGTTTTTTGTAGACTAAGGCTTCGATAGGCTTCATAGACGCAGAATCGGATGCCTTTTGGTAGGAGAGTTTGTGCCTTTAAGATTTTTTCGTAAACAGTTTTACGTATTTTTGTATAATCCGTATTATTAGGGATTTCTGGCGATGGTCCATATACAAGCTGCTTTTGGCCTTTTAGGTCAACGAATGGATCACCATTCTCCTGGATAGGAATAGCAATGACTTCTGGATCTGCGATAAATGTTATCTTTTGCTGATTATGAGTTTGCATTTTTTCCTCCCTCTCTTCACTCAGCCAACATCTTCTAAAAGCTGTTTTGCAGCCATCTGTTCTGCCTGGCGCTTGGAGGCGCCTGTTCCGGTTGCTTCCCCCAATCCCTCTACGATTAAGCGCACGGTAAAGGTTGGTGTGTGAGCTGGCCCTGAGCGGGTGATAACTTCATAAACAGGGATAGCACCGAGATTCTTAGACTGGGCCAGCTCTTGAAGGGCTGTTTTTGCATCCTTGGGGGGGAGAATGTCTTTTTCCAAAAGAGCAGGCCAGTAAGCCATAATAAAAGTTACGGCAGCTTCCTGTCCACCATCAAGGTAAATAGCCCCAATAAGCGCCTCAACAGCATCAGCCAAGATGGCAGAATGGGAAGATATATCTCTAAGAGATGCTTTTAAGTGTTGCGATAAACCAACCTGACGGGCAACTTCTAAGCATGCTTCTCGGCAAACAAGTGCAGCAAAGCGTTTGGCTAAGTCTCCTTCTTTTTCTTCAGGATACCTCTCATAAACCATTTTGGCAATGACTAAGCCAAGTACACGATCTCCTAAGAATTCAAGACGTTCGAAGTCACTGACTTTCTGGGAGCGGGTACTGCTGGGGTGAGTTAAGGCCTTTTTGAGAAGATTAGAATCTCGAAAAGAATAAGGGATTTGAATTAAAGGTGGTATGTCAATCATCGGTTTCGTTTTACTCGCTTAAATTTTTTCAATTGTCTAGAGGATGTTTTTTCTGAGTGTGTGGCTAATTTTTTAGAATCTTCTGCAACTTCAAAAACGAGACTGTTCGCGGCAATATCGGCGGATTGAAGGCGCACCTCCAAACGGCTCCCCAATTGATAGACCGTTCTCGTACGGCGTCCAACCAAGCGATGGTGATCTTCTTCATAAAAAAATGTGTCACCTCTTAAGGTGCCCCGAGGGATAAATCCTTGAGCTCCCGTATCCGTAATAGCTACAAATAAGCCTACGCGCGTAACACCCACAATCGTAGCTGGGAAAATTTCACCCACATGGGGAGCGTGATAAGCGGTCATGAAGCGATCCATCACTTCCCGTTCAGCGGTCGCTGCTTGCCTTTCTGTTGCTGATATATGATCTGCTACTGAGGCCAAAGAAACGGATTTATCCGGCAAGCCTTCTGTACCAAGTTGCAAAGCAGAGATAAGAGAACGGTGGACAATAAGATCAGAATACCGCCTTATGGGGGACGTGAAATGCGCATATTGGGGCAAGCTCAAGCCGAAATGGCCAATGTTTAAGGGACTATAACGGGCTTGGGCTTGGGATCTGAGCACAAGATCTGAGATCATCTGAGCAACCGGCGTATTGCGCGTGTTTGCCAGAAGCTCATTAAACTGCGCTGGCTGAGGTTTCGTAGCCTTTGTAAAAGGAAGCTTCATTTTTCGCAAAGTCATGCGGAGATTGGCTACACGTAAAGCGTCAGGCGCATCGTGGATACGGTAGAGGCAAGGCCATCCTTTCGCTGCTAAAGTTCGAGCTGCAGCGACGTTTGCCGCAATCATGAATTCCTCAATCAAACGGTGGCTGTCATGCCGAAGGCGGGGAATAATGCGGTCGATATGCCCATCCGCTTTAAAAATAACCTGACGTTCCGGTTGCTCAATATCCAGGGTCCCCCGTCGGGTACGTTCCTTCATTAGAGATTGATAAGCGCCAAACAATGGCTTAATGACCGTATCGAGAAGGAGGGCTGTAATATCATCCAAAGTCCCCTCTAAAGCCTCCTGAACTTGCGTGTAAGTCAGCCGCGCTTGGGAGCGCATTAATCCCCGCTTAATGTGGTGGGACTTCACTTTTCCTCCAGAAGATACAACCATCTCAATGGCCAAGCAGGCTCGATCAACATGGGGTTTTAAGGAACACATCTCATTAGACAAAGCTTCAGGGAGCATGGGCACAACCCGGTCAGGAAAATATACAGAATTCCCCCGTTCTTTAGCTTCGCGGTCAAGGGCATCTCCTGGCCGTACATAATAGGCAACATCAGCAATGGCAACAATGATGTGCCATCCTCCTCTATTTCGAGGGTCTCCATCCGGTGCCGCCCAGACAGCATCATCAAAATCACGTGCATCCTCACCGTCAATGGTCACGAGGGGGATGTGACGAAAATCAGTACGGTTACCCAGTGCAGGAACTTTCCCTTGCTCGCTTAAGGCAATAGCATCTTGTGAAAAGATGTGGGGTAAACGGTGGGCGTGTATGGCCATCTGGCTAAAGGTTTTGGGGTTATCAATTCTACCGATTTTTTCCTGAATTTTTGTCCCGTGAGTGGTAGATACGGAATAGGCTACAATATCACCATCTTGCAAATCCTTGCATTCTGTAGGCAACAATCTTGTTCCCGGAAATGTATCTTTTCGGTGGCAGGAAGAAAGGCGGCCACCTCCATCCCGACCAGATGTGAAAATACCCAGGTGAATTTTGGCCGTTTTTTCTAGCTTTTTAATAATTTCCCCACGCCAGAAATCCTTTCCATGAGCATGGAGGCGGATCAAGACATGGGCGCCAATACTTAAAGTGCTATGGTGAGGGTGGCTGCGGCGGGAAGGGGCGAGTTCAATTTTAGGGGCAGGGACATCAGCAAACCACTCAAGGGGAGTGGCGATCAACTCACCATTTTCGCCAATATCAATAATTTCCGTAACCAAGACATGCCCTGGCGCAAGGGGACGGTCCGTTATACTTATCCGTCGCCGGTGACCACGGCCAAGTTTTCCTTCCGCCTCTAAATCAGCCAGCAATTGCTTTAAGGCAATACGCCCTTCCCCTCGAACGCCTAATTGGCGCGCAATTTGATTTTTCGTTAGAGGTTTTTCACTATCGGCAAGAAGCTCTAAAACCGTTTTTCGTAAGTCAAGGGGAGAGGAGGGAGAGGTATTTCTTTTCTTTTTCATTGTGTTAATGTTATAGCTGATTTTTAAAGAGTTTGGAACAAGTTTGTTGGAATAGCATAGAGGTTGTGTAAAAAATATCGTTCTTATAATGAAAAAACTTACTAAGCTAAAGACCTATGTCGTTCCGGAAAAAATATGAACGTTGAGCTCCTTAAAAATACAGCCCGGGCTTATACATCTGAAAACCTAGAAAAGCTTTTTCAAGAAAATGGTTTTACAGTTGATAGGAGCTTTTTCATTGCGGATAATGGGCATGAAACTTCTAAACACCTCCAGCCTCCCCATGTTGGTATTATAGGAACACTCAACAAAACATTTTAAAACCTATAATAAGCGCCAAATTGGAAACGATTTCCGTAGCCAAAATAGTTATTAAGGGTATTCCGGCGAAAATAGGCATATTCCAGCCCGACTTCAAATTTTTCAACAGGAGCCCATAATAGGTTAATATAGAGTTGGCGCAACATATTCGAAATGCTGTAACCTGTTTCCGAAATGGGCGTAAGTTGCCCTGTGCTTGTGTTTACTCCCATAACGGGAACTCTTCCGGGGGGAATGAGACCAGAGACATTGGCGCGGGCAATGCTGAAAATAAGATTAGTACGCCATCTTTCATTCCAGTAGTGTTCCGCCCCAGCAAGAAACCCATAACAAAATTGCGTTCGCATAATGCTACGACTGGTGTCAACGGCAGCACCGTAGCCATCAAGCCCAAAAATATATGTTCCAATACCTTGACCCAAATTGAGCTGTCCAAACACATTCGATTTTCCATGGATAAAATAACGCCCCCCCAAGGCAACACCGTAACCAAACTTGGCTGAACTGAAAGCGGGGTCATTGGGGCCTGTTGAGGTGATTTTGTTGATTTTTAATTGGCGTCCCATAAGACCTAATGAAAAATGGCCTGCATTTTTCTTTTCATATAGAAATTGGGCTACGATATCGGGTAGGGATTGATTGCCATCGCCCGTAATGCCGCCTAAAAAACTGTTTTGTGCTCTTCTATATTGGGAAGTGTTATAAGGGGTGCTGGGTGATCCAGCAGTATTGGTTTTCACGCCATTGGTCGACGTTCCTACAAAGGCCGGGCTAATGTCAAGATATTCGGTAGCACCACTTTCTAAAGAAAAGGCGAATTTCCAGCGGTTATGGGCGCATGTGTAGCGAACTTGGGGGCGGCGGATTTGGGCTGTTGTCTCGGGACCATTAAATTCAATAGTTGTTCCCGCGGACCTTGGGTCATAGAACAAGGTCCACATTTGACCAATATCAACCCGGTGCTGCTTATTATAACAGTAGCTGCCGTAAGCGTGCCGTACCCGGAAATTATAGGAATTCAAACTTGATGTATCAGTACGGTTAAAGGATCCTGTTTGGGAACCGTTATTTAAGCTACCAAAGAAATCTCCTTCAAAGTATGCCATAACTTGCCCATTAGATGTTTCCGTCTCACTGCCAAGGGAAATGCGTGTTTGTTTTGCATGTGCTGTAACAACATTGCTTCGCAGTGCGTCCCCGTCAAGCTTTCTAAGCCTTAAATCAGCTAAGTTTGAAGCATCGCCTGTAAATTGGCTTGAGTCGTAAATGGCGTCTGCTTTAATATATCCACCAATTTTTAGGGTCGTATTGGTTCCTACAATAGGAATCTTATTGCTTCTATCTTCTGTTGTTGAAGGGGATGCCGATGTCGGCGTTGCTAAGGCGCCGGCTTCTAAGCGATCTATCTTCTCATGGAGTAAACGAATTTGATCTTGCACCCCATTTGATCTTGGACGGGTTGCAACGAGTGTTGCTCTTTTCTTAGCAGCTCTTCTGATTTGCTGGGCTTTCTTCCCAGCTTTAGATCTAGGTTTCTTAGATTTTTTTATTGATTTGTGGGAAGTTTTCTTTATAGATTTTTTGCTAGGCTTTTGAGATTCATTTTTAGGGGGCCGTTCTTCTTCGTCCATTTGAAAATCAAATGCCCCAGCACAAACAACGGTGAGCATAAGTGAAGCCCCTAAAAGTATGGACTTAATCAATGTATTCACCCAAGAAATTCCTTTGAAAATAGGTACCTATTTCAAAAGGTTAATATTTAATTAAAATTTTAGCAATTGGTAAATTTCTATTCTTCGCATCAATCATAAACAGAAGTGTAGGCTGCGTCTTTAAAAGAACTTGACGGCTTTATTTTAACTTCTTAGCATTCCCCTAATCTAAGTAGGAGGAGATAAAAATGTCAAAACGTCCCTATAAGCCAGAAGGTATTCCTGGATTGTTTCCGTATTTAACGGTTCAAGATGCAGAAAAAGCCATTGATTTCTATCATAAAGCCTTTGGGTTTAGTTTGAGCTCCCAGCCCGGAAAAGATGAGCAGGGAAAGATTCAACATGCAGAAATGAAATTTGGCCAAGATGTTTGCATTATGTTTGCCCCAGAAGGCTCTTGGGGATCGCCACGCAAATCACCCATTGCCCTTGGCGCTACACCATCCCTAGTCCTTTACATATATTGTGAAGATGTGGATGCTTTGTACAAACAAGCTACGGCCCATGGCGCAAAATCAACAATGGAACCTAATGATGGATTTTGGGGAGATCGAATTTGCAGCCTGACAGACCCAGATGGTCATGAATGGATGTTTGCCACAAACATTGCTGACCATAAGGGAACAAAATAGATTGGAGGGGAGGGGGCGCAATTTTTGCAGAAAAACAAACGCCCCTCGCTAGGTAATGCTATGTTCAATATTTTGTTTTTAATAGGTTTTATACTCATGATCTCAGAAGGAATATGTAAAGATCGTTTAAAGGATAAAGTGGCTATTATCACGGGAGCCAGTAAGGGTATTGGTCGCGGGATAGCAAAAGTGTTTGCCAGGGAAGGGGCCCAAGCCGTTCTTGTGAGCCGCACAGAAACAGAGCTAAAGAAGGTCACTGATGAAATAATAAAATCAGGCGGAAGAGCTACCTATGTGGTTGCTGATGTGGCTAAAGTCCTTGACATGGAAAAAGTAGTTGAAAATGTCTCAAAGAAATATGGGCGGATTGATATTCTTATTCATAATGCTGGGATTTATCCTGTTGCTAACATTAAAGATATGACCATAAAAGATTGGCATCACGTTATAGATACAAACTTAACGAGTACTTTTATCGCTGTTAAAGCCTGCTTACCTTATATGAAACATCAGAAATATGGAAGAATTGTCTTTACTTCGTCCATATCAGGCCCAAGAGTTGGATGGCCTGGAGGGTCGCATTACACAGCATCAAAAGCTGGCATGAACGGTTTTATGAAAACAATAGCGATTGAACTTGCAAAGGATAATATAACTGTGAACGCGGTTGAACCAGGCAACGTATTATCTGAAGGCCTAGAAGAAATGGGCGAAGAACATATGACTAATATTGCCTCAGGTATTCCCATGGGACGATTTGCTACGCCTGAAGAGGTGGCATATGCGCACCTGTTCTTAGCATCTGATGAAGCACGATATATTACGGGTCAATCTATTATAGTTGATGGTGGTCAAATCCTTCCTGAATCTGACCAACATATGAATATGCACACAAAGTAATCGAGAATAGTAGCGTTGTACTAGCGAAAATAACCAACGTTATTGATGGAAAACACAGCCTTCTTTGTACAAAAATGGCGCCTTATAGAATATAATCGCTTTGAGGGGAGAGAAGGGCTATAAAGGTTATCCAAAGAATTCTATCACTTGGGTGAAAAATATAAACAGTTTTTAAGGTTGTTGGCTATACGTTGACTTTTCTCGATAAACTGCTTAGCAATTTCTGGAACAAAAAGTTCCTGCGCGCACTCTGCAAACAATTCTAGCCAATTATCAAACCGCTCTATGTCAAAATATGGTAGCATCCGGTGCTTTTGAAGGGGGTTGCCATGATAAAGGCCACTACCTAGCATTATTGATGACCAAAAATC
>Ga0172372_10009854_pt1 | contig 12351 bp, 12 predicted proteins | sample LakKiv5m_2_FD_114544 | JGI IMG/M metagenome (GOLD analysis project Ga0172372, IMG submission 114544) | Freshwater microbial communities from Kabuno Bay, South-Kivu, Congo - kab_092012_9.5m | ecosystem: Environmental > Aquatic > Freshwater > Lake | place: Democratic Republic of the Congo...
GGGGCGGTGGTGGCGAATGCGTTTACCCACAACGGCGGACACGCGCAAGCGGGGTCCGCCGCGTTGTCTGCGCAGGCCGGCGTTCCGGCTGGGCAAAGAATTACGTTTAGGTGAACGTATTTACCAATGCGGAATTTTGAGCTAAAGTGCCGGCATTCCCGCACCGAGGAGACAAGGCCGCCCATGTCCACGTACACCTATCCCAAGTTCGCCTACCGCGCGCCCACCGATCTGATGGCCGGGGCGCCGCAGCGCCGGCCGCTGGTGATCATCGGCGCCGGCCCGGTGGGCCTGGCCGCCGCCATCGATGCGCGGCTGCACGGCCTGGACGTGCTGCTGTTCGACGAGGAAGACAGCGTGTCCTTCGGTTCGCGCGCGGTCTGCTATGCCAAGCGGGCGCTGGAAATCCTCGACCGCCTGGGCATCGGTGACCCCATCGTTGAAAAGGGCGTGAGCTGGAACGTGGGCCGGACTTTTCTGAAAGAGGAAGAGGTCTACCGTTTCGACCTGGTGCCCGAGCCCGGCCACAAGCGCCCGGGCATGATCAACCTGCAGCAATACCACCTGGAAGAAGCCCTGGTCAAACGCGCCACCGAGCTGGGGGCCGACCTGCGCTGGAAATACAAGGTGGCTGGTGTGCAGCCGCTGGGTGAGGCCGACAACGGCGGCGCCCGCATCAGCGTCGGGACGCCGGACGGTGCCTTCGAGATCGATGCCGACTGGCTGATCGTGGCCGACGGCGCTCGATCCAACGTGCGGCGCCAGCTCGGGCTGGACATCGAGGGCCATGTCTTCAAGGACCGCTTCCTGATTGCCGACGTGGTGATGGAGGCCGATTACCCGGCCGAGCGCTGGTTCTGGTTCGATCCGCCTTTTCACCCCAACCAGAGCGTGCTGCTGCACAAGCAGAGCGACAACGTCTGGCGCATCGACTTCCAGCTCGGCTGGGACGCCGATCCGGAAGAAGAAAAGAAGCCCGAGAAGATCATCCCGCGCGTCAAGGCCATGCTGGGCGACGACCGCGCGTTCACGCTGGAGTGGGCCAGCATCTACACCTTCCAGTGTCGCCGCATGAAGAACTTCCGCCACGGGCGCCTGCTGTTTGCCGGCGATGCGGCGCACCAGGTCTCGCCCTTTGGTGCGCGCGGCGCGAATTCCGGCTTTCAGGACACCGACGACCTGCTGTGGAAGCTGGCGCTGGTGATCAAGGGCCTGGCGCCCGAGTCGCTGCTGGACACCTACGACGCTGACCGCACCTATGCGGCCGACGAGAACATCCGCAACTCCACCCGCTCGACCGACTTCATCACGCCCAAGAGCGCGGTCAGCAAGCTGTTTCGCAATGCGGCGCTGGAGCTGGCCCGTACCCAGCCGTTTGCGCGCAAGCTGGTGAACTCCGGGCGCCTGTCGGTGCCGTCCTTTCTGGTGCACTCGGCCCTGAACACGCCCGACAGTGAGGCCTTCGAGGGCTACATGGTGCCGGGCGCACCCCTGGACGACGCGCCGGTGCGCATGGCCGGGCGCGACGCCTGGCTGCTCGACCAGTTGGGCAACCGTTTCGTGCTGATGGTGTTTGTCGACGGCGCGCAGGGCCTGACGCCGGTGCAACGCACATCGCTGCAGGCCCTGGCGCAGGCACCCATTCCCGTGCAGCTGCTCACCGTGGGGGCCGGCGGCGATGTGGACGACGCACAGGGCCTGGTGGCCAGACGCTTCGACGCCCAGCCCGGCACCGCCTACCTGATCCGCCCCGACCAGCACGTGGCCGCGCGCTGGCGCTGCGCGGACCTGGCGTCGGTGCAGGCCGCGCTGGCCCGCGCCACTGGCCAGGGCCTGGCGGCTGCGGTGGCCCGGCCCGAAGCCGTCGCCGCCTGAACGATAGGAGACATTGATGCCGCTGCAACTGCAACCCAACCTCGCCGAACCCGGCCAGCGCTACTTTCGCGACTTCACACCGGGCGACGACTTCTACGAAGCGCTGATCGACGCCCACCGCGACCTCAGCGACGAGCAGAGCCAGCTGCTCAACGCCAAGCTGATCCTGCTGCTGGCCAACCAGGTGGGTGATATCGGCGCGCTGAAAGAAGCGCTGCGCATCGCCCGTGAAGGCGTCTGAAACCATCCCCCGAAGGAGACCCTGCCATGAACATCCGCAAGATCCACCACGTCGCCTATCGCTGCAAAGACGCCAAAGAGACCGTCGAGTGGTACCAGAAGCACCTGAACATGGGCTTTGTGCTGGCCATTGCCGAGGACCAGGTGCCCTCGACCAAGGCGCCCGATCCGTACATGCACATCTTCCTGGACGCCGGTGCCGGCAATGTGCTGGCTTTCTTCGAGCTGCCCAACTCGCCAGAAATGGGCAAGGACCCGAACACCCCTGCCTGGGTGCAGCACATCGCGCTCGAAGTGGACACGGTCGACGAGCTGGAGAGCACCAAGGCCCGTCTGCAGGCCTCGGGCATCGAGGTGATCGGCCCGACGGATCACACGCTGTTCAAGTCGATCTACTTTTTCGACCCCAACGGCCACCGCCTGGAGCTGGCGGCCAACACCGCCACGCCCGAGATGCTGCAAAAGCTCGACGAGGTGAAGTGGGACATGCTCAACGAATGGGCGCAGACGCGCCGCGCACCCAAGCACGCTGCCTGGATGCACGAGCGGGAGTTCACCGGCTGATGCTGTCCGTGCTTAGCACACCGCGGTGGGGTGATCCAGTCGAAAAAAGGCGGTAAAAGCCCCTCAAGTTTGCCGACAGTCGACCGAAAAACAAGGGACCAGCGGGAAAGCCTTTGTCTCCCGCACATCCCTTTTTGCGGGGGTTTGACATGTTGAGTATCCCTTCCGGCCCGGCGATCGTCTGGCCGAGCGCTACCGGCCCTGCCGTGGCGCCCGTGTCCGCCGCCACACCCGTGGCGCCGGTGCAGTCCACCGCGCGCGACGCCCAGACCGGTTCGGGTGCGTTCGGGCGTGAAACGCCCGGTACCAGCCGTCTGGCCGATGCATCGCGCGCCAGAGCCGACGAGACCGACGCGCCGCAGGCGGCCCCCCTGTTGCCGCGCCCGCAGTCCGAGCAGGGCGGGGGCCGCGAGAGCGCCGATGCGCGCCAGGCCGCCGACAAGGCCGAGGCCGAGCAGGAACTCAAAGCCAAGGAAGAAAGAGCCGCCCAGCAACGGTTGCAGGATGTGATCGCCAATGTCTGGAAGGCCAGTGCCGCCGTGGTGGACATGGCCCTGGGCCGCGAAGCGGCCAACGCCAGCCAGCTGGAGGCCGTCGCCGCCAATGCACCGGTCTCGGCTGCCCCTTCAATCGCAGCAGCCCCGGCGGCACAGCCCGCCGCGGTCGCCACGCGACAGGCCGCGGTCGACGAGCTGGAAGCCCTCAAGGCCCAGCAGGACGTGCTGGCCTACGACGCACAGGGCCACAGCAGCCTGGCCCCGCTGGAAGCGGGCAGCCTGGTCAGCCGCCGCGTCTGACAGGCCGTACAACAGCCATCTCCCAATGAAAACGCCGGGCTTGCCCGGCGTTTTGCTGTCGGTGCCTGTTGGTGGCCGCCGGTCAATGCGCGGTGGCCCCGCTCAGGCTGGCGAGCGCCGCCTGGGTTTCGTCCAGATCGCGCTGCAGTTGCGCCCCCAGGCTGATGTGCAGTGGCTGCTGGGGATCTTGGGACAAGGTTTCAAGCATGGCGGCGCTGTTCACCATGGCTTTGAACCCCATCAGCATGCAGGTGCCCTTGAGCTTGTGCGCGTTGTAATGCACCGCCTCGCGGTCACCGTCGCTCAGGGCCTGCAGCAGCACATGCGCGGTGCCCTCGGGGGGCTCGAACACGGTGCGCAGCAATTCGCCCAGCGCGTCCTCCGGCATCATGGCCATGATCTCGGCATAGGCCTCGGTGTCGATCACGGCAGGGGCCACCGGCTCGGGGGGCGCGGGCAGCTGCACCGGTGGCTCGAAGGCCGAGAACGGGAAGGGACCAGACAGGCGGTTCACGCTCACGCCCTCCAGACTGTCTTCGGGCGCGGCGAGCAGGCCACACCGGCTCAGGGCGCGTTGCAGATCGTCCATCTGCAGGGGTTTGCTGGTGAACTCGTCGATACCCACTTCCATGGCGCGCTTGCGGGTGTCATTGACCACGTCGGCCGTGACCAGAATGACCTTGACCTGCGAGGCCGGGCCCTCCAGGCGGCGGATGGCTTCGGTGGTGGCCAGGCCGTCGAGGATGGGCATGTGGTAGTCCAGCAGCACCACGTCATAGGTGTCACGGGCCAGCAGCTGAAGCGCTTCCTGGCCGTTCTCGCAGAAGACGGCGTCATGCCCCATCTTCTCCAGCAGGATGGCCATGTACTTGAGGTTGATCGGGTGGTCTTCGGCCACCAGCACCCGCAGGCGGCGGCTGCCACCAAGCTCGCCGCTGAGGCTGCTGCTGGCTTCGGGGGCGGTGGTTTCGGCCAGTTGCAGCGTGACGGTGAAGACCGAACCCACCCCAGGCTGGCTGCTCACCTGGATGTCGCCGCCCATCATCCGGGCCAGGTTGCGCGAGATCTCCAGCCCCAGGCCGGTGCCGCCGATGCGCCGGCGCAGCGAGTTGTCGGCCTGGTAGAAGCGGGTGAACAGGTTGGCCACGGTGTTCGCATCCATGCCCACACCCGTGTCGCGCACGGTGATGGCCAGACCGGCGCTGCTGCCGTGGTTGCGGGCCACCTCGACCATCACGCTGCCCTCGGGCGTGAACTTGATGGCGTTGTTGATCAGGTTGAACATGATCTGGCGTACGCGGGTGGCATCGGCCACGACCCATTCGGGCAGATCGGCTGCGGCGTAGAGGTTGAGCGTCAGGCCCTTGTCCACCGCGGCCACCTGCATGAGGTTCTCCACTTCCTGCACCACGGTGCGCAGGTGGGTGGGTGCTTCGGAGAGCTTGAGCGTGCCCGACTCCATGGTGGACACGTCCAGAATGTCGTTGATCACGCCCAGCAGGTGCTGGGCCGAGTCGCGCGCGGTCTGCAGGTAATCGCGCTGCACAGCGGTCAGCTGCGCTTCGCCCAGCAGGTTGAGCATGCCCATCAGGCCCTGGAAGGGGGTGCGGATCTCGTGGCTCATGTTGGCCAGGAAAACGCTCTTGCCATGGTTGGCCGCTTCGGCCTGGTCGCGTGCCTCGCCCAGCTCGCGGCTGAGTTTTTGCAGCCGCTGGTACTGGCGCTGCTGCTTGCGGATGTGGCGGATCAGCAGGCCGACGAACAGCAGCATGACCAGGGCCTGCGCAGCGGCCAGCCCGATCACCAGGCGGCTTTGCTGCTCGATCTGGCGGTTGCGCTCATCCAGAAACTGCGCCACGGCCCGGTTGGCCTCGCGCGTGAGCTCGGCCAGCAAGGGTGAGAGCAGTTCTGTCTGGCTGTCCAGAATGTCCATGGACAGCGGCTGTCGCAGCAGGGCTTCGGGCTGGGCGAACAGCGGGTCGGCGATGGCGGTGAACTGGGCCAGCTGCTTCTCGGCCTTGCTGTAGGTCTCGGATTGATCGAACAGGTCCCGGCGCGGAATCTTGGTCAGCAGATCGATGCGGCTGAGAAACACCTCGTAGCGCTCCAGCAGAGCCCACGGGTCGGCCGCGGCGGGCTTTTCCTGGGCGCGGTGCAAGGCCTGGTCCAGCCGCGACAGCTCGCGCTCGAGCTGGTAGGCCTGCCACATGATGGCGTCGACCTGATTGCTCGACATGGTGTCGAGCAGCCGAACCTGGCGCCACTGGATCCAGCCCAGCGGCGTCAGCGTGATGACCAGGAATGCCGAGATCGCCACCACCCAGTGGCGGCGCTCCCATTTGGCCAGGTTCGGTGCGAAGGGCATTTATTGGACTTCCAGGGCCTTGAGTTGCCAGATCGAGCGTTCGTAATAGGTGGAGCTGCGCAGTTCGGCGCTGCTGTCGAATGGGTACACCACGAACAGCGGGCCTTTCTCGCGCACCGGCATGGGCTGGTCGTCCAGCAGACGGGCCACGATGGGTTTGTGCTTGAGGTCGCCCACGGGGATGCTGATCTTGTAGTCGTTGATGGCGACCGCGCTGATCGTGCTGCCGTTGGCCTTGACGGCGGCCAGCACGTCGGCCAGCAGCGGCCCGGTGAACTTGACCGGCTTGTCGTACCAGGGCGTGCGGGTGGTAAAGGTCTGCTGGGGCAGCGCTTCGAGCATCTTCATGTCAAAGCGGGCCACATCGCCAGCGTTCTTCACGCCGATCTTGCCCGAGATGGCGAGGATGGGACGCTCCTTCGGCGCACCCAGAGCCAGGGCGGGCTGGGCAACAATGGTGAGGGCGCCCAGCAGGGCGCCCAGCATCAGGCGGCGGGATTTCATAGCGGTCAACTCCGTGGTTTTTCAGTAAGGGGAAAACATCAGATGCGATGGCGCACCGAGGCCGGGTTGGCGGCCAGGCGCGCCAGCAGGGCCGGGGCGATCTGTTTGAGCGGCAGCACCTCGTGCGAGGCGCCGGCCTGTATGGCCATGCGGGGCATGCCAAAGACGACGCAGCTGGCTTCGTCTTGCACATAGTTGTAGCTGCCGGCGTCCTTCATCTCGCGCATGGCGAGGGCGCCGTCCGCACCCATGCCGGTGAGCATGACGCCGATGGCGTTGGGGCCGAGCACGCGGGCAGCGGACTTGAACAGCACCTCCACCGAGGGCTTGTGGCGGTTGACCGGTTCGGTGTCTTCCACCACGGCCACGTAGTTCGAGCCGCTGCGGTCGATGCGGAACTGTTTGCCACCAGGGGCGATGTAGGCGTGGCCGGGCAGGATGCGTTCGCCGTGGCGCGCTTCGGCCACGCTGATGCGGCACAGGCCGTTCAGGCGGGCGGCAAAACTGCTGGTGAAGCCCGGCGGCATGTGCTGCGTGATGACGATGGCGGGCGAATCGGCGGGCAAAGGCACCAGCACTTCGCGGATGGCCTCGGTGCCACCGGTGGAGGCACCGATACAGATGACTTTTTCGGTGGTGGCCAGGCGTGGCAGCGGCGCGCGGGGGGGCTCGGCCGCGGTGGCGCCGGGCAGCGGCTTGCCGGCCGACGGCGCGGCGGCCGGCGGCAGGCGCTTGACCTGCGCACCCGCGGCCACGCGGATCTTGTCGACGATGTCGTGGGCGAGTTCATTGAGCCCGCTGCTGATGCCGATGCGCGGCTTGGCCACATAGTCCACCGCACCCATCTCCAGTGCGCGCAGCGTGATGTCGGCGCCCTGTTCGGTCAGGGTCGAAACCATCACCACCGGCATGGGGCGCAGGCGCATCAGGCGGGAGAGAAACTCCAGCCCGTCCATGCGCGGCATTTCCACGTCCAGCGTGATGACGTCGGGGTTGGTCTCGCGGATCATCTCGCGCGCGACCAGCGGGTCGGCAGCTGCACCCACGCACTGCATGTCGGGCTGGCGGTTGATGATCTCGGTCAGCAGACTGCGCACCAGCGCCGAATCGTCCACCACCACCACTTTGATTCTGGCCATTGTTGTTGTCCTCCTGGGCGGCGAGCGTTCAGAACAGGTCGATCGAGCCGCCCGAGGTGACCTTGGCGACCACGGCGGCACTGCCCTTGCGTTCCTGGGTTTCCAGGGTCTCCGGATGCGAATGCGCCAGGCGCTTGCACATGGCCTTGCCCGAGGCCGGGAAGTAACAGACCTTGCGCGGGTAGATGTCCAGCACGTCCTTGGAGATCACGGCGATGCGTTCGGTCTGCAGGTAGTCCAGCACGAACTGGGTGTTGCGTTCGCCCACGTTCATGGTGGTGAAGGTGTGCATCACCTGCCCGCCACCAAACACCTTGGCCTGCATGTGCTCGCGCCGGGCGCCGAGCTTGATCATCTCGTTGATCAGCAGTTCCATCGCGTAGGAGCCGTAGCGCCCCGAGGTGTCGCCGCCGCCGTCGGGCAGCATGAAATGGTTCATGCCCCCCACGCGCACCCGCGGGTCGTAGATGCAGGCGGCAATGCACGAGCCCAGCACCGTCATGATCACCATCTCGTCGGTGGTCACGTAGTACTCGCCGGGCAGCACCTTGACCGCGTCGTGTTTGAAATGGTGGTCGTGGTAGTAAAAGGACGCTTCACCCGGCTTGGGTTTTCGTGCCTTCAGGGCGTCCAGCGACGAACGAGCGGGGGTGACGATCATGGTCGGCCTCCGCAACCAGGGTGATACGAGGTGCCTTCGGCCAGCAACACCGTGGAACCGGCTTCGCCGGGCCGCAGGTGTTGTCCCCCCGGGGGGAAGGCGCGAAGCGACGCAGGGGGGAACTGGCTAGACCCGCTCATAGACCGTCTTTCCGCGCAGCGCGAACAGGCTGCGCGCATCGCTGAAGTTTTCGGCGTGGCCCACGAACAGCAGGCCACCGGGTTTCATCACGCGGTGGATGCGTTCGAGCACCTGGCGTTGCGTGGGGCCATCGAAATAGATCATCACGTTGCGGCAGAACACGATGTCAAAAGGTTCGCGCAGCGGCAGTTCCTGGATCAGGTTGATCGTCATGAACTCCATGTGCTTCTGCAGCTCGGGTTTGACCCGCATGAAACCGGCGTTGGCGCCCGTGCCGCGCATGAAGAAGCGTTGCAGGCGCTCATGGCTCAAACCCTTGACGCCCTCGGCCTTGTAGATGCCGCGGGCGGCCGTGGCCAGCACCTTGGTGTCGATGTCGCTGTTGACGATGTGGAAGTTGCCGCCGTTCCCCAGGGCTTCGGTGGCGGTCATGGCAATCGAGTACGGCTCTTCGCCGGTGGAGGCGGCCGAACACCAGATGCGCCAGGGCTGGCTGCGCCTGGCGGCCAGCGCTTCGTGCAGCACTTCAAAGTGGTGCTGTTCGCGGAAGAAGGCGGTCAGGTTGGTGGTCAGCGCGTTGATGAATTCCTGCCACTCGGGGCCGTCGTGCTGTTCCAGCCAGTCCAGGTAGGACTTGAAGCTGGTGTGACCGGTCTCGCGCAGACGGCGCGAGACGCGGCTGTACACCATCGCGTGCTTGCCGTCGTGCAGACTGATGCCGGCCTTTTTGTAGATCAGCGCCTTGATGCGGGTGAAGTCCGCATCGGACCAGAGGAACTCACGCCCCTGGGCCAGCGGGCCATCGTCGCTCTGTGCCACGAGGGTGTTGGACCGGGCGCCGGGGCGCGGAGGGGAGGACTGCAGCATGTTGTGGACCTTTGCCTGGGTTTGCTCGGTGGCCACCGCCACGCGGTGGTCAGTGACGCGAGCGGCGCACCAGCACCGAGGTGTCCAGGATCAGCGCGACCTTGCCGTCGCCCAGGATGGTGGCGCCGGACACATTGGGGACCTTGCGGTAGTTGGACTCCAGGTTCTTGATCACCACCTGTTGCTGGCCGAGCAGTTCGTCGACCATCAGCGCGACGCGGGAACCTTCGGCCTCCACCACCACCATGATCGGGCTGGCGGCGTTGAACTCGAAGCGCGGCACGTTGAACACGCGTTCGAGCTCGATCACCGGCATGTATTCCTCGCGCACCTTGACCAGTTGCGAGCCCTGCGCCACGGTGTTGATGTCCTTGGGGTTGATCTGGAACGATTCGACCACGCTGGACAGCGGCAGGATGTACACCTCGTCGCTCACGCGCACCGTCATGCCGTCCATGATGGCCAGGGTCAGGGGCAGGCGCACCTTGACGCTCATGCCATAGCCTTCGGCAGAATCGATTTCGACCGTGCCGCCCAGCGAGGCGATGTTCTTCTTGACCACGTCCATGCCCACACCGCGGCCGGACACGTCGGTCACTTCCTCGGCGGTGGAGAAGCCGGGCGCGAAGATCAGGGACCAGACCTCGCCGTCGCTCAGGCTGTCGGGGGCGTCGATGCCTTTCTCGCGCGCCTTGCGCAGCAGCTTCTCGCGCGAGAGGCCCTTGCCGTCGTCGCGCACCTCGATCAGGATGCTGCCACCCTGGTGCGAGGCCGAGAGCGTGATGTTGCCGTGTTCGGTCTTGCCCTTGGCGCGGCGCTCATCGGGCATTTCGATGCCGTGGTCGCAGCTGTTGCGGATCAGGTGGGTCAGCGGGTCGGTGATCTTCTCGATCAGGCCCTTGTCCAGCTCGGTCGCTTCACCGTGGGTGATCAGTTCCACCTTCTTGCCCAGCTTGGCGGCCAGGTCGCGCAGCATGCGCGGGAAGCGGTTGAACACCACCGACATCGGGATCATGCGGATCGACATCACCGCTTCCTGCAGGTCGCGGGTGTTGCGGTCGAGGTCGGCCAGGCCGGCCAGCAGGGGCTGGTTGGCGGCGCTGTCAAGCTCGCGGCTCTTTTGCGCCAGCATGGCCTGGGTGATGACGAGCTCGCCCACCAGGTTGATCAGCTGGTCGACCTTGCTGACCGATACGCGCAGCGTGCTCGACTCCAATGAGGCCTGCGCCGCCGCCGGGGCCGCCTTGGGTACCGCGGCGGGCTTGGGGGCCGCCACCGCCACCGGTGTCACCTGTGCCACCGGCTCGGGCGCCACGGCTGGCGCCGGCGCGGGGGCCGGTTCGGCCGCCGCCGCCGCCGGGGCAGAGCCCGGCAGGCCAGGGGCGTCGTCAAAGAAGCCGAAGTCGGTGCCCTCGTTGGCCAGGGGCTTGCTTGCCGCCTTGGGGGCGGGCGCATGGCGTTCGATGATGTTGATGTGTTCCTTGCTCACATGGAAGGTGAACAGGTCCATCAGGTCGGCGTCGCTGGAGGTGGTGACCACCCTGTAGATGCGCCGGTCTGCCGCGTCGCAGGGCAGGGCCTCGATGCTGCCCAGACCGCTGATGTCGCGGAAGAGCTCGGCAATGCTGTCGGCCTGCGTGATCTGCTCCAGCGGGCCAATGTGGATCTCCAGTTCGCGGCTGCCCGCGGGCACCGGAGCAGACACCGCTAGCGGCGCCGCTGGCGCAGCCACAGGGGCGGGTGCGGCGGCCACCGGTGCGGGTGCAGGGGCTGCGCTGGCCGGGGCTTCGCCGCTGGCCAGCACGCTGATGCGCTCGACCAGGGCATGGGTGGCGGGGGGTGCCACGTCTTTGCCGGAGTGGCGCGCCAGCAGCAGCTTGAGGGCGTCGGACGATTCGAGCAGCACGTCGACCATAGGGGGCGTGGGCTGCAGTTCGTGGCGGCGCAATTTGTCGAGCAGCGACTCCATCTGGTGCGTCAGCTCGGCCACGTCGGCAAAGCCGAAGGTGGCGGCACCGCCCTTGATGGAGTGGGCGCAACGGAAGATGGCGTTGAGTTCTTCGTCGTCGGCGTTGTCAACGTCCAGGGCCAGCAGCATCTGCTCCATCTGGTCCAGGTTCTCGCCCGCTTCTTCAAAGAAGATTTGGTAGAACTGGGTCAGATCGAAGTTGCCGTTGCCGCCGCTTTCGTGGGTCATTTCGGTCATGGGGCGTTCCTCGCGGTTCCGTCAGCAGGCCGCGGGTCAGCGGATGACTTTCTGGATCACCTCGATCAGACGACCCGGATCGAAGGGCTTGACCAGCCAGCCGGTGGCGCCGGCCGCCCGGCCCGCCTGCTTCATGGCGTCGCTGGACTCGGTGGTCAGGATCAGGATGGGCGTGGTCTTGAACTTGGTGCTCTCGCGCAGCTTCTTGGTCAGCCCCAGGCCGTCCAGGCGCGGCATGTTCTGGTCGGTCAGCACCAGATCAATGTGGTGGGTCTGGGCCTTTTCAAAGGCGTCCTGCCCGTCCACCGCTTCCACCACGTGGAAGCCGGCGCCGGTCAGGGTGAAGGCGACCATCTTGCGCATGGAGGCCGAATCGTCAACGGCGAGAATCGATTGCATGAGAGAACTCCGTATTTCGAACAGTTATCGGCAAATGCTGCAAACGCTTTAGAAAAGGTCGATGGAGCCGGCGTCCATCTCGTTCTGGGTGACCGGGCTGGGGCGGTCTGGCGTGGGGTCCACGCACACCGGCAGCTCGTCCGCCTCGGGTTCCATGGACTCTTCGGCCAGCTTCCAGGCGCAGCCCTGCAGCACCTTGCTGGTGTGCACGATCAGCTGGGTGGCCATGTCGTGGAACTGCAGCTCCGTCACGGCCTGGTGCAGCGCATGGCGGATGCTCAGGATGTCCTCGTTGTCGTTGCCCGCCAGGTGCGCCAGCGCATGGTTGGCGGTGGAAAAGCGCTCCAGCAGGTTGCCGGTGGCATGGTCGAGCAGCCCCTCCAGCCGTTTGAGGTCGGTCATCGCCATGAGCAGGGCGTCCTGCACGTCAGCCACCAGCGTGACCGGCAATGCGACCGCTGGCGGCTGCGGTGGTCCACCGGGGGTGTCCCTGTAGGAAGATGGTGTCGGGCTTTGCATGGGTTCTCTCGGGCCTTTGCTGGCATCGGGTATTACAATTTTCGAGACCTGTGAGAAACCGTATCGGCAGATAA
>Ga0172372_10009855_pt1 | contig 12349 bp, 13 predicted proteins | sample LakKiv5m_2_FD_114544 | JGI IMG/M metagenome (GOLD analysis project Ga0172372, IMG submission 114544) | Freshwater microbial communities from Kabuno Bay, South-Kivu, Congo - kab_092012_9.5m | ecosystem: Environmental > Aquatic > Freshwater > Lake | place: Democratic Republic of the Congo...
CAAGATTTCCCATGCCTTATCTGAAATATCATGTCTCGCGTATGCTGCTTTGCTCATCTTATCTCCTTTTTTTCCCCTTTTCTCACCTTACCATATATCTCGCCTCATGACGACACTATGTAGAAAAACTAGACCGCGACTGGCTCCCTGACACACAGCACCTCCGCAACTCGACCCAATGCCCCCATCACATCATTCAATTAACGGCCAATGCGTATTTTGAAGGGTTGGCAAAGATTGTGTTAGTCCATCATCGGGGCAGGGATGTTGATAGACCGGAAACCGACCCCCCAGCACCAGGCCCTATTTCCCCACAAGACAGGTATGTTGAGACGCCGACAGCCACCCCAGGCCCTATTCCCCCACAATAAAGGGCGAATGGGTGCCCATCACATCCATGATAACCGTGACATGGGCGTCCCGTTTGATGCCCGCATCCTCGGGTAACTCATGCCATGCCCTCAGCACGTCACGCATATCCGTGACGGGGCGTTCTTTTATGAGGCGCCACAGGATCATGGGATAGTGGGCCAAATGATAGTCAGATTGCCCACAGTGTTGTCTCGTCACCGGCGACGTCCCGTTTTGCTTGAGCCAATGCAACACCCCTTGCAACTGATACACCGTGGGCTCATTGTGTAATCGCACCAACACTTGCATGGTGTCATATAACCCTAGCGTAAGTGGCTCATGCCCCAGTTGAGCATGCAGTGTCGACAAGATGCGTTCCCGCTGCATACCATCCCGATGCTCGGTTCGATTGGGGTTAAACAGTGCCCACATGATCTCATGCATCAATCGATGCTCGGCCTTGTCTGGCTTGATCACTGTGATCAGGTCGGGTATCGAATGGCTGTGGTGTAAAATCGATGCCTGATTGATGGTGTCAAAATGGGGAATGGCCGCACCTTTGAGTGCAATCAAAATGCGTGTGGCAGCGGTTTGATGGGCATAATCCCGCGTGTGTAGTTGTCTTAAGATGCTCATTAATAGTGTGTGCGAGGTCGCTTTTTTAATGACCCGTATGATGCCATTTTGCATCGGATACGGTGGTGCTTCTTGATACAACATCGCCATTAACGGTTGAACATTGGGTTGGGGATGGGCGGCCAACAGGGTATCCATGTGGGTCGCCATCACAGTGGCATCTTGTGTGATGGCATGATTAACCAGCACCATGATCATACTGGTGACCCATGTGTCGTGTGCCGTTTTTTCGGCACATTTTGTCACCATCTCCATTATAAAAGGATGGGTTGGCGTGGGAATCAACTGGTCAAGTAACCGCCGCACCATGTGATGATGACGCGGACTCATGACCAATCTTGTCAATTGTGTGGCCATATCATACTGCTGCCTCATGCCACCAAACCGATGCACAAACCACTGGATATGATCCGCCTCAATGCCATGCTCATGACCGTTTGCCAACACCCACAATAGTGCATGGTTAATCAGTTGTGCATGCCCCCTATCCGCTTCCCATAGATCATGAATCAGGGTGATAAAACATGGGTCACATTGATGGGTGGTCATCATGACATGCAGAAACAATTGGGTGATGCCCTCTTGTTTCAGATGAGACGAAAATAAGGGATTGGCCATCACCCAGTGGTAGTGTTCCCCCACCTGCTGGGTGAATGCAGGCCCACACAGCCCTGCCAGTCTAAACACCAGTTGGAAGGCACGTTGAAGCGGTGCTTTGTCATCTGAAACCATCGCCAGGGCCTTAAAACAAGCGGATACAAGGGTTGGGTTGAGAGGGGGTATCTCACTCAGTTCAAGCAAAGAAACGACGGCTGTTTTTTGTTGATTGCCAGGCATTAAGGCCCATTGCACCAACCGAGGTACCGCATACTGGGTCAATGCAGCGGGCAGCTCATTCATGTTGGTAATGATTGTCATCACCTGGTGCCGATAGGGCCCTGTCAGCCATTCGGCCATTGTATCGATGGCATATTGCTTGAATTCGCCCTCTGTATTGGCGATTGTTAACAGTGCCTGCATACACACCGGCAATGTCTCGCCCCATATGGCATGATCACGCCCCATGCTGACCACGCCATAGGCATTGAAAGGATGGTCACTGTCACGGTGGCATTGGGGGTGAGAGGGGTCTAGTATCGCCCCCTCACATAGATAATGGATTACCCGCAATCGCATGTCGGTTGGTATCTCAGTGACGGCTGTGAGCTCGCCCATTGCCTTGACAATGGCATCGGGATAAAACACATGGTGGCCATGGCGACTGAATGCCAACAGGGACTCCCCCATCACGTTAATGATGGCCCACCTTTCAGTGGTATCTTGTGACGATTTTAATGCCCCCAACACCCCTGGCAATTCATGTTCGATGGCGTGCATGGTGGGGGGTTGCCCCGATTGCAACTGGTGGAGTGCCTGTTGCACTTGTTGCCCCAATGCACGAACAGACACTGGGATACTGGCCACATGTAATGAGGGGCTCAAACCGGCGCCTTGAATCATGTGATGGGGCCCTTTCTTATCGTCCCCCCTACCACTGCGACCCGATGATCTTCTGTTACCAATGGCCGGCCGTCAACCGACGATGCGCCCCATTCACCCACCCCTTCACCTCCCCTCACCCCATTGGCCACACCCTGAACCCATTGGCCCTACACCCCACTTAAAACGTAAACTCCCCTTTCTCTTCGGTGCCGGGTGTGTGGTGGGGTGCAAACATCACCAAGTCATAAATGCGTTTGAACACCTTGTCTGATAAGGGTACCGACTCCACCCGAATGGCTTCTAAATGCTCCCTTGCTTCAAGGGGTATACAATCGAGTACTTGCTCGCGAATGGTATCGTCCATTTTAGACAAAATAAAGGCTGAAATTTGTGGCTTTTGATGGCTTAATAAGTCCGCTATTTCATGCGGGGTTCTCATAACTGGCCCAATAGCCGATTGGTCAACTTGAATTTCAGATTGAGACTCAAAGCCACCAAAGGCATCCCCCCCCAACCCATCCGACGCCTCACCAAAATCAAAGACATCATCCCCACCTGAGCCACCGCCCAATTCAGACAATGAATCTGAAAAGGCATCCCGATCCTCAAAGGTATCTTGGGGCATGTCCAATACCGATTGTTTGGCAGATGACACGCGGTCCATGACCTCCATTAAAAAGGCATTGGCTTCAGACGCCGATACTTTGGGTGTATCCCCAATGGTGGACGTGATTTTTTGTGCACTCGACGGGCTTAATAGGCTCAATACCGCCGTGGCCCTGTCCCCCAATATCGACAACAACCATTTCGCCTTTTGTAACCCCGTTACCATCCTACGCCGCCTTTCTATCTTTCGTCTTCTCTTAGCCATTGCTCCACGACGCCCGCTAAAATATCCGGGTCCGTGTATGACAACTCCCTTATTGGCTCAAACTGTCGCTCTGAATCAATTTCAGACTGCAAATCCCCAAACATACTGCCGTCACGATCTGACAACGGCAAGCTTTCATCCAAGCGATCCGATCGGCGGCGGCGCCACAACCGCACCACACCCGCCGTTAACAACCCTGTTAGCACCACCCCACCACCACCCACCGCCCAATATTTTAGGTTTTTTTTGGCTGCCAGCTGTGCCTCGAGCATGCGCCGTTCGGTGGGGGTCATGATACTAAAATCCGCTCGATTTAACACAATAATATCACGCTGTCTCACATACCCAATCGATCCCGCCACGGTGTTAAAGATTTGGCTTTTGGTATCCGAATTCAATTCGATGTCATCCCGGTTGTTATCCACCACAATCGAGGTGGTAATGCGACGAATCACAACCCCTCCTTGAATGGGACCCAAATCAACCGATATGGCCACCTTGAATGTCCCCAACGGCAAAATCCCAACCAGTTGCTTGGTTGCCCGTCGAATCAATTCCTCTTCCATTTTTTGCTTCATCTCATACCAACGGTTCAATTCTTCTGGATTGGGCACAATGGGTCGCACATTCTCAGGATTGGGGAGTTCTTGCACCGATTTGCTGGGCGTCAACGGAACCGGTGTCGCAGCCCCCGCCCCGCCTTCTCCCCCTACCCGATCAAAAATACCCTCTGACAAATTACGACCCTTTGAATCGACCACCGTCACATTTTCGGGCTGTAAATTTTCAACCGCACTGGCCACATATTGAATGATTGAAAACACCAATGAATCGGGAATATCTTTTCCTTCTTTGGCGGTTAATAAAATAGCGGCGGTGACAGGGGGTTGGGAGACGGCAAATAGCCGTTGCTCGGGTAATACCACCTTGGCTTTGCAATTTTCGATTTGATCCATTTGCTTGATGGATTTTTCAATTTCACCTTCTAAGGCCCGAATATACCGAACACGCTTGTCAAAATCGGTCACCCCCATGCTTTCACCCGAATCCAACAATGCATACCCTTCGGGAGACCCAGACGGAATCCCCTTGGATGCCAATAACATCTTGGCTTCTTCTAGTCGGTCTTCCTCGACTTCAATTTGGGCGTTTTTTCCGGTTTGCGTTTGCTTAAAACTAATCCCTTGTCGGCTCAATTCTCGCAACACCTCTGGCACATTCGCCTGGGGCAACTGATTGAATAACACCGCATATTTGGCACGACGTGCTTTGTCGCGTGCGTCTTCACGCTTTTTGGCCGCCACCGCTTCTTGGTCCATCGGGGCAGGGGGCGTTGACGGCTTCACCAACCAGTAGGTTCCCACTGCAACCAGTACCACCGCAATGCCCACCCCTATCGGCAACAACCGCCGCCGCCCCAACGTCCCCCCGCCCGATCCCGTCCCTATATCCTGATCAAATTCATCAACCTCAGCCAACGCCAATCCCTCCCACTAGATCTGTAAATTCTGAATTTCTTTGAATGTTTGGGTTACCTGATTAAATAAAGTCAAGGTAAATGATATGGCCACCCCCACTTTTGCTTTGTCTACCATCAGTTCATCCAGTGACACATTCCCTTTCACATACTCCCCCATTAAAAAGTCAGATTGCCGCTCTAAGTCGGATACTTTTAAGAAAAAATCAACCGCTTTGTCTAAAAAAACCTGAAACGGTGGCGACTGCTGGGCCATGGCATTGGGGTTTCGTATGGGGGAATCGGGAACCGGTGCATCCAACACGGATTGAACTGGGTTCCGCGGGGCCCGGTCGGGTGTGGCTTGGGCCACTTCCCATTCTGGCATGGCAAGTTCCTGGCGATTGGGCATGGTCATCCCTGGCACCATTGCCGTCTCACGCGCCGGATTACGTGCGGGTGTGTCAGGCGGAAACAACTGGGCCAACATCTCTTTTACAAGCCCCGCCCCCACTTCTTCAACGCCCCCGCCGCCCCCGGCCCCTTCTTCGCCCCCCCCCAGGGTTTGAGACATCACCTGATCAAAGCGCCCCCCATCATATGCCTTGGTGGGGCCCTTCGACTCGATACCGCGTGATGCCGTCTCTAAAACCGATGATATGGCCGTGTTCATTTCATGGCATCAATCGTTGCTTGATACATTGTTTTGGTTACTTTAAACGCAGAGATATTGGCCTCATACAACGACTCGGTTAAATTCATATGGGTCATTTCTTCAGGCAAATTGACGTTGGTATAATACACATACCCATCCGCATCGGCTTGGGGAACGTCGGGATCGAACTGTTTCACAAAGGGTGCGTTACTTTTTTCGATGGATTGAATACGAACCCCACCCTTGGATGGCTGCAACACTGCGTATTGTTTCTGATAGGGCAGCCCCGTTTCTTCGACTTTAAACGTGGTTAAATTGGCAATGTTTTGGGCAATCAGATTCATGCGAACACGCTGGGCGATCACGCCCGTTGCACTGTACTGAATGGCCTCATCCAAGCCCAACCCAACCACCACAACTGGCCAACTCGATATGAGGATCAATGCCCATATACCCCACTTCATACCGTCACCACGCTCCTTTTGGTAAAAAAGGCTTTTGCATTCATGGTCCTAGCATAACACATCCTTGATCTAGGTAAACCCTTTTATCGCATGCACCCAAAAGCCCCCCCTTCTATTATTTGTTCACTTTATACGGCACCACGGGATTGATCAAGCCCCTGATAATGGGTGGGGGGGATTGTGGCTACTTTCCCAACGTAACCACCCGGGTCAGGCTGTCTTTTTTTCCTTTCCACATGGTGGTGTATGACGATTGGCGCTTGCTGTTCTCGGCCATTTTTGACATTACAAATTCTAAAATGACTTCTTTGGATAATTTTAAATCGGGTAACATCGCCCGCAATTCTTTGACATCATCGGGGGGAAGGTATCGAATGGGCTCAAACTGAGGGGTCGAAATGTTGGCAATAATATATGAATAAATGGCTTGCCGACGGGTGCTGTCATGAATCCCTTCTTCTAACAGTTTATAGGATCGCACATAAAAAATCCCCGGCACACCAGGATAGCCCGGCGACTTTTCGATTGTGTTACGCTCGGGCACCACCGATGCCAACAAGCCCCCGGCCCCGATGACCCATCCTATTAGCGCCCAGCCGACCCAGTGGTAGCGTGGCGTCATACCGGGGACCCGTTTTTTTGAACCCGTTCCATTCGACGCTTCAACTTGATTAAAATGCGTGAATGCAACCGTGAAACCGAACTGCGGGATAATTTTAAGGTATCTGAAATTTCTTTTTGATTTAAATCTTTGATATAAAACAACTCCACAAATTCTTGTTCCAATGGGTCTAATTTTTTAACCTCATCCCATAAGGGAGAGTCTTGACACTCGGTCTCATCCACCACGGTTACCATCGTAGAGACCGCGTCTAAGTCCTGAATGGTATCCAATGACATCAAGCATACAATCACCGATTCTTGAATCATACTGGCGATTTTGTCATCAAAATTAACGTCCGCAATGTCCCCATTTAACAACGATTCCTCGACCATGTCGGCGATGCGATCTTGTATTTTTTTGTGTTGCTCGTTCATATCGGTGGGGTTTCGGTATTGCCATTCAGACCGAATGTGGTCGTATATTTCGCCCCGAATGCGATAAAATGCATAGGTTTTAAATGAACTGCCTTTATCGGGGCGGTATTGCCGACGGGCTTTCATTAACCCTTCCATTCCCCAACTCAGGACGTCCCCAAATTCAATGCCCAATGGCAACGATCGCTGGGTGACAATTTTTCTGGCAATGCCCTCAACCAATGGTCGATGTTCGGCGATAAATGCCTCCGAAATCTCCCCATTCGAGGATTCTGATTCCGCCATCAATCGATTGACATCTATTGGTTTCATCGCACTGTTACCACACCATTACCATCCCAACTGAATATGATAAGGCTGACGTGCTTGAACCGCTGGCAATTCTGGGGTGCTGAACAAAACGGGCTGGGTTGCCGCCACCGTCGCCTGGGGCTTTAGCACCTTATTTAAGCGAAGAATGTCGCGCTTCGCAAGTTGTCCGGCCATCATTTTACCCATTAAGCCATTCATAAGCCCTTTGGTATGCTTGCTCTCACCCTCAAATGCCTCATCGTCTTGGTCGGATTCATTCAACTGTTCACTGCTGCTCATAAGGGGGCTTAAAAACATTTTTTCTAAAAAATAAGATTGAATGTCCATGGCTTTTCTGATTTCAGGATCGGGAGTGGGTGGCACAAACGTATTGGGGGGCAACATATCCAACACCATGCGCATGTCCATTTCTTGTGCCCGAATGCCCACGGTTAGCCCCAGCCCAATCACCAGGTACCACACCATTTTTTTCATATGATTTCCAATTCTGCAATTAAAGACCCTGCCGCTTTTAAGGCCTGGATAATTGACACCAAATCACGAGGCGATGCCCCAATATCGTTGAGTGCCGTTACCAAGCTAGACAAGTTCGACGATGGGTTGAGGTACACAAATCGATTGGATGCCTCCTCAACCCGAATGCCCGTGGGATCAGTCGCTGCCTCAGCCCCACCAATCCCCCCCACCTGCTGGGCATCCGTAATGCGAATTGAAATGGCCCCATGGGTTAAGGCCACGGGTGCCAATCGCACCATTTCGCCAATGACAATCGTGCCCGATCGGGAATCGACCACCACCTTGGCGGAGGCATCCGGGATAAAGGTAATGTTTTGCAAGGTGGCAATTTCGGTGACCAAATCCCCACCGCCTGTGGGTAAATCTGAGTTGGGAATGGCAATCATGGCCGCATCCCGGGCCACCGCATTTTTGTAGCCATTGGCACGAATGGCTTGCACCGCATTGGTGGCAGTGGCAAAGTTAGGCTCGTTTAACACAAATACAATGTGGTGAAGGTCTGACATTGACACGGGCACTTCTTCTTCGACAATGGCCCCATTGGGAATGGTGGCAGAGGTGGGCTGGTTTTTGGTAAACCGCCCCTGTCCTGATTGTTCGGCTTGTCCCCCCACAATCAAATTACCCTGCGCCACCGCATAGGTATTCATATCCGGACCAATCAATGGGGTAAGGACGAGGGTGCCGCCTGACAAACTGGTGGCATCCCCCAATGACGACACGGTGACCGAAATACGCTGGCCTTTTCGGATGTAAGAGGGCATGGTAGCCGTTACCATTACCGAGGCCACATTTCGGGATGTAAAATCACGACCCGTCGGGGTAATGCCCATGCGTTTTAACATGCTCGACAATGCCGAATCCGTAAACCCCGTTAGGCGTGTATCGCCCGTGTTTCGTAACCCCACCACCAACCCATATCCAATGAGCTGGTTGTCGCGGGCCTCTACCAATTTGGCCACGTCTTTGAGTCGGACGGGCAATGGTTCAGCCCATGGCACCACCGCCCACAGGGCCACCCACCATGCCACCACGACCCACCATGCCCGCATCAAAAAAACCACCCCAACAATTTGGTTAACACACCCGGCGATTGTTTGGCCGCCACCACCCCTACCCCATTAACCGCCACCTCTGCCTTGGCCAGCTGAAACGAATTCACGGTATTGGCAGGGGTAATATCAGCGGGCCGGATAATACCTGAAATGCGAATGGTTTCAATTTCGTTGTTCACTTTTACTTTGTGCTCACCCACCACATACACATTGCCCCCTTCTAAAATTTCGGTGATGACAGCGGTTACCACCGCCCTGACGTTGCTTTTGCGAGCGGTTTGCCCCGATCCTTGGTAGGTATCGTTACCCGACAGCCTGCCACTAAACGTCTTGCGCAAGGTTTCGTTACCCAACAGGTTGGCCACTTGGTCCCATCCGGATAACAAATCCATGCCAATCCCCGATTGTTTGGTGGTTTTGGTGGTGGCTTCTTGGGCCGCCGAACTGGTTTCTGAAATTAAAATGGTGACCACATCCCCCACCCGCAATCGCTTGCGTTCGGCGGTATACAAATTACCCTTGGCGTTATCCCATATGGAATCGGCCCCCACCACGCCCATGACACCCCATAAACTAAGTACCAGACACCACCGCAATGCGTTTCGCATGGGTTACCACTCCCTCCATGATTCGATTCGTGCTTAACCGAACCGATACTTTGTCACCTTTTCGACCCGAATCAAGGGCCACCCCTTTTAATTCGATGGCGATGCTACCTTTTTGATATGACACCAACACACTATCACCCACCTGCACCATATGATGCCCCCTGATCATGGCATTGGTCAACCGCATACCGGGTCCGATGACGGTTACCGTTTCTTGCCCCACGACGGCATCCAAGCGAGACAGGCCCGATTCACGATGGGACCCCAAGGGAAGGATGTTGACCGTCACCTGATGGGCTTCGATCCGCGTGCGTCGCGGTATCATTGTGATAGCGGTCACCACCGGGGCGTATGCCACCGTTTGCACCACCACATTGCGGGATACCTGCTGGCCATTTACCATCTTGAGTTGAATCGGCACAACAGTACGGCCAATAAAATTGCCTTGATCAGGCAATTGAAAGGTCGCCGATTGGACCGATTGCCACTCTGACTCCCATGCCTTACCCCCCAACACCGTCACCGTCACGACTGCCTGGGGGACCCCCGTTTGGGGATCGGTGACACGGGAGACAATGGCACGCCGTATGGCGTGTTCGGTGTCGATGAAAGGAGCGCCCCAAAGGACACCCCCCAGGCTAATCACCCCCACCCAAATGGCCTTACTTACCGAGATCATTACCCGATTTTAACATTTGATCGCCCGTGTTAATGGCCTTAACGGTGACGTCAAACGCACGCTGGCACAACACCATGGCCATCATTTCTTCAATTACGTTCACGTTAGAAAATTCCAAGGCACGTTGTCGAATGCCACCGGCCAAATTTTGGCTCGGAATTTCGAATGTAGGGGCCCCAGATGAGGCCGTTTGTTCGTATAAGTTTTGACCCATGTCACGCAATCCTGCTTCGTTGGGAAACACCGCCAACAAAATTTGCCCTACTTCTTGGGGGGTGTTGTTGTTGGGGGTTTGCACGTAAATACGACCTTCTTCATTGACAATGATTTCGGTGTATTCGCGTGGCAACCGAATGGATGGCTCAAGTGGGTGACCATTGGGGTCTACCACATTGCCATCGGCATCCAGATGCAAATTACCCGCCCGACCAAATACCACTTGGCCATCTGGCATTCTGAATTGAAACATCCCTGGCCCATCAATGGCCAAATCCAATGGTTGGTTGGTGACTTCAATTGAGCCTTTGGTCATGTCTTTTCGAACCTCGGCAATGCGAACGCCTTGCCCAAATTCGGCATATCGTTTGCGGCTAGACCGTGGTGAACCGGGTACCGCATCTTCCGTCTCAGTTAAAGTGGATTCGAATATCAATGGAAACAAACTTTCCATTTCGGCGGTACGGCGTTTGAATCCCACGGTTTGGGCATTGGAAATATTATTTACAATCAGCTGCATTTTGCGTTGAAACGCATTCATGGCTGACTTGGCCATATGCAATTGGGCAATCATGGGCGGTACCTCCTGTTTGTTTCGACCGTCTTATACTCGAACATCACGTCAACCATTCTCACATTTCAACGAACGACTTGACCCACACACATTGATCCCCCTCATTTGCCCCCTTACCATACCACATCTTGACCATCACGCAATCCAGCAACTCATCGATGGATGGGGATTTGATCTCTCCTCACGTCATTTCCCGCCTCATTTATTGACCCCCTCTCATTGATTTGCACCCGTTTAATTGCTCCCCCCGTTTCATTGCCCCCCCATTTCATTGCCCCCCCATTTGAACGATAGACGTATTGAGCTTGTTAATCGATTTTCCGGCTTTGGATGTGGCCTCATACACCCGGGACGCCATGGTTAAGTCCCCAATCAAGGCTTTGACCACGTTGCTTTGTTCAATAAAGCCTTGACGGATTGAATACACCGTTTCAGTGTCAAATTCGGGTGTTCCTTCGATCACAAAGACCGACCCATTGACGGTTTGCAAGGCCGCCTGTGACTTAAACACCGCAATTTTTAAACGGTCAATGGGGTCACCATCCACATATAATAGGCCCGCTTTTGATACCGCCACTTCCCGACCAGGGGGAATGGTGATTTCGCCACGCTCACCCAATACCGGAAACCCGCCCGACAGGGTTACCAATCGGCGGTTGCTGTCTAGGATAAACCGACCATCGCGGGTGAAGGCCACCCCCGATGGAATCATGATGGTAAAAAAGCCCCGCCCAAACGCATCCACAAAAAAGTCGAGGGGCCCACGGGTTTCGACGGGTGGGCCGGCCGTGCGCCACCGGTAAAAATGCTTGATTGCAATGCGCCCATTTTTAGAGTGGTTAAAGCCACCCGTTTCAACATACCCAGGGGTGTCGGTGTTCATGGTATAGAGCATAAACAAATTCCATTGGGCTTGGTGGGCATTCATCGAATCGACCACCGTTCTCATGGTGGGGTCTTCGATGTCAGAGTCGCTGGGGGATTGGGCCATCACGGGCACCAGGGCGACACCCAGCAGACACACCGTTGTGATGACATACCGATTGCATGCGTTACATGCCCGGTCACACCACCGCCAAATGGGTTTTGTAAGATTGATCATGAGCTGATGTGCTTTTACCACCCCGGCACCTCCCTAAAAATGTTAATAATTGGCGCATCGCATCGTTTTTCTATCGGGGGCCACTATACGTGCTTTTCTGGGGGATTTAAAGGGGTAAAGCCCCTGGACCCCAGCTGGGGTTGGTTTTTTTGATGTGGGGCGTTCCCCCGGCTCTATACCCCCCTTGCCCTTCGGGCCCCCCCCCTATTCTGGGGACCTGCGGTCCCCGAGCCCCAGCAAAGGGGTTTCACCCCTTTAGATCCCCAAGGTAATTAAATTTTTACCCCCACCCCGACCCTCCCCAGAGGGGAGGGAGTAAACGTTTTTATTTCGG
>Ga0172372_10009856_pt1 | contig 12348 bp, 10 predicted proteins | sample LakKiv5m_2_FD_114544 | JGI IMG/M metagenome (GOLD analysis project Ga0172372, IMG submission 114544) | Freshwater microbial communities from Kabuno Bay, South-Kivu, Congo - kab_092012_9.5m | ecosystem: Environmental > Aquatic > Freshwater > Lake | place: Democratic Republic of the Congo...
CCGGGCATCCCGACCCCGCCGGCGGTTGACCTGATCGACGACAGCTGCCTCTACGTCGATGCGCCGATCGACGAGGTGGACGCCGGCCGGGTGCGTATCGGCATGTCGGTGCGGATCAGCCTGGACGCCTTTCGCGGCCGTCATTTCCACGGCCAGGTCAGCCGCATCGCACCCTTCGTGCGCGAGCTGGAGAAGCAGGCGCGCACCGTCGACGTCGAGGTGCGCTTCGCCCAGTTGCCGGTGGACGTGACCCTGCTGGCCGGCTACAGCGCCGACGTGGAAATCCTCCTGGAGCAGAGCGCCGGCAGCCAGCGCACCCCCACCGAGACCCTGTTGGAGGGGCGCCGGGTGCTGCGCTACGACCCGGCCACCGGCGTGTTGCGCGAGGTAGAACTCAACACCGGGCTAGCCAACTGGCGCTGGACCGAGGTGCTCGACGGCCTCCACGAGGGCGAGCGGATTCTCGCCAGCCTCCACCAGGAGGGACTCAAGGACGGTATCGCGGTGATCTCGCGCAGCGCGGAAGCACAGTGATGATCCGCCTGCAGGGGGTGACGCGCGGCTTCACCAGTGGCGAGCAGCGGGTCGTCGGCCTTCGCGTCGACCTGGTCGGACTGCGTCACCGGGCACCGCCGGCGCCGCGCAGGCCCCCGTCCGTGCCGGTCTGGCCGAGCCACGTCGGAACGGCGGAGACGCCGGGCAGCGCGACCGCACCCGTCGCGCGCTGGTAGGCGCGCATGAGGTGGCGCGCCTGCGCCTCGGCCGAGTGCCGGCCGGCCAGGTCGAGGGAGGAGTCGCTGGCGGCGCGCCAGGCCGGTTCCCCGACGAGCGACTCGATCCGGGCGGCGAGCGCGGCGACGCCGACGGACAGGCCCGGGAGCGCCAGGCTGTCGAGCGAAGGGATCGATCGCACGGCCAGCGGCAGGCCGAGGCTCGCGGCCTCCAGGATGCTGATCGGGGCACCTTCCCAGGCCGCGGTGTGCACGTAGACCTGGGCCGACGCGAGGCGGTCGAGCACCTCCTCGCGCGGGATCCAGCCGGACACGTCGATGCCCGCGTCGTCGAGCTCGCGCTCCCCCTCGGGGTCGCCGTCGCCGAGCCACTCCCACGTCGCGTCGAGCGCGAGGTGGTCGTCGACGAAGCGCTTGAGGTGCACGAGGTAGCGCCAGTCCTTCTGCGCGCAGACGCGGCCGACCGTCACGATCCTCAGGCGGTCGGCGTGCTCGGCGACGGGCCGCGGCTCCGTGACGGCCCGGTTCGGGACGTAGGCCATCGACTGGTGCCCGAGGTCGGCCGCGAGGTCCATCTCCTGCGGTGCCACCGCCATGAACAGGTCGGTCCGCGGCGCCAGGACCCGCTCGACGGCGCGGAAGACCCGGCGGGACGGGCCACCGATGTCACGGCGCTCGAACGCGAAGCAGTGGGGGCTGTACACGATGCTGGGGCGGTCCAGCATCGCCATGCGCACCAGCACACCGGCGACCGAGGAGTGCGCGTGCACGACGTCCGGGTACAGCTGACGGACGACGCTGCGCAGCGCGAGCACCGCCGACGCCGGATTGCCCGACATCGGGTGCACGCTCGCGAAGTGACGGGCGGGCTCGATGCCGATGTCGTGCTGCTGCCGCGGACGGGCGAACAGGTGGTGGTCGACCTCGGGGGTCGCCTCGACCATCGCGGTGACGGCGGAGGTGACGCCACCACCGAGAGCCTCGGAGACGTGCAGGACGCGCATGGGTGCTCCCTGGTTCAGGACGGCCGGGGCCGGTTCAGGACTGGTCGGGGTCGCGGAACAACGAGCCGAGCGGGCGGCCGCCGGGCGGGGGCGGCACACGGCGAGCGGTCGGGCGGGCCGCGGGCCGCTCCTCGTCCTCGGGGAACCCGGCGGCTGCGTCGTAGCGGCTCGCACGCTCCGCGGCGGGGGCGTCGGACTCGGCCTGCTCGGTCTCTGTCTCGACCTCGGCCTGCTCGGTCTCTGCCTGCTCGGCCTCGGCAGCGTCCGCACTCTCGTCCGCGTCGGTCTCGGCAGCGTCGGCCTCTTCCTGGACCTCGTCGGTCTCGGCAGCGGGGTCCTCGGTCTCGGCAGCGTCCGACTCGGTCTCCTCGACCTCCACGACGAGGTCGGCCAGCGGGGCCGTGAGCGTGTGCGGGTCGAGCGGCAGCACGACGAGGTCGGCCTCGTCGACGTCGGCCAGGCCCTCGCGGGCCCAGCTCGTCGGGTCGACCGAGATCGGCGCGAGCTCGGTCGTCGAGTCCTGCACCTCGGCGGCGTGGTCGACGACGGCCTGGAGCGCGTCGAGGTGCTCGCCCATCGTCGTGACGAAGGTCGAGAGGCTCTGCGTGAACTCGTGCATCGTGGCGTGCGCCGCGGTCACGACCTCGGCGGAGCGGCCCAGCACGTCGGCTGCCTGGGTCCGGAACTGCTCGGCGTCGCGGCTGGCGATCGCCGCGGCTCGGGCCACGTAGACCTGCGCGACGCGCTGCGCCTCGGCGACGGCCTCGCCGTGCGCCCGCTCGCGGATCGAGTCCGCCTCACGGTTCGCCGCGGTCGTGAGCTCGGAGACGACGTCGCCGACCTGCTCGCGCTGTCCGGTCGCCCACCGCTGGATCTCGGCCATCGCCTCGGCCGCGTGCGCCTGGGCCTCGTGCGTCAGGCGGGCGGCGATCGCACGGGACTCCTCGATGATCGCGGCACCGTCGGCGGACGCGCGGTCGCGCTCCTCCGTCGCGAGCGCGAGCAGCCGGTTGGCCTCCTGGCGTGCCGACACGGTCGCCGACAGCACCTCGGCGTGCTCGTCGACGTCCTCGCTCGCACGCCGCAACGCGGTGCCACCGCTGTCGCCGGCCGCACGGGCGACGTCGTCGAGGCGACGCAGCAGCGTGTGGATGTCGACCTCCTGGCTCCCGGTCGACGTCGGCGGCGCCACGTCCGCCTGGGACCGCGGCTCCGGCTGGGCCTCGGGCTCCGGCTCGGGCTCCGGCTGGGGCTCCGGCTCGACCGGAGCGGGTGTCGTCTCGGCAGACGACGGTGTCGCCGACGTGGTGTCCGCGGTGGGGGGACGCAGGTCGCCGGCATCCTCGGCGTCGTCCTTCGGGCGCTTGAACATGTCCCTCTAGTGCGGGCCACGTCGCGTTTGATCCACGCAGATCCGACCTTTTTCCGTGACCTAGGTCACACGGATGGCGTCGGGGATGCCGACCGTCGGATCCAGCGCACGAGACGACCCGCCGTCCGGCGCAGACGGACCCGCGTCACGTCCAGGGCCAGGTACGCACGACCACGCAGGCCTCGCGCGGCACGGGCCCGCAGCAGTCGTCGGTCCTGCGACACGAACGAGCGCTTGTAGGGCTCGTCACCACGCAGGAAGTCGATCTCGGTCAGGCCCTCGTCGATCGCCTCGTGGATCACGACGACGTCGAGCACGGCGCCCACGTGGTTGAACGCGCGGTCGTCGACCGCCCGGGCCGTCTGGTAGACCATGAGCCGCCCACCGGCCTCGAACGTCACGAGCACGGCACCGGTCCGGCCCTCGCACTCGGCGACGTGCACGCGCGCCTCGTCGGCGGCGACACCGCGCTCGACCGCGGCCAGCACGCGGGGCATCTCGCGCGAGAGCTCGACACGGTCGTCGCGTGCGCCGTGGAGCGCGGCGAACGTCGACATCGCGGCAGGCACCTCGGGAGCCGTCAGGCGGCGCATCGTCACGCCCGCGCGCTCGAGTCGTCGACGGTACTTGCGGTGGCTCTTGGCGAAGCTCGACGAGCGTCGCGAGAGGTAGTCGTCGGGGCAGCCGACCAGCGGCTCGAACGGAGCGACGTCGACGACCTCGAGGCGCGCCTCGGGCACGACACCCAGACTCACGAGCGAGTCCTCGCGCAGCCCGTCGAGGTCGAGCACGCGGGACCGCCCCGCGAGCCACCAGCGGCGCAGCGCCGAGGTCACGTCCGAGATCCGGTCCGGGCGTGCCACGAGGTCGAGGTGGTCCGGACAGAGCTTGCCCCCGCCCTGCACCGTCAGGATCTCGACGCCCCAGCGGCGGCGGCGCTGCAGCGCCAGCCCGCCCAGCAGCGTCTCGCCCTCCAGGACCAGCACGAAGACGTCGTCCGGACCCCCGACTCCCGCGATCCACCACGACTTCAGGAACGGGCTCGGCAGTGTCGCCTGCTCGGCGAGCGCGTCCCAGGCCGCGGCGAAACGGCCCAGCTCGCCTACCTCGACGACCCGGAAGGCGAGGCGTTCCAGGAGCGGGTCGGCGTCGATCTGTCGTGTCGTCATCGGCCGAGCACCAGGTGACGGCGGTCGGCCCAGCGCAGCGCGGAGTCGATCGCCTCGGCCAGGCTCAGGCTCGACTTCCAGCCCAGCAGGTCGGTCGCGCGGTCGACGTTGGCGTAGGCACCGATCGCGTCGCCCGGGCGCGGGCCCGCTTCACGCAGCGGGACGCGAGAGCCGTGCACGTCCTCGAACGTCCGCACGAGCTCGCGCACCGTGACCCCCGTGCCCGTCCCGAGGTTCACGACGACGCTGCGGCGGTCGTCGTCGACGACGTCGTCGAACCGTTCGACGGCGCGCACGTGCGCCTCCGCCAGGTCCCACACGTGGATGAAGTCGCGCACGCCGGTGCCGTCGCGCGTGGGCAGGTCGACGCCGGTCAGGGTGAAGGCGTCGAGCTCTCCGCGCGCGGCCATCACCAGACGGCCGAGCACGTGCGACGGCTCGGGGAGGTGCACACCGGAGTCGAGCTCGGGGTCGGCGCCGACGGGGTTGAAGTAGCGCAGCACGATCGCGCGCAGGTCGGTCGCGGCGGCGAGGTCGGCCAGGACCTCCTCCATCATCCGCTTGCTGCGGGCGTACGGCGACGTCGGCGCGAGCGGACTGGTCTCGCGCACCTCGAACGTGTCGGTCGGTGCGTAGACCGAGGCCGACGAGGAGAACACGACCCGGTGCAGGCCCAGCGCGGCCAGCTCGTCGAAGAGCTCGAGCGACGCCACGACGTTCTCGCGGTAGTACGCCGCGGGCTGCGCGATCGACTCCGGCACGACGATGCGCGCGGCCATGTGGATCACGGCGTCGAGGTCGGGGTGCGCGTCGACGACCTGCCGCAGGAGGGCGCGGTCGGCGACGTCGCCGTGGTGGAACGCGCGGTCGCGCACGAACGCGCGCGGTCCTGTGCGCAGCGAGTCGAGCACGACGGGGACGTGCCCGGCGCGCTCGAGAGCCTTGGCGGTGGTCGATCCGATGTAGCCGGCTCCCCCGGTCACGAGCACCTTCATGGGCTGGAATCTAGGCACGTCACGGGCCGTGTGGAGGGTCGAGAATCTCACCCGGTCCCGGTGGATCAAAAGGCCGCCGAGTCGACACCGCGCGCGGGACCAGAGGCCAGCTCGCGACCTCGCGCGGACCGTCGGTCCCAGCCTGCGAGACCCACGCCGTCCACCCGTCGAGACGGCCCCGCGCACCGTACCCCTGGTACGGGGGCCTGCCGCTGGCTACCGTGACGGCATGACGTGGACCACGGACGACATCGGCGACCTGACCGGCCAGCGCGTGCTGCTGACCGGCGTGACCGGCGGGCTGGGCGGCGAGATCGCCCGCGAGCTGGCGCGCCGAGGCGCGTCCCTCGTCGTGACGGCGCGCGACGCCGCCAAGGCGGAGGCCTCGGTCGCGCAGGTGCGCGCGGCCGCGCCGGACGCCGAGATCGAGGTCGTCGCCCTCGACCTCGCCGACCTGGGGTCCGTCGCCGAGGCGGCCGCCGAGGTCGCCGAGCGCTGGGACCGCTTCGACGTCGCGATCAACAACGCGGGCATCATGATCCCGCCGTTCCGGCAGACCGTCGACGGCTTCGAGCTGCAGATCGCGACGAACCACCTCGGCCACTTCGCCTGGATCGCGCGGCTCTGGCCGCTCCTGCGCGACGCGGACGCACGGATCGTGGCCGTGTCGTCGATCGCGCACACGACGGTGCACGGGCTCGACCTCCGCTCCCTGACCCCCGAGGGCTCGCCGCGGCGCTACAAGCGCTGGCAGTCGTACGGCGAGTCGAAGCTCGCCAACCTCCTCTTCACGCAGGAGCTGCACCGCCGGGCGGCGGCCGCCGGCCTGGGTGTCACGAGCGTCGCGGCCCACCCCGGGGTCGCCTCGACCGAGCTGACGAAGACCGGCGTGGGCGTCGGCGGTGCGGGGCCCATCGGCTTCCTGATGCACCAGGGGACCCACCTCGTCGCCCAGTCGGCCCGCGCCGGATCGCTGCCGGTGCTGATGGCCGCGACGAAGCCGGACCTGACGGGCGGTGAGTACTTCGGACCGCAGGGGTTCCGGGGCGTCCGCGGCAAGCCGGGCCCTGCCTCGATGACGCGCACCGCCCGCGACCCCGAGCTCGCCCGGCTGGTGTGGGAGGCGTCCGAGCGTGCCGTCGGCCTCGACTTCCCGGTCGGCTGACGCCGTCGTCGCTCGAGATGCGATCCGTCCGGAGTTGACATAACGTGGTGGGCGATGAGCCCAGACATGAGCATCAGCACCACGCCCACCTCCACCCTGGAGCCCACGCTCCCTGACGCCTCCGGTCCCTACGTGCGGCCGATGGAGTCCCGCGACTACGACACCGTCGTCGCGATCAACCAGGACGCCCTCGAGGGCGTCGGCCCGCTCGATCGCGACTCCCTCGCCGCCCTCGTCGGCGAGGCCGAGGACGCGCTCGTCCTCGACGACGACGGCGACATCGCCGGCTTCGTCATCACGCTGCCCCCGGGCGCCGACTACGACTCCAGCCGCTACCGCTGGTTCGAGGACCGTCTCGAGAAGGACTACGTCTACCTCGACCGGATCGTCGTCGCCGCGACGCACCGCCGCCAGGGCGTCGCGTCGCGCCTCAACGAGGCGATCGAGGGCGACAAGCCGATCGGCCTGGAGATCTACGAGACCAACGACGGCTCGATCGCGTTCCACCAGACGCGCGGGTACGAGGAGGTCGGCCGCCTTACGCACGAGGGCAAGGTCAACCTCATGATGCTGCGCCCCGCCTGAATCTCTCGGGCCTGACGCAGCAGTCCCCTACGTCGCCGCGGACCCCACCGGGACCGCGGCGACGTGTCGTCGGGTCCGGCGGCGCGAGCGCCAGATGTTGGCCAGGCCCACGGCCCACAGCACGTACTGCGCCGACATCGCCCAGCGGAAGGCCTCGGCGGTGTATCCCTCGCCTGCCGGCGTCCGCCAGTCGAGCACCAGACCGATCACGACGACCAGCAGCAGGCTCGCGTAGAACCCGCCCTGGTTGATGATGCCGATCGCGGCGCCGAGCCGGGCGTCGGGATTGAACTCGCGCCCGTACTCGAAGCCGATGACCGAGGCGGGGCCGCCGATGCCGACCGTGACGACCAGGACGACGAGCAGCCACGTCGGGGCGTCGCCCGGCCACACGAGCACCGCGGTCCACACGCCGGCGATCGCGAGGACGATGCCCATCACGAGGTCGGAGCGGTGGTAGGGCCGCCAGCTCGTCAGCGCCGCGAGCACGGGTCCGGCCAGGACCAGGGAGACCGTCAGCACGGTCAGCAGCAGCGCCGCCTCGTGCGACGTGCGGCCCTCCCCCCGGACGAAGAACGGATAGCCCCACAGCAGTCCCAGGGTCGTGGCGCTGAACTGCGTCGTGAAGTGCGTCCAGAAGCCGAGCCGGGTGCCGGGGTGGCTCCACGACTGCCCGAGGTCGCGGCGCACCGACGCCACCGAGATCTGCGGACCGCGACGGCGCCACGTGCCCGGGGCGTCCTTGATCAGCAGCAGCACCAGGACCGTCACGACGGCTCCGACCCCGGCGGCCGACAGGTAGGCCGTCGTCCACCCGAGCTCGCTGAACGCCCACGTCATCGGCAGGGCCGCCAGGACCATGCCGACCTGACCCGTCGCGCCGGTCAGCTGGGTGATCAGAGGGACGCGCCGCGACGGGAACCAGGTCGCGATCAGCCGCAGCACGCACGTGAACGTCATGGCGTCGCCGACGCCCACCAGCACGCGCGCCAGGACCGCGACGGCGTAGTCGTCGATGAAGGCGAACATGACCTGGCCCGTCGTCATGACGACGGCACCGATCACGAGCAGCCGCCGCGGACCGAACCGGTCGAGCGCGAGGCCCACGGGGATCTGCATCCCGGCGTAGACGATGAGCTGGACCGTCGTGAACGTCGCGAGCTGCGCCGCCGAGATCCCGAACCGGTCAGCCGCCTCGAGTCCCGCGACCGCGAGCGAGGAGCGGTGGAACACCGCCAGCAGGTAGGCCGCCAGCGCGACCCCCCAGATGACGTATGCGGAACCCTGGGAGTCCCGCCGACGCATCACGCCACCATCCTAGGACCGCGGTCGTCCCACGAGATGTGCGGCTAACGGGTCAGGGCCAGGCCGGGATCGTGCAGGAGGTCGGCGACGTCACGCAGGAACCGGGAGCCCAGCTCACCGTCGACGGCGCGGTGGTCGAAGCTCAGCGCCAGCGTCGTGACCCACCGCGGCACGACCTGGTCGTGCTCGTCGACCCACGGCTTCCGTGTGATCGCGCCGACCGCCAGGATGCCGGTCTGGCCCGGCGGCAGGATCGGTGTGCCGCCGTCGACGCCGAAGACCCCGACGTTCGTGACGGTGAACGTGCCGCCCGCCATCTGCGCGGGCTGGAGACGCCCGGCCCGGGCGACCTGCACGAGCTCGCCGACCTGCGTGACGAGCGCCCGCAGGTCGAGCGTGTCGGCGGCCGGCACGACCGGCACCACGAGGCCCCGCTCGGTCGCCGCGGCCACGCCGAGACCGACGTGCGCAGGGATCGTGAGCGCGTCGTCACCCCAGCGACCGTGCAGCTCCGGAGTGGCCCGCAGCGCCAGGCACACGGACCGCAGCACGAGGTGCAGCGCCGTGACCGGCACGTCGCGCCAGACCCGGTCGGCCCGCAGCCGGTCGACGAGCTCGACCGTGCGCGACACGTCGACCTCGACCCACTCCGTGACGTGCGGAGCGGTGAAGGCGGACGTCACCATCGCCTCGGCGGTCGCCCGGCGGACCGCGGTGTGCGGGACCTCGCGGCCCCCCGCCGTGGGGGATGCGGGCTCCGCGGCCGTCGCCCCGTCCGCGAACGCCTCGACGTCCCGACGCGTGATGACGCCGTCGCACGGCACCCGTGCGAGGTCGACCCCGAGGCGCCGCGCGAGCAGCCGCACGGGCGGAGTCGCCCGCGGACGCTCGGCCGCAGCCGGAGCGGCGTGGTCGGCGACAGGGCCAGCGGCGGGGCCGGCCGAGCGACGACGCCGGCGCACGGCCGACTCCTGCTTCGGTCCCGAGCCCACGAGCATCTCCTGCCGCGCCCCAGCCCCCGACTCGGACGGTGCCACCTCCCCGATCACGACGATCGGCGTGCCGACCGGCACCGTCGCGCCCTCGGGCACGAGCAGGTCACCGACCTCGCCCGCAAAGGGGCTCGGCAGCTCGACGACCGACTTCGCGGTCTCGATGTCGACCAGCACGTCGTTGACCTTCACGACGTCGCCCGGGCGCACGTGCCACGTGACGACCTCGGCCTCGGTCAGTCCCTCGCCCACGTCGGGCAGCCGGAAGCTCGGCATCAGGCGACCTCCCCAGGTCGATCGTCGGACTCGGGGGCGAACGTCGCGTCGACCGCGTCGAGGATCCGGTCGACGTCGGGCAGGAACTGCTCCTCGAGCCGGCTCGGCGGGTACGGGAGGTCGTACCCCGTGACGCGCCCGACGGGCGCCTCCAGGTGGAAGAAGCACTGTTCGGTGATGCGCGCGGCGAGCTCGGCGCCGAGTCCCAGCGTGCGCTGGGCCTCGTGCACCACGACGACGCGCCCCGTGCGGCGCACCGACGCGACGACGGGGTCGAGGTCGAGCGGCGAGAGCGTCCGCAGGTCGACGACCTCGACCTCGCGACCCTCCTCCGCCGCGGCCTCCGCAGCCGCGAGACACGTCGTGAGCATCGGCCCGTACGTCACGAGCGTCGCGTCGCCACCGGAGCGACGCACCTGCGACGACCACAGCGGGTGCGGCTCGTCGCCGACCTCTCCGGTCTCCCAGTAGCGCCGCTTGGGTTCCATCAGCACGACCGGGTCGTCGCTCGCGACGGCCTGCTGCACCATCCAGTAGGCGTCGTGCGGCGTGGCCGGCGCGAGGACCTTCAGGCCCGGCTGCATGACGAACTGCGCCTCAGGGCTCTCCGAGTGGTGCTCGACCGCACCGATCCCGCCGCCGTACGGGATGCGGACGACGATCGGCATGCGCACCGCGCCGCTGGAGCGGAAGTGCAGACGGGCGACCTGGTTCACGAGCTGGTCGTAGGCGGGGTAGACGAAGCCGTCGAACTGGATCTCGACGACGGGCCGGAAGCCCCGCATCGCGAGGCCCACGGCGCTGCCCATGATCGCCGACTCCGCCAGCGGGGTGTCGACGACGCGCGCCGGGCCGAAGTCCTTCTGCAGGCCGTCGGTCACGCGGAACACGCCGCCGAGGCGACCGATGTCCTCGCCCATCAGCACGACGTGGCGGTCGGACTCCAGGGCCTTGCGCAGCCCCGCGTTCAGGGCGGCCGCGATGCTCATGCGCCCGAGCGCGGTCATCGGACGACCTCCCCCGTCTCGAGGGCCTGCGTGTCGAGGGCCTGCCAGGCGACGACCGCGTCCCGCTGCTCCAGGAGCTCCGGCGGCGTCTCGACGTGGACCCGCTCGAACATCCCCGCCAGGTCGGGCGTCACCAGGCCACCACACGCGGCCCGCAGACGCTCGCCCAGCGCGTCGGCCTCCGCGTCGAGCGCAGCCAGCTCGGTCGCGAACCCGCCCGTCGCGTCGAGCAGCGCCCGGACCCGCGCGACCGGGTCGCGCTGCTCCCAGTACTCGGACTCGGCGGCGTCGCGGTAGCGCGAGGGGTCGTCAGACGTCGTGTGCGCGCCGAGTCGGTACGTGACCGCCTCGATCACGGTCGGCCCGTGCCCGTCGCGGGCCCGCTGGAGCGCCTGCTCCATGACGGCCTGGCACGCCAGCACGTCGTTGCCGTCGACCCGCACGCCGGGGATGCCGAAACCCGTCGCGCGCTGCACGAGCGGCACGGTGGTCTGACGGCTCGTGGCGGTCGAGATCGCGTAGTGGTTGTTCTCGATCACGAACACGAGCGGCAGCCCGAACGCTGCGGCCCAGGACATCGCCTCGAGCGTGTCGCCCTGGCTCGTCGCGCCGTCGCCGAGGTAGACCGCGACGGCGGTGTCGCGCGCGTCTCCCGCCCCGTCGCCGTCCGCCCCGTGACCGACCGCCTCGTCCATCAGCACGCCCATCGCGTAGCCGGCGGCGTGCAGGCACTGGGCGCCGATGATGATCGCCGGCAGGGCGAAGCCGTGGTCGGCCGGGTCCCAGCCGCCGAGGTCGGTCCCCCGGTAGACGCCGAGCAGCTTCTCGGGCGGCACGCCGCGCACCCACGCCACACCGTGGTCGCGGTAGGTCGGGAAGGCCATGTCCTGCGGGCGCAGGGCACGGGCGGTACCGACCTGCACAGCCTCCTGGCCGAGACACGGCGGCCACAGCCCGAGCTCGCCGTGGCGCTGCAGCGCGTAGCCCTCGGTGTCGATGCGCCGCGTCAGCACGAGGTCGCGGTACAGGGCGAGCAGATCGGCGTCAGTGCCCGACCAGCTGGCGTCCGGATGGTCGACGCGCTCGCCGTCCGGTGTCAGCAGGCGGACGAGGTCGGACTCGTCGACGCCCTCGAACGCGTCGCGGTGGGCGGGGCTGGTGCTGCCGGGTGCAGAGGGGTGCACGGGATCTCCCGACGTCGGCCGCGCTCCGGGATCACCGGTGCACGGTTTCGGTGGTCACCTCCTCGCGGTGGCGGGTGTGCCGAGCAGGAAGGCGTGACCTGGGTCACAGCCCACGGTAGCAGGGTCGACGCACGTCAGGCGCGCGCCGTGCTCGTTCAGGCGCGCGCGCCGAGCGCGTCCAGCACCAGGTCGTTCGCGGCGGCGTCGCCGATCGTGACGCGGACGCCCTCGCCCGCGAACGGCCGCACCGAGACCGGCTCGCAGCGTGCCGCGACCGTCATGGCGTCGGCCCCGACCGGGAGCCACACGAAGTTCGCCTCCGAGACCGGCACGTCCCAGCCGGCCGCACGCAGCGCGTCCCGCACCCGGTCCCGCTCGGCCACGACCGTCTCGACCCGCCGCCGCATCGCATCGGTCTCGGCGAGTGACGCGATCGCCGCCGCCTGGGCGACGTCCGTGACCCCGAACGGCACGGCCACGCGCACCGCCTCGATGACGTCCCGGTGGCCGATGCCGTACCCGACCCGCAGACCCGCGAGGCCGTGCGCCTTCGAGAACGTGCG
>Ga0172372_10009865_pt1 | contig 12337 bp, 14 predicted proteins | sample LakKiv5m_2_FD_114544 | JGI IMG/M metagenome (GOLD analysis project Ga0172372, IMG submission 114544) | Freshwater microbial communities from Kabuno Bay, South-Kivu, Congo - kab_092012_9.5m | ecosystem: Environmental > Aquatic > Freshwater > Lake | place: Democratic Republic of the Congo...
TACTATCACGACAAATATTTCAACAGGTACATTCCAAGCAAGTACAGGTATAACATCTGCAACTGCATTATTAACAAATGCCAATATAACAACAAGTACAATTGGTACACTTCAAAACACAAACATGATAACAACTAATATAACAACTAGTAATTTTAATATTTTACAAGGTTTGAATGCAAATTTTAATACAAATACGGTTGGTTCATTATTTACAACTGGTGGAAATGTAGGTATAGATATGACATCGCCTTCTTATAAATTACATGTTAATGGTGATATATATGCATTAGGTAAGGTTGTTGCATTTTCTGATAAAAGATTAAAAACAGATATTAATTCTATAGAAAATCCATTAAACAAAGTATTAAATTTAAGAGGTGTTGAATATAGAATGATTAATACAAATGAAAAACATATAGGTGTTATAGCACAAGAAGTAGAAGAAATTTGTCCAGAATTTGTTATAACAAAAGAGGATTATAAGGGTGTATGTTATGGAAATATGGTAGGACTTTTAATAGAGTCTATAAAAGAATTACAAAAAAATACACAAGAACAAATTGAAACACTTACTAAAGAATGTAAAAATTTAAAACAGTTACTAGATGAAAAAAAATAAAATTTTTAAAATTAATTTTATAAATGTATAAAATTAAAATTTATATTAAAATTATTCAGAATCTGAATTTTTTATATCAACGACTTCTCCACTTCTACTAACAATAACTTTTAATTTGCGTGTTTTAGCAAATTTCTTTTTAAGTTTCTCAATTTCAAAATGATCATTTTCTTGATCTTCTTCATAATGTTTATTATAATTAGAACCATGATATTTCCAAAATTTTGGATGACCTACTCTAAAATTATGATGTGCTTCTGCTTTATACCAAAAAATTTGATCTCTTACATCTGTGCTATTACTTGACGTTTTTATCACTAAACATTCATGGTTTTGTGTACATGCGTCTAATATATTACAAAAGTAATCAAATGTTGGTAAAACACTTCCATAATCATCATAAATTTTCTTGCGATTTTTTATAGATGGTTCATTAAAAACAAATACATAATCAATGTTACTTCGCAATTCAGGTGTAATACCTAATGGATATTGCATAGTTAAAATAAATAAAAAGTTAAAGTGACGTCCATTAAAAAAAATATTTTTAATTGTTTTTTCCTTTTTCCAATTTTGAGCTTCATGTAACATGTCATCTAAAACAATAAAAACATTATTACTTGGCAATTTTCCATTTTCTGATTTACCAGAAATTTTTGTTTCACGAATTTTCTTTTTTTGACGTGTCATTATATTTTCTATTAACTCAGGATCATATTCTGAATGAATAAAGGAATCTGGTATAAAATCACTAAAAAATGGCGAAGCTTCTTCTGTTCCTGAAAATACAACACCTGATGGAATATGACGATGATGATAAAAAATATCACGAACAAGCCAACTATTATGTGTAACTATAAAATTCCCTAAAACATATCTATTGTTACCATCTAATTCTATTCCATAATATTCTCCTTGTTGAACTTTTTCTATTTTAATAGAACTAACAAGATAATTTTTATTACAATTTCTTGGATTTGTTTGTTTACGTGGAATTAATGTAGGAATTTCTTCTATACCTTTTCCATTAATGTATATTCTAAAAGCTTTTACATATTGTTTTTCACCTTTGTATGTATGTTTGTTTGCTGAAAATCCTAAACTGCGTGCTAAATATATAATATCATCTGATAATTTTTCATGTTGAATAGATTGTGTAATTTGAAATCCATTATCTTTACATAAATGTCCATCAGAATCAATAAATCCAGCAAGTAATTTTAAGCGATTTTCACGAGAATTACATTTATAATCTAACGGAATATGTTTTTCTTTAGTTAAATTATATTTTTTAAGAATACTTTTAACTTGATTTCCATTAATATCATAATTTAAATAACAGTTTATATTTGAGTATTGTGTTGTAATACACGCTTCATGTTTATGTCCATCACCTAACCAATACCCTAAGATATAAGGATTTAATTCTAAATCTTTATGTGGAAATTCTATAGGAACTTGATAACCCATTAAATTATTTTGAATATATTTGGGAAGTTTTAAATAATCTTGAATTGAAATATCTATTTTACGATCGTCAATTAAATTATTGAAAAAATTAATAGCTTCATTATATACTTCGTTTTTATCTTTATTTTTATATGAAAATGTTTTTATAGACATTTTTAATTTATTTTTATTAAACCATTTAATTTCATAATTGTTTTTGCATTTTATTTCATTAAAAGATTTATTTTTTGAATAAATTAAACTAAGTATATGTTGACTATTAACAGTATAACTATCACCCCTTTTATTTATAATTTTATACATTTTATCAATTCCATTATGTGTTTCAAGTACATTTCTTGGGGTAGAATCATCTCCCATAACAACATCGCCAACTTTTATATTTTCAATTTTACGAATACTTCCATCATACATTAAAACAGGTGTTCCTTTATGTAGGCATTTTCCACTTCTTCGTCGACCTAAACAAAGAATTGTTGCATCTGGAAGAATACTTTTAATTTTAAACTTTCTAAGAGATAATTTTTGAAAGTCTTCCAACATAACTTATTGTATAGAGAAAAATAAAAAACAAAATTTAAACTTTTCTTTTTTTTAATCTAAGACTTTTACTTTTAGCAGTTGTAGATTTTGTATATGATTTAGGAATACCATGAATTTCATTTATAGCCATTAAAAATGTATCTGATTTATCTGCTGAATTATTAAGCAAGGGATACCATTTTTCATATTCCAATTTATTAAATTTTGTTTCTAAAAACCATTTTGTATATTGTATAGCGTAATATTTACGTTGTTCGTATGCACCTTTTAATTTACATTCTACGGGCGGTCCAGTGTAAGCTTTTAATTTATTAGCAGCTCTTACAAAACGAACATCTGTTTGAATATTATTTAATAAGAAGTATTCAACAAATTTGCCATAAATTAAGTGACTAATAAATTTCATTTTGTTATTAACAGACGGTTGTAATTCAATAAGAACTTTTGTTAAATTTAATATTAAATTACTATTTTCCGAAAAAATAGTAGTTAGTTTGGTTAATACAATTTGTGCTATTTCTTGTAAAAGATAATCTTTTACATTTTTACTTTTGTATTTGTTTTTATTTGACAAAGTTATATTTTTAGGGAAATGTGTTTTACAACAAAATAATTGAGTATTGTTAGAATCAGTATATTTATAACCACATTTTTTATTACATAAAGCTCCTTTTTTAGTTAAAGAGTTACAAAAATGATCATCTTCACTTAACAAGTTAAAAACTTCCCATAATTCTATTTTATAAGTAGTAAAATCAGTTGCAAAATCGCATTTCATAATACAAATAGCTAAATGCTTTATGCCTATATCAATTGTTGCAATCATTATATAAACGGGTTGTAAAAAAACATTTTATTATGTACGACAAATGATTGTGTTAAAATAAAAAATTTAATAAATATGATTATTATTAAAGTACAATTAATTATGACAAACAAAAATTTAGGTCAATATTTTACTACAAATATAGATTTAAAAAATACTATATTGTCATTTATAAAAAATAAACCAGATATTATATTAGAACCATGTATAGGAAAGGGTAATTTAGTTGATTATATCAAAGAAAAAATGGAAAATATTAAATTTGATATGTATGAAATAGATAAAGAATTAGAATTATTAGAATGTATAAATAAAAATGATGTTGAATGGTGTAATTTTTTAGAAACAGATATATCTAAAACATATAAAACTATTATAGGAAATCCGCCATATATAAAAACAAAGAAAGGAAATATATATATAGATTTTATAGTTAAATGCTTTGAATTATTAGAGGAAAATGGCGAATTAATATTTATCGTACCATCAGATTTTTTTAAATTAACAAGTGCATCAATTATATTAAACAGAATGATGGAAGTGGGTACATTTACAGATATTTATCATCCACATAGTGAGAGATTATTTAAAGAAGCAAGAATTGATGTTTTAGTGTTTAGATATTGTAAAAATAAATTATTAGACAAAAATTGTTTATATAATAATAAAACTTTAAATATACTGAATAAAAATGGTTTAATTACATTCCATAAAGAAGAAATAAATACAACAAATAAAATTACTATGGAACAAATATTTGATATACATGTAGGAATTGTATCTGGGAGAGAATCTATATATAAAAATAAAGATATTGGCAATCAAAAAATACTTATTAAAGAAAATCAATTTGATAATTATATATTAATTCATAAATTTCCAAGTGAAAATGAAAAAATAAATGATTATTTATTAAAACATAAACAGGAACTTATGAATAGAAAAATTAGAAAATTTAATGAAAAAAATTGGTTTGAATGGGGGGCATTAAGAAATATTTCACATATGGAAACGCATAATCAAGAAGATTGTATATATATTTCTGGTTTAACAAGAAATTCAAAAATAGCATTTAAGGGAAAAGTCTGTTATTTTAGCGGACAATTAATGATGTTGAAACCAAAAATTAAAATAAATTTAGACATAATAGTTGATTATTTGAATTCATCTGAATTTAAACAAAATTTTGTTTTTTGTGGGAGATTTAAAATTGGACATAGACAATTAAGTAATTCTCTATTACCAAAAAATTTAATTAAAGTTATAAAATAAGTAAACAAAGAAGATCTGAATATTTATAACATAATAAAGACCACATTCTATAATCACATTTATATTTTATTCTTTTTAGAAATGTGTTAATGATATTATGTGTAAAATATATTTCGTTTTTAAATTCTTTACAAAATAAATTATAACAATTATTATCATTTGGAATTAAATAATCAAATGTAGTAAGTGATTGTTTGTTTACATCACATAAGATAAAAAAGTCAATTAATGTATTGGTATCTAAATAATATAAAAAATAAGGCATATTAGAAAAATGTTGTTTAATATCAAACATTAAATCTACAATATCATCCATATAATAAATATCAAAAATTTGTTTATTTTCTTGAATGGTGTTATCTATGAAAGTCTCTTCATCAGAAAAAGACATACTTTTTTATTTTTAAATAGAATTTTATTAAAGTATATTTATTTATAATAATCTTTAAATAATATTTTAACGAAATAAATGTAAATAAATATAAAACAATTTATTTATTTTTATAAAACTTTTTTTATTATATTATACTATATTAAAAAAATGAAAACTCGGGTGTTTGGTATTAGTAGTTTAGAAGATGTCTTACAGGTTTTAGTAATTACTGCCGTAATTTATTTTGTTTATGTTTATTTTTTTAAGGAATCATTTGAAGGTGTAGCTGCTGAAGAAGCACCTGCTGCTGTTCCTGTTGCAACTCCAGTTCCAGAAGCACCAGAAGCACCAGAAGCTCCAGAAGCACCTCAAGCTCCACCTGCTGAACAAGCTCAAGTTGAACAAATTATTCAAGGGAAACCTCAACTTACAGCTGATGAACTTTTACCACAATATGATGAAGCAAATGAATTTGCAAAACAAAATCCAGTATCTGATTTATTAAAGGAACAAAATTTTTTAATTAGTGGTTATCACATGGGGGTCAATACAGTTATGTCCTCCAATAAGATACCGTATCACGACCTAAGAGCCGCACCACCAATTCCAAAGGAGACTGTTGGTCCATTCCTACAAAGTAGTTATGAAACACCTGCTGGAACTAACAGACGCTCATTAGAAATTATGTAAAAAATGACAAAAATTATTTAATTTTATAACATAAAGTTGTAAAAATAAATAGAAACGAAAATTTAGATATTGTTAATTTGATTTATTATAGAATCAAACTTGGTAGTGCTGGATTAAATAAAGAAATCATATTATTAAATATAAAAAATTATTAATCATGTAACACAAGTGTCACTTCTTTAACTAATGGTTTTAAAATTTTAAAAGGTTTTTCGTAACCCAAATCACCTAAGACTTTTTCAATTTTCTTTTTTAGATACATGTCTTTAAACATTGATTGAATTGTAATATATTTAGGCAAAATAATAGGATCTTGAATACTTGTATATTTTATACCTTCTTCATTAGATAATTTTAAATAATCAAATACATATTCAATAGGATAATTCTCATGAATAAATAAATAATAAGTTGAATACATTTACTTTATTAATGTAATTTATATATTCATTTTTTTTAAACACATTTTTTTGCTTTAGAATAACATTTTGCTCTTATATTTTCATATTGATCTAATACATCGATAAAAGATGGACTTGGTAATGTAATAAAAGTTGTATTTTTAAATTTATTAATATTTTTATAATAATCATCTTCTGTCATTAAACCATTTTTAACTTTTTTCTTCAACTTGCGTTTTTCATCATTATAACATTTTTTTTCTTGTTTAATTAATTTCTTGTTTACTTTATCTCTTAATAAATAAAGCCAAAACATGAGTTCAATACGACCAGATAAAAATGGTTCTATTGGTAATTCTTTATAAAATAATTTATAAGATTCTCTACAAAAAATACAAGGCATTATATAACCCATATTTTCAAATAGTTGTTTAAAATGTTTTTTAATTAACAAATCTTGTTTTGAATTTGTTACGGTTATAGGATATGTACCCATAATACAAGAAAAAAGAAAATTCCAACCAGATGGACCCCAATGTTTTGTACTTAGACCACTTGTAGAATAATAATTTGTATAGTCTATATTCAAAGGTAAATTTACTTTCATCTATTAATAATAATAAATAAAAAAGACTTTTCTAAAAATTGAAAAAATAAAATTATAAATGTAAAATAAAATGAAATTGTTGGATGTATATTACCATATAGATGTTCAAAAAACACATGACATCACTTTTATAGAAAAAGGTTTAGAAATTTATATTAGGGCAAAATGTAGAGAATATTCTATTAATAAATTTTTAAGCTATGATATGGCATTGATTAAAGAAAATAATACCATAGAAAAGGAAAATGAAATGACGAATAATAATAAGACTGAATTAACCACACAAAATGAAATCAATAATACAGAAGTAGAAAACGAAGATGTAATTAAAAATGGGTTGAATAAATTTAATGAAATGTTTAATAAATTAAAATTAAAAACAGCAAATGAAGTTTGGTTTTTTTATATAACAAATGGTAATATAGGTGATAAATACAAAAATGTATCAGTTATATTATTAAATAAATGTCCAATGATAAAAAAAGCAAATTATGTCATTAACAAAACACAAATTGATGTAAATATAAATTATACAAAAGCTGAAAAACTAAAGGGTACAAAATGTTTAACAAATAATTTAAATCATTTATTTAAATCACAAAAAACTATAGACTATATTTAATCTAATTTTTTGAAATGTTGAATAGGCATTTTGATTAATGTGGGATAATTTAAAGCTTGTAAAATAACATGTGCTACATTAGAATTTTCTTTATATTCTTTTATTTCTGCATAATATCCTTTATAAGTATTGAAAATACTATTATTATATTTAACTATTAATACAATTTCTCCTTTTTTAAAATTACAATTTATAATATGTTTTTCATCATCATCATTTTCTTTTAATGTTTGATTTGAAAATTTGTTTATATTTTTACTATTTTTGTTTTCAATTTCGTTTTTGATATGTACTTTATTATTTTGATTACTTTTTGAAGAACCGCTATTTTGAAGATATGAAAAAAAATCCATTTAAAAATAATAATTTTTACTTTTAAATAAATATATAATATGTTTGTATATATATTTACAGGTATAAGTATAATCTGCACAGGAATTTATGTATGGAAACCTTCTTTGATATATAATACGTCAATTTTTTTAATTAGAAATGTATTATGGATAAAACAATTGAAAAAAAAATATATAGATGAAAAAATTAGTATAATTCATAAAGAAGAAATTGAAATAGATAATTTTAAAATACATGAATTTTCGTATAAAATGAATGATATAGACAAAAATTATACATATAAATATACTTTAAAATACATTGGTGAAAATAAAGATAATATACAAAAATATATAAAAGAAAAGTTATACAATATTAATGAATTAGAAAAATTAAACAGTGAGTTTAATCAAATTTTACATTGTAATTTTTATTGGAAAGATGATCCTGATACTATATTAGATTTAACAACTGATATAAGATATTTTGTATTACATTTTGATTGTGAAGAAACTACTATATATAAATTTATAAAGTATATCATTCATGATTATGATTTAAATGTAGATTTAGAGGATTATGATAATTGTGGATTATTTCTTATTAAAAATGATGATTCTTTTAGTGAAATAAAAATAAGTATAAATGATGCAAAATTTATGAATTTTAAAGAAATTATTAAAACAAACAAGAGTTAAAAAACAAAAAAAGAAATATCTATGTAAATTAAAGAAATGGATGATACACAAAACGAAATTCAAGAGGAAAACAAGGATTCTTACAAAATAAATACATTAGTATTAAGTGGAGGAGGTGTTAAAGGATTTGCATATATAGGTGTTTTAAAAAAACTTGAAGAATTAAAAAAATTAAAAGATTTAAAGCATATACTTGGTGTATCAATTGGTTCGGTTTTTGGATTATTATATTTAATAGGTTATACATATGAAGAATTATATGAAGAATTTTTAACAAAAAATATAAAAGACTTGACTGATTACAAAATTTCTAATTTTATTAAAAAGTATGGGTTTGAAACTGGTAAAATATTTATAACATGGTTAGAAACATTATTATTAAAAAAAGGAATATCACAAAGAGTAACATTTAATGAATTGTATAAAAAAAATGGTATAAAATATTCAATAGTTGTAACTAATTTAAATTATTATAGAACAGAAGTGTTTAATTACGAAACAAAACCAAAAATGAAAATATTAAAAGCAATTAGAATGTCTATAAATCTTCCATTGATATTTACAAAACAAGAATATAATAATAATATATATGTTGACGGTGGTGTAATAAATAATTTACCCATGAATTTAGTAGAGGAAGAATTTCCAAATATATTAGGTATAAATTTGGTATATAAAAATACAAAAGACGAAATAGGACATACAATTGATAGTGTAGATAAATATATGTATCATGTATGTAATTGTTTTTTAAGATTTAAAAGTAAAATAGACAATGAATATAAAGACAAAATAATAAATATTGAAATATTGAATATTGAAACATTTAATTGGAATATAAACGATAATGACAAACGATATTTAGTAGAATGTGGTTATAATTATACAGATAATTATTTCATAGAGAAAAATAATATTTAAAAATAAATTTATTGACTAATATTAATGAGTAATGAAAATCCAGACATAGATAAATTTAACATTGTGAAGCACATAGGAAAAGGGTCGTTTTCAAATGTTTATTTATGTAAAGCAGAATTAGATTCATTGTTAAATGATATTTATGATTATGAAAAATACTATATAATAAAACAAATAAATATAAATGTACTGGTTGATAAATACATGTCTAATTCCAAGAGTGAATATAGGTTTCAAAAAATGACACAAAAAAAGGGCAATTCAAACGTAAGTGTTAATATAACACCATATTCTAAGAATAATATAATGGTATCATCTAAATCTACGGAAAAGGATTATTATTATTATAAACTAAAGGGGTTAATAGAAAGTGAAATAGATGTTTTATGCATGCTGAGTCATTCTGCAATAATAAAATTTAATGATTATACATTATTGAACAATATATATTATTTAAATTTGGAATATTGTGATAAAGGGGATGTATATTATATGTTAAAAAATGAAAATGAAGAAATTGATACGGATTTTATATATGAATTTACTAAACAAACAAGTGATGGGCTTGCTTATATGCATACAAATGATATAATACATAGAGATATTAAATTACAAAATATATTGGTTAAAACAAATTATGTATCGAATACATCAAAAATAAAATACAAATATGTATTTAAATTATCAGATTTTGGATTTTCATGTTATGATATGAATTCTTTAAAAAATAAAAAGGATAGTTATGATTTAGATGAATTGTTATGTAAAAAATATTATAAATTATGTGGAACACCATATTTTATGGCACCAGAAATAGTTTTAAATTTACATAAATTAGAGAATTTTACATTTTATGATGAAAATAAAAAAATTAATTTGACTGAATTCTACGATAAGAGAATTGATATATGGAGTTATGGTATATGTTTATATGAACTTATAATGAATAAAATGCCATTTTCTAATATTAAAAATTTTAAGGATTTAGAAAAATTATATAAAAATGAGGATATACAGATATATATAGATTCTAAAATAGATGTTATAACAGACATTACATTTAATAGTATTTTATATATGTCATTAAAAGTAAATCCAGATACGAGATGTTATATAGATGATATATGTAATAAAATACATAATACAAATGTTGTAAAGAAAATACAAATAAATGATAATGAAGAAGAACAAAATGATAGTTCATTTTTTGATATTCTTAAACATATAGTAAGTAATCCGATAAATACTTTACAGAATACATTTAGTTCATTAAATTCTAATAATCATAATACAAATAGTAATAATCAAATAACAAATGTAAAATATTCAAAACAAGAAATTGAAAAGGAAGTGAGTACTTATAAAAACGATAAAAAGCAAGATGATAAAAATAGATATAGTTCGTATTTAATGAATTCTTGGGAGGAAATAAATAATTCCAGTTCTTTAATGTTAAAATTAAGTGTTCAAAAAGGATTTTTAGAATGGTTATCTAAAAAATAATGAATTTTAATTGAATAAGTTATAAAAATAAATTATTAAATTACGATGAAATTACCAGAGGAGATTTTTTTAGAGATATGTAATAATATAAAAAGTGAATTAAATAATCAAGAGATTGAGTTCAAGAAAGATAATGGTGAAAAAATAAGTACAAGTATAATAAATTATATCAAAATGCATAATTATGATGGTAATTATGTATATAATGGTGATATTATATTATACAAAGGATTAGAAGGATATAAAGTAACAATGAATTACTATTTTTCTAATAGGAGGAGTTGTATATCAATAAATGATTTAAATATGAAAGTGGATGATATGGCAAAATATGAATTTTATTTATTAAAATATATAGATAAATTATTTTGTACATATAAAATTGATAAATTTATTGACTCATTAAATAATTGATACTTTTTTAATTTAAGAATTACAAATGTTAAATATATAAATTATTAAAATAATTAATAAGAAATGATAAACATTTAGGGTTAAAGAAAAGAGTTTTTTATTAAGATAAGTTATTTCGTTAGGAAATACAAAAAACTCACCTTTTTGAAAAGAATTAAAATGTGCAATTAAGTGATGGACGAGAATACCAAATGGTATTACTAAAAGATAATATACAAATTGTTTATTTTTACAAAAAGAAAGTGTATTTGAGAAATTAAAAAATTTATCTAAAAGAAAAGCTCCTAAAAATGCAGTGGTAACGTCAAATAAAGCAATACCTATATTTTTATCATTATAAAAAGGAAAAGATTCTATATCTAATCTATGTTTTCTTAATTCTGCAATATTCATATATTATATAAAATTAATTTAAAATTATTTAAATAAAATATTAATTTAAAATATGTTCGTTTAAAATTATATATTTGTTATAAAAAATCTTTAAACATTCGTTTAAATATTATTTGATGAATATTTAATTATTAAGTTTATTTATGAAAATTTTTTTTCTTTTGCTATATTATAAAAACAAAAAATGGGTGGAGGTCTTATGCAATTAGTCGCTTATGGCGCACAGGATATTTACCTTAAAAAACCTGTAGGGTAAAAAAATGTCAAGATTAAATACTTGATGTTAATCTGGGAATTTTTGTTTTATATCAAATTTGAAAAACCCAGGTAAGAAAATCAAATTGCTGGAAAGTTCTAAAGCTTATTTTACTAAAATTTAATCGCGAGATTTAATTGGCCAAGACAAAACTTGGGTATAGTGAAAATAAATAAGATGTTACAATGGATAATCAGCAGCTAAGTTTCTTTAAAAATTGAATTTTATAATATATTATAATAAATAATGGAAAAAGAATGTTATAAATGTAAAATAAAAAAGCCACTTAATAAATATAGAAAATACACTGAAAAAAACAATTCATATAGTAAACTCTGTAAAGCATGTTTAAATGAAATGGATAAAGAAAGAAAAAAAAATAAAAGAAAAAGA
>Ga0172372_10009866_pt1 | contig 12337 bp, 13 predicted proteins | sample LakKiv5m_2_FD_114544 | JGI IMG/M metagenome (GOLD analysis project Ga0172372, IMG submission 114544) | Freshwater microbial communities from Kabuno Bay, South-Kivu, Congo - kab_092012_9.5m | ecosystem: Environmental > Aquatic > Freshwater > Lake | place: Democratic Republic of the Congo...
TGAGTCGGCTTTGTATCAGTCGGGCCAGATCATCCGGGATATATTTGGCCAGGAACTGGTTGGCTCCCACTTTTTCCACCATGTTCTGGTTGAAGACACCGCTCAGGGAGGAGTGCAGCAATACATAGACTGACTGCATGGACGCGGTCTGCCGTATGCGGGCGGTCAGGGTATAGCCATCCATGCGGGGCATTTCGAGATCAGAGATCACCAGGGCCAGAAAGCGGGGCAGATCCTTGCCTTCCCTGACCCAGGCTTCCAGAGTCTCGAACGCCTCCTGACCATCCTTGGCCGTCGTGTATTCGACGTGCAATTGTTCAAGTACCCGTTTGATCTGATTGCGGGCCACGCTGGAATCATCGACCACCAGCACATGCTGGCCAAATTCCTCGTTGTGGGGATCGATGATGTCGGCCGAAACATGCTCGCTGCCGCCGATCACTTCCTTCATGACTTTCTCTACATCGACCACCTCGATCAATTCCTTGTCCAGTTGCGTGACTGCCGTCATGTAGCTCTCCTTGCCGGCCCCCTTGGGCGGCGGCTGGATTTGTTCCCAGCCCATGTTGATGATCCGGTCCACGGTGCTGACCAGGAAGCCCTGGATCGAGCGGTTATACTCGGTGATGATGACATACCCCTTGCCATCCCGCTGCATGGGGCGAGCCCCGATGGCCATCGACAGATCAATGACCGGGATGGTCTTGCCCCGTAAATGAGCGACACCGCAAATGACCGGATGAGCCTTGGGTAATTGAGTCAGGGGAGGGCATTGTATGACTTCCTGTACCTTGAACACGTTGATACCGAAACGCTGGTTGCCCCACAGCTTGAACAGCAGCAATTCCAGCCGGTTGTGTCCCGCCAGTTTGGTTCTTTGATCGACTTCGTGCAGTAATCCGGACATGGTGAATCTCGTTTTGAGTGACGTGCTATCATACCGGTCGCGGTGCGGAAGAACAGGAATCAATGATTCCGGGGTGTTCTGCTGACGGCATCAATATGAATGAAAGGGTTGTTGACATGCGATACCTTGGCAGCCTCCTTGGCATGAGCGTTCTGGCCTCCAGCGGGCTGGCACAAACGATGGATTCCCGGCAATCACCGGATTCCCTGCGTGCAGCAATCGAAGCGGTGGTGGCCGCCCGATTCGAACACAGTGGAGCCGACTACCGGATCGAGCCGGTCAGACTGGAACATTCGCAGCACCTGTCCGCCTGTGAGCAGCCCCTGGAGGCCTTCATTCTATCGGGTCAGCCGGGGAGTGGCTACTTTTCGGTGGGGGTGCGCTGCACCGGTAACAGGCCCTGGACGAGCTACCACAAGGTCAGGGTGAGTGTGTATCAAACCGTTGTCCTGTTGAAGCAACCGGTGCGACAGGGGACTTCCATCGAGCCTTCGAACCTTGCCCTGGAAAAAAGGGACATGACCGGGCAACGGGGAGGCTATTTCACCGATCCGGCCTCCCTCGAAGGCCAGATCGCCAAACGCACCCTGCCGGGCGGGTTGATACTGGGACCTGAACACCTGACCACGCCCAGCCCCGTCAGACGGGGGCAACAGGTGAGTATTCAGGCCCGATCAGCCGGTGTCGATATCAGTATGCCAGGGATTGCCCTCAGTGACGGTCGTCCGGGACAACGCATACGGGTCAGAAACGCCCAATCGGGCCGGATCATCGAAGGCACCGTGACCCGCCCGGGGGTTGTGACGGTCGATTGACAATCGTCTATACTATTCCGGCGTTCGATGCCCGCTTCATCTGGCCCGGCTCATCCTTCAGCCCAGGAATGAATACCTGCAACTGGCCTGTCCGGCTTTCCACCGTCTGCGAATGGGCCGTCCGATGATCGAAGCCCATTTTTTCACATCACTGACCTAGAGAGGATAAAACATGTTCAATAACATTTCGCGTCGTTTGACTGTGGTCGCCTTGTCGGTTTTGTCGTTCAGTGCCGTCGCTGATACGAAATATCCCGCTCATGATTTCAAACCCCAGGTGATTTACAAGGATATCGGGCTGATTGCCACAACGGGCTCAAAACTGGATGCCAGATATCCGGCCTCCCACTTTGAACCCCGGGTTTTGTTCCAGGACAAGGAGCTCATCGAAAAAACAGGCGGCAAGGCAGCGGCCAATTCATCCTGCCGTCCCTGATCCCCTGTTGCCGTCCCGACTGACAGGCTCCGGTTTTGTGGCATGCCCAAAACCGGGGCTTATCTTCCCTCCCCTAAATTCGGGTGATCCTGTGCTGGTAGATTCCCACTGCCATCTCGACCGACTGGATCTGAACCCCTTTGGGGGTGATTTTGGCCAATTGATGGCCGAAACCGCCTCCCAGGGTATCGTCCATCAACTTTGTGTCTCCATTGACATGGAGAGTTATCCTGCCCTGTACGATCTGGTCGAACCCTACGATCAGGTTTCGGTGTCGGTCGGCGTGCATCCCAATGAAACCAGTGGACATGATCCTGCCGTGGAAGAACTGATCGAGCTGGCGCGACGGCCCAGGGTGGTTGCCCTTGGAGAAACCGGTCTGGATTACTACCGGAGCGAAGGCGATCATCACAGCCAACAGGCACGCTTCCGGCGACATATCGCGGCTGCCCGTGCCGTGGGTAAACCGTTGATCATCCACACCCGGGAAGCCCGGGCCGACACTTTGAGGATACTCCGGGAAGAGGGGGCTGATCAGGTCGGTGGGGTACTGCATTGCTTCACCGAAGACTGGCAAACGGCCAAAGCGGCGATGGACCTCGGTTTTTATGTTTCCTTTTCCGGCATCGTAACCTTCAGGAATGCCACGCAGGTACAGGAAGCCGCTATAAAAATGCCGGAAGACCGCCTGCTGATCGAAACCGACTCGCCTTATCTCGCCCCCGTTCCGATGCGGGGCAAGCCCAACTACCCCTACTACGTGCGCCACGTCGCGGCCTGCGTTGCCAAACTCAGGAATATGGATTTCGAGCGGCTGGCCGAAATCACTACCCGCAACTATCACGCATTGTTCGGATGATGCGGTAGAGGGAGATTCCTTTACCCGGGAAACGATCCAAACCGCCGTTCCAGTTGCGGTTCGCGGATCACGCCCCGGGCCGCTTCCAGTTGCCACGCGGAACCGATGCCGGGTTCGAGAAAAATGCGCCCGCTGCGGGCGACCACCTTCAAATGATCCAGTGCTTCCGGGTATAACCGCAATTCCAGACGTCCCTCGATCTCGGTAAATACGCCCGAAGGGGTAATTTCAACCGCGTGCGGATGAGTGTGCTGCCGAACTGTGATCCGGCTGGTCGGCAAACCAAATCCCTTGTAACTCAAGGCGGCTGCAACCCCCGTTTCCATGGGGTTGGCCGTTCGAATCAGGACATCGCCCACGGCGGCTTCGATAGTGAGATATCCGTCCCCGACGGCTTCTGCCGGTATCTCGAAACGGGTTTGTGTCCGGTGCGGAAAGGCCAGCAGGCCCGCCAGGGTCAGCAGCAGGGCCAGTCCACCTGCAATCCAGGATCTCAGGGCAGCAGGCAAGGTTTGCCAGCGGTTCAACAGGCCAAATTCGGGTATTTCATCCGGCGACCGGTTTTCCCAGCGGCGTAGCAGAAGATAATGCAGCCCGGCACAGATCGCATAGCTCAACAAACCGCTCCATAGCACATCAGACAAAAAATGGGCACCGGCAGCCATCCGGCTGATGCCGGTCAATAAACCCAGCACCACCGCCCCCAGCAGGATCAAAACGGCCAGCCGGGGATGCCGGTAGCGAATCAGAAAGTAAAAGACCCAAACCACAAATCCTACGCTGCAATGTCCGCAGGGGAACGATTTGCCTTCAGTGCCGGGCATTCCCGGTGGCTGGTAGGCCAGATGCCCCTGAAATTGTTCGATCTGTCGAGGCCGGGGTCTGCCGTAGTGATCCTTGAGGATCAGGTTGACCACCAGCCCGGGGCCGAGCATCACACTCAACAGCACGAACAGGGCACGCCGCCTGAGCAACGCACCACCCGATACGGGCCGATAAAAGGCCAAAACGGCCAGCGAACCCAGCAACAGGCCCAGGGCCAGCGAGGGTGCGGCTTCATACAGCAGCGTCCATAACCAGTGATTTTCCAGCGGCCAGGCCGATTCAGCCGACCCCGGTGCGTAAAACAGGGCCGCCGCCGTGATATCGAGCGGACTCAGCCAGAAGGGAACGGTCAACACCACGGCGGCTGTCAGCAGTAACAGCGATTCAGCCACCAGTAAACGCAAGGACGATGGGGGAGGGTTCATGTCAGGCATCAGCAAAATGATCGAATCCCTTGCGGGTCAGGGTCAGGGGCTTGCCCTCGCGGAAAATCGTCAGGCAGGGGGTATCGGCAGCGACGATACGACCGATGCAGGTGGTGGGGGTGTCCAGACCGGTGAGTGCCTGCCGGAATTCCCGATCAAGTGCCTCAGGCACGGTAAAGCAGAGTTCGTAATCGTCGCCGGCCTGCAAAGGAAAATGCCAGTCCCCACGCTGGCGACAATAGGCTTGAACCGCTTCGGCCAGCGGACACTGCTCATACACCAGTTCGGCTCCGGTGTGGCTGGCTGCGAGGATATGACCGAGATCGGCCGCCAGTCCGTCGGTGACATCGATGCAGGCACTGGCCCGATCCCGCAGGAACAGCCCCAGTTCAATCCGGGGTTGTGGTTGTTCCTGATGACGGACCAGCACGGGATCAATGGGGGTGTACAGACCCTGCAGCATTTTGAGTCCAAGACCGGCACTACCCAGGTGGCCGCTCAGGTAGATCAGGTCACCCGGTGTCGCACCGGCTCGCTTGAGCACACTTTTTTTGGGTACTGATCCCATGACCTGCACCGTGATGGACAAAGGCCCCCGGGTGGTATCCCCGCCGATCAACGCCACCCCGTAGCGTTCGGCCAGATCAAAAAAACCCTGAGAGAACTGGAGCAACCAGTTTTCGTCCACCGCCGGCAGGGTCAAGGCCAGTGTAGCCCAGCGAGGGGCAGCCCCCATGGCGGCGAGGTCACTCAGATTGACGGCCAGTGCCTTGTGTCCCAGCCCGTAAGCCGGGGTATCCGCCAGGAAATGAATGCCTGACACCAGCGTATCTACCGTGACCGCCAGTGCCTCTTGCGTCGTCCAGTCGATCAGGGCGGCATCATCACCGATGCCCAGCAGGATTTCCGGATATTTTTCCGGAAGGGGGCGTTTGAAAAAACGCTCGATCAAGGCGAATTCATTCACGGTTGCAATGCCTGATCCTGCACCCGGATCACGATCTTGCCCCGGGCCCGTCCACTCTGGCTCAGACGATGCGCCCCGGCCAGAGCGGACAGATCATGAACGCTGTCGATATGGGTTTTAAGCGAACCCGCCTGATAAAGCTTCAGCAATTCATGCAGGTCATCGGCGGAGCCCTTGACCAGGAAAGCGTGGTAGCGTTGCCGGGTATGAAGTGGCTGAACCAGGGCACGCAGGAGCAGGCCGGGTTTGAACAGGGTGTCCACGTAGCGGCCCTGCGGTTTGAGCAGGGTCTGGATCTCACGGTGATTCAGCCGACTGACGCAATCGAAGATGAGATCAAAGGATCGATCCGGTCCGAAGGGCTGATCTCTGGTGTAATCCACGGCTTCATCAGCACCCCGTTGCCTGACCCAGTCCAGGTTGCGAGTGCTGCACACGCCCACTACCACGGCACCCAGGGCGTGGGCGATTTGTACGGCGAAATGACCTACACCGCCGGAGGCACCCACGATCAACACTTTTTGACCCGCCTGCAAGCGGCCCAGCCTGACCAGTCCCTGCCAGGCCGTCAGGCCCGCCAGCGGTAAACCGGCGGCTTCCAGATCGCTGATCTCCGGCGGCACCACCACCGTGGATTCCCTGGCAGGAACCAGGCAGTATTCTGCCGAAGCACCGGGGAGGGCAGGGCTCAGCAGACTCATGATCCGGTCACCCACCCTGAAATTGACGGTGGCATCCGGGGTTGCAACGACGACCCCCACGACATCAAGGCCGGGGATCGAAGGAAACCGGCGCGGCACGACCCGGCGCAGTTGGCCATCGTGCAGTTTCCAGTCGATGGGATTGACCGATGAGGCCAAAACCCTGACCAGCAGGGTTTTGTCGCTCGGGGAGGGCAGGGCCATATCACCTGAAATCAGGCGGTCTGGTGTCCCGTACCCTTGATAGTGCATGACTTTCATGGTGTTGATTACCGGTTTGGATTGAATAAAATCATCGCCTGACGTACTGACAAGCCTCCCGGCTTGTACTACAATGCGCGGCTTTTACGGAGAGATGTCCGAGTGGCTTAAGGAGCACGCCTGGAAAGTGTGTATACGGGAAACCGTATCGAGGGTTCGAATCCCTCTCTCTCCGCCAATGACCATCCCGCTTGCCACCCGGGATGCCCGTCCTGTTACCCCGCCCCTCATTCAGCCCTGAGCTTCATCAATCCGTAAACCGTCTCAAGACGGGGTATGACAACCCCGGCCCGGCGGGCTGCACGTACGGCATTGCCGAGTATGGCTTCGGTCTCCAGGGTTCTCCCGGCCTCGAAATCCAGCAACATGCTGGTTTTGTAAGGCGGCATCGCCTGCGTATTTTCCAGCATTTTATCGACCAGATCGGCAGCCAGGGGATGACCCAACGCCGAAGCGACTGCACAAATTTCCTCCATCAAGGCCCGAATCAGGGGTTGACCGGTCGCAAGCAGACACGCGGTGTCCAGTCCACCCGATAGCACCGACAGGGGATTGAAGGCCGCATTCCAGACACATTTTTGCCAGCGTGCCGTGACGATATCGTCTGTAGCCTGACAACTGATGCCGCTTTGCCTGAAAACATCGACCAGAGCCCGGGTTTGCGACGAAAGGCCGACTGGAAAATCGCCGAGTACCAGTCTGCCCTGGGATTGATGCCGGATTTTTCCCGGCGCGGTACGGCTGACACAAATGAAAGCCAGGCCGCTGATCAGGGCGTGTTCCGGATACGCCTCCCGAATCTCCTCTTCTATTTCCACGCCATTTGAAATCAGCACGAGGCGGGTTTGCGGTCCCAGCACGGGCCTGAGCATTCCGACCCGGTCGGCCTCCTCGACCACCTTCACACACAGCAATACATAATCCGGATACCTGAGCGGCACTTCACCGGGTTTGAGTACCGCTGCGGGACGAAAATGATAGTCGCCCAGTGCGGTATCACTGTGAATATCAATGCCGTGTTCCACGATATGAGAATGATCCGAACGGGCCACGACCGAGACAGCAGCTCCTTGTCGGGCCAGCAACGAACCGTAGAAACTGCCGACGGCACCGGTACCTATGACGAGTATGTTCATGAACGCTGTTCCAGACAGGTTTTGAGAAAGGGAATGGTGAGTTTGCGTTTGGCCGCCAGGGTAGCCTGATCCAGTTCATCGAGCAATTTCCGTTGCGAGGACAGGTCCCTTGGAAAATGGGTCAGGAGAAACTGGGCCACCTGGGGTGAAAGTTCCAGCCCCAGTGAATGGGCATGACGCTCCAGCACGGTTCGCTTGTCCTCCTCCCGCAGGGGATGCAACCGCAGGGTCAATCCCCACCCGAAGCGGGTTTTGAGATCGGGCAGCGCAATGGGAAGACCCACCGGAGGCATCCGGGCTGACACGATCAGCAAGCCGTTCCGCCCCTTCAGTTCGTTGAAAAAATGAAAGAGGGCCTGCTCCCAGTTGGAAAGACCTGCCACCGCATCGAGATCATCGATACAGACCAGATCTTGCTGATCCAGACCCTCCAGCACCTGCGGCCCGTAGTCTACCAGTACGGTGAGTGGCAGGTATGAAATCGACAGCCCCAGCGGGCTGGCTTCCCGGCAACAGGCATTCAGCAAATGGGTCTTGCCGCTACCGGACTCACCCCAGAGAAAAATCAGCCAGTCCCCCTGGCCTTTAATGGTTTCCTGCAGGTGTCGTACCACCTCGACATCGACTCCGGGATGAAAACACTGGAAACTCAATTCCGGGTCGAAAGCAAAATGCAGGGGAATCTGCTCAGCCATGAGTCCTTGAGGCATTTACCGCGTGGGCAAAGCCTGTGGTACCGATGAACCCGCTCAGGCTGAATGCGATTTCCAGCGTGGCGGCCAGATCATCTCCCGGCTCAAAGACTTCGGTCACACCGTGCATGAAGTAGAGCAGACTCAACAGGGCCGCGAGAATAAAGGCCCGCGCCCGGCCTTCCAGCAGGCCCCTGAGCGGGATCGACAAGGGAATCAGGGCAATGAGCAGGCTGCCCGCCAGGCTATGCAGATGGCGGTCGATCAGGAAGGTATTCCAGATGAACAGCAAGCCGGCCAGACCGGCCCAACTGGCCAGCGTCAGACGCTGGAAAAAAATCAGTGATCCCGGCTTCATGACACAGCCCGGTTCTGTTTGAGCAAGATCGCCATGCGGGCCAGACGTTGGCCGAAACCGAGGCAAATCCGGCGTTCCTCTTCACTGACAGGCGGATTACCGCCGGTGCGGCGGCTGGGCCCGTAAGGGGTTCCGCCGGAGCGGGTGGATTCGAGTGCCTTTTCACTGTAGGGTACACCCACCAGCACCATGCCGTGATGCAGCAAGGGCAGCATCATGGAAATCAGGGTGGATTCCTGCCCGCCGTGCATGGAGCCGGTCGCGGTGAAGACACCGGCCGGTTTTCCGGTCAGTTCGCCGGCAAACCAGAGTTGCCCGGTACTGTCGATGAAATGCTTGAGGGCCGCCGACATGTTGCCGAAATGGGTCGGGCTTCCCAATGCCAGACCATCGCACTGCCGAAGGTCGTCCAGGGTGGCGTAAGGGACATCTTCAGGGTAGGGTTTGGCCAGCACGGTGGCACCGGCGGGCCAGACATCCGGAACGGTTCGCAACCGGGCCACGGCCCCGGGAACCTCCTCTACCCCTGACGCAATCAGGCGGGCCATGGTGGCCGTGGAACCATAAAGACTGTAGTAGAGAACGAGTATTTCGACCATGGATATTTCAGGTATGATGATGAAGGAAACCTGGGCTTTATTCTAGCACGAGCCTTACTACTCACCACCGATTATCCCTGACAGGCATTGTTCATGACCATTGATACCCGTTTGATCGAATACACCCACGACGATACCCTTCTGGAAGGCTACCTGGCCTGTGACGATACTGCAACGACACCCCGTCCCCTGGTTCTCATTGCCCATGCCTGGGGCGGGCGGGATGCCTTTGTCGAGGAAAAAGCCCGTCAACTGGCCAAACTGGGTTATGCCGCCTTTGCCCTGGACATGTATGGCAAGGGCATCTGCGGCAGCACTCCCGAGGAAAATGCCCGTTTGATGCGACCCTTCATGCAGGATCGGACCAGATTACAGGCCAGGATGCAGCAAACCCTTGCGTTTGCCAGCAATCTGCCGCAGGTCGATGCCTCCCGCGTGGCCGCTCTCGGGTTCTGTTTTGGCGGATTGTGCGTACTGGATCTGGCCCGTACCGGAGCCGACCTGGCCGGGGTGGTCAGTTTTCATGGGTTGTTCGTCCCGCCCGGCAATACCACCGGCCTGCGCATAAAGGCCAAAGTGCTGGTGCTGCACGGTCATGAGGATCCCATGGCTACCCCGGAACAATCCCTTGACCTCGCCCGCGAACTGACCGCAGCCGGGGCCGATTGGCAGATTCACCTCTACGGCAACACCCTGCATGCCTTCACCAACCCCAAAGCCAATGACCGGGCTTTCGGTACCCTCTACGATGCCGTGGCGGATCGTCGCTCCTTCGAGAGTTTGCAGCACTTTCTGGCTGAAGTGCTAAACTAGCCCGCGTTCCGGACGCACCCGTTCCGGCCCTCCGTTTTTCCACCCAACACCGGATCGCCCATGGATCTAAAATTTTTAGACTTCGAACAACCCATTGCCGAACTCGAAGCCAAGATCGAAGAACTCAAGCGCATTGGTTTCGACAATGAAATCAATATCAGCGATGAGATTTCCAAACTGGAAGACAAAAGCAAAAAACTGACCGAGAGTATTTTTTCATCGCTGAGTGCCTGGCAGGTGTCGCAGTTATCCCGTCACCCGCAACGCCCTTATACCCTGGATTACCTCGAACTGATGTTCGATGAATTTCACGAACTGCACGGCGACCGGGGCTTTGCCGATGACCCGGCCATCGTGGGTGGCCTGTGTCGTCTCGACGGTCAGCCCGTACTGGTCATCGGACACCAGAAAGGCCGTGATACCCGGGAAAAGATACACCGCAATTTCGGTATGCCCCGCCCGGAGGGCTATCGCAAGGCACTACGGCTGATGCACCTGGCCGAGCGGTTCAAACTGCCCATCCTGTGCTTCATCGACACCCCCGGTGCCTATCCGGGTATCGGTGCCGAGGAACGCGGCCAAAGTGAAGCCATCGCCCGCAACCTGTTCGAGATGTCAAAACTCAAAACCCCCGTCATTTGCACCGTTATCGGCGAAGGCGGTTCAGGCGGAGCTTTGGCCATCGGGGTGGGCGATCGTTTGCTCATGCTGCAATACAGCACTTACTCGGTCATTTCGCCCGAAGGGTGTGCCTCCATCCTCTGGAAAAGTGCGGACAAGGCCGAACTGGCTGCCGAAGCCATGGGCATTACCTCCGAACGCCTGAAGGAACTGGAATTGATCGATGAAATCGTGCCGGAACCGCTGGGCGGGGCGCATCGCGACCGCCGTCGCATCTGCGAGACCCTGAAGCATGCACTCAAGAAACATCTGGAAGAACTGCTGCGTACCCCTGCTGAAACCCTGCTCGAACAACGTTACGCCCGTCTGGTGGGCTATGGTGTCTACGAGGACGATGCCTGAGGATCGAACCGGTCATGCACCTGAGTCCACGACACCTCCTTCAGGTTCTTGAACGTCATCCCCCTTCATCCCGTTACTGGATTGCCTACAGTGGCGGGATGGATTCGCGTGTACTGCTGCACCTGTGTGCCCGCCTTGCCCGCGAGACCGCGCTGCATTTTTCCGCCATCCATGTCCATCACGGCCTGCAAACGCTGGCGGATGAGTGGGTCGGGCATTGCCGGATCACCTGCGAACAGGAAGCCATACCCTGTCACATCCTGCGGGTCGATGCCCGTCCGGTGCCGGGTGAAAGTCCTGAAGAAGCAGCCCGCAAGGCCCGCTATCAGGCACTGCAATCCGTGATGGCAGCGGGCGATGTCCTGCTCACTGCCCAGCACCGCGACGACCAGGCCGAAACCCTGCTGTTGCAACTGATGAGGGGTTGTGGTCTGCCTGGCCTTGCCGCCATGCCGGAGTATGCTTCGCTGCCGCCCGGCTTCGTTCTGCGCCCCCTGCTGACCCAAAGCCGCGACCAGCTCGAAACCTGCGCCCGGGAAGGGAAGCTGGCGTGGATCGAGGATCCCAGCAATCTCGATCAGGGCTATGACCGCAATTTTCTGCGGCACAGCGTATTTCCCCTGCTGGAAACCCGCTGGCCGGGTTTGACCACCAGCCTGGCCCGCACCGCCCGGCACTGTGCCGAGGCCCGGGATAAACTGGATGAACTGACGGAGGTCTGGTTATCCCAAGCCCTGAGCGGGGATGTTACCCGGCTCGATTTGACCGTGCTGCGGGAGCATCCGCCCATGGAACGGACGATGATGTTGCGTGGCTGGCTCAAGCGTAACGGACTGCGCATGATCCCGACCCGCCAACTGGATCAGCTACAGACGGCGGTGATTCAGGCCGCAGCGGATCGCAATCCGCGCCTGGTCTGGCCGGACGCGGAAATTCGTCGTTACCGCCACACCCTGTACCTGCTGATTCCCCCCTTGAAACCCATAGCACCGGTTCGGATCGACTGGGACGGACATTCGCCCTTGATTTTGCCGGATGATAACGGACGGCTCGAAGTCACCCGAAGCACGGGCTGCGGTATTGCCCTGGATCAATGGCACAAGGCGACCCTGACCGTGGGCTATCGCCAGGGTGGAGAAAAGCTCTGCCTGCCCGGTCGCCCGGTTGCCTGCGAACTGAAAAAATTCCTGCAGGAACAAGGCATTCCCCCCTGGATACGGGAGCGTCTCCCCCTGATTTACCTGGATGGGCAACTGGCATCCGTCGCCGGTCGCTGGACGCTGGCACCTTACCAGGCCAGACCGGAAGAGGCTTCGCTTGGCATAGACTGGAAAACGGGATCTGAACGGATTACAGCAAAAGCCGGATCGAGCGTGACAGGACATACTGAAAACCATGACGACCTATTGCAATAAACAAATCCTGATAGACGGTAAACCCGTCCTGATCCTGGCGGGAGAAATCCACTATTTCCGCCTGTCCCGTGCAGTCTGGCAGGATCGCCTCGACCGGCTCCGGCA
>Ga0172372_10009867_pt1 | contig 12337 bp, 17 predicted proteins | sample LakKiv5m_2_FD_114544 | JGI IMG/M metagenome (GOLD analysis project Ga0172372, IMG submission 114544) | Freshwater microbial communities from Kabuno Bay, South-Kivu, Congo - kab_092012_9.5m | ecosystem: Environmental > Aquatic > Freshwater > Lake | place: Democratic Republic of the Congo...
GCGGACGAGCGCCGACCCGCCTTAGGCGGGGCGCCAACCCAGGACAAGCGAGCGAGGCGCATTATGGCGCCGAGTGAGGGCGAGGTTTATTAATAGACAATATTCTCTAGGGTTAAAATAGCCCCAATAAGACGGCCACTCGGCCAAACAAAAAACACAAGCCATATATCCGGATATATTGCTCGTGTTTATTGCGAGTTGGCAAAGATTTAGACTTTGCTCGTTATTATATTGAAGACTGCGTTTTTAATTCATGGACGTAATCTGACTAGCCGTAGCTAGGGTTATCTCCCTGCCTTATTATGTTTATTAATAAGTCTATGGGGGAGTTATAGCAGAAATTGGAGTCAAATTAATGAGCAGATTATTGGTATTTTTTAGTTTATTTGACATAATTTAAATAATTTGTTATCATTATTTAATTAAAAAAGTAGTTTAACAATAAAAAAGGAGGTAAAGTTGAAAACACTGTTTGTCCTGTCTGGAATACTATTTATTGCAGGATTTGCCCCTTATATAATTTCTATTATTCGTAAAGAGACAAAACCTGCAAAAGCATCTTGGATTATCTGGGTTACTCTTGATACCATTACGCTTTTTGGCATGCTCACTAAAGAAACGGCTAATGGACAAATTATTGGTGCTGTTATAGGTGGTTGGCTAACAGTCATTCTTACTTTAAAATACGGAATTCCTGGTTGGTCAAAATTAGACAAATTTTGTCTTTGTGGGGCTATCATTGGAATTGTCCTTTGGCAAACTTTTAATAATCCTATCCTAGGAATATTAACAAGTCAGGTTGTAACATTTCTTGGTTCCATACCAACATTCCTATCGGCATGGAAAAACCCAAGTCGCGAAAACAAATCAGCTTGGACGATTTTCTGGATATCCTGCATATGTGCGGTTATCGCAATACCCCACTGGACTTTGGCTGACGCAACACAGCCAATCACGTTTTTCTTAGTAGAGAGCGTAATGATGTATATTTTATTCATTAACCCTTTAGTAAAGAGGCGTTTCAAAAAAGTAATTCAAAGTTCCTTGTAGCTAAACTACTACTCGGAACTTTTTTATTGTATAATTTCCACCCATTTCCCAATTTCCCCAATAATCTCATTAAAATTTTGGGAAATATCAGAATTCAGGCCTACTAACTAAAAAGCTCTAACGAATGTTAGAGTTTTTTTAGTTATTAATTCGCAACTAGGAGAATCGAACAGGCGGCGAGCGAGATATGAGGGCGAATGGAATGAGCCCGAATAATCGAGCGACGATAAACGCGACCAAGGGGAGCGTTTAGCGGGTCCGCCCTGGACAACGAGTAGCACCGCTAAGGCACCACGAGGCGAAATTCCCCTAGGGACTTCCATGGCAAATTTTTTATTTCATTGATATAATAATAGATAATATCCTATACATCACATACAAATTAACAAAAATAACATGTACATAACCAATACTGCTAATAGGCCCAACCCGGTCGTTTGCCCCGCCGTTTGCGAACAGCCGCTGCGCCTTGATATTAATCTACTGGGAGCTGTGTTCGGCCTTACTTGCCTAGCTCTTTATTTCGCTAAGAAAAAATTCTTCTTACATCCCCGATCTAAAAAGAAGAAACTAATTTCCCGGATATTAACAGGATTATTTTTTATTTCGCTGCTTCTCTTCCTCTTATACTTTATAAAAATCGAGTATAAACCGATTAATGGCAAATGCCAGTCGGCGGGTATCTTGCTGCGCGGCAAACTTCTGCCGGATATCTGGCCGCCGCTTTATGATATTTGAGTGGCCCTAAAAACACCCGACGGTTTCTTGATAGTCAAAGGCTATAAAAAAGCACGCGCGCTAGCGGTGCTTTTTACTGGGAAGAAAAGGAGGCTCTCCGGATTAGGATTCTTCACTCTGAAAAATTTGTGGAGGAAGGATAACTTTTTGATCCTTATCCAGAAATGCCGGAGTGACAATTATTTTGCGACGCGGACAAACGGTTCGCTTTTTGTCATTATCCTTTTTATCTTCCTTTGTTTTTTTAGTTTTAGCCGTAGCCATGGCTCCTCCTACAATTATTAAAAAGGAATAAAGAAATACTATACCTTAATTTTTAAAAATTGTCCAATTCCAGGAACATAGACTTGTCAAAAATAAAATCTTTTGTTATTATCAATTTTGTAATTGCGCCTATAGCTCAGTTGGTAGAGCAACAGCCTTTTAAGCTGATGGTCGCTGGTTCGAATCCAGCTGGGCGCACCAAGTGAATGGCCGTGGTAACACGGCCATTTGCCGACTTAGCTCAGCTGGTAGAGCAGCTGTCTTGTAAACAGCAGGTCGTCGGTCCGAGCCCGACAGTCGGCTCCCAAAAAATTGGCCTAGTCCGAAGAAAAAACCGCTTAAACGCGGTTTTTTCTAATCACTAATTGGTGCACAAGCTGCGCAAAAACTGTGCCTATTTCCGCCGCTAAGGCGACTTGAAAAATCAGGGGGCATAAGTTAAGATGATAAGGCAATAAAGTCTTGATAAGATTAAATAAAAATATGGCAACCAGCGATCAAAATTTAATGGCGAAAGTTCCGCCCCATAGCCTAGAGGCCGAGGAATCCCTACTTGGCTCTCTTTTAATCGATAAAGACGCGATCATTAAAGTGGCTGATACAGTCATGCCACAAGACTTTTATAAAGATAGCCATAAAATAATCTACTAAACGATCAAAGAATTATACGGCAATCAAGATTCGATCGATATTATTACTCTGGCTAATCGCTTAGAAGATAAGAAACAAATGGCGGCTATCGGCGGCCGGTCATATCTGGCGCAACTGTCCAATACCGTCGCCACTAGCGGCAACATCGCTAATTACGCCAGCATTATCCAACGCAAGGCGACGCTGCGCCGCCTGCAACAAGCTGCCGCTGAAATCTCCTCCCTGAGCTTTAATGAAGAGAGAGAAATCGACGAAATATTGGATGAGACCGAAAAAAAAGTTTTCGGCGTTTCGAGAAAATATCTGAAGAATGCCTTCTTGCCGATTGATAATCTGCTCACGGCCGCTTTTGAACGTATCGACGAATTGCATCGCCATAGCGGTAAACTGCGCGGCCTATCGACCGGCTTTACCGACTTGGATAACGTTTTGGCGGGACTGCAAAAATCTGACTTAGTAATTTTAGCGGCCCGTCCTTCAGTCGGTAAAACTTCATTGGCGCTCGATATTGCCCGTCAGGCGGCGATTAAGAGTAAAGAGGGCGTTGGTATCTTCTCGCTAGAAATGAGTAAAGAGCAATTAGTCGATCGTATGCTTTGTGCGCAGGCGAGCGTCAGTCTCTGGAAAATGCGTACCGGGAACTTATCTGATAAAGAAGAGGATAATGATTTTGCTCGAATCGGCGAAGCGATGGGTAAATTAGCGGAAGCGCCGATTTATATCGATGACTCCGGGACGCTCTCGATCATGGAAATCCGCGCCAAAGCCCGGCGTCTGCAGATGGAAAAGGGCTTAGGTCTAATCGTGATTGACTATTTACAATTAATGGAGGGGCGCGGTAAATACGGCGATAACCGCGTTCAAGAAATAGCAGAAATTAGCCGCGGTCTTAAATCGATCGCACGCGAATTAAATATTCCGATTCTGGCTCTCGCCCAGCTATCTCGCGCCGTCGAATTAACTCATCCAGCCATCCCGAAGCTATCTCATTTACGCGATTCCGGATCAATTGAGCAGGACGCTGACGTGGTTATGTTTATTTACCGTAAAGCGGCCGATCGCGGTTATAATCCTAATGACCTGCCCTTAGAAGACCGATATAAGGCAGAAATCCATATCGCTAAGCATCGTAACGGCCCGACCGGTAAAGTCGATCTGTTCTTTGACGAAAATACTGTTAGTTTCCGCAGCATGACCAAGAAATTGAGCGAACCGGCGCCGGTCGAATTTTAATAGCTTATAAAAATTTTAACTGATAAAAATTATGTTTAATAAATTGAAACAATTTAAAGACTTACGCAGCCAGGCCAAAACGATGCAAAACGCTTTAGCTCAAGAAACCATTACGGAGGAAAAAAACGGCGTCAAGGTTGTGTTAAACGGTAATATGGAGGTTTTGGAATTAAAACTGAGCGATAATCTGCCAAAAAGCTCCCAAGAAGAAAATTTAAAAACCTGTTTTAATGACGCTCTGAAACGCGCTCAAAGAATAATGGCCAAAAAACTCCAAGATATGGGCGGCATTCCGGGGATGAATTAATTACGAGTACTATGAAGTATCCCGAGGCGATCCAAAATTTAATCGACAAATTTTCGACCTTGCCCAGCGTCGGACCGAAGACCGCGGAACGCTATGTTTTTTATTTACTTAAACAGAGTGAAGAAAAAATTAAGAACTTAGCAACTGCTATTAATGAATTAAAAGAAAAAACCAAAATCTGCACGCATTGTTTTGCTTTGGCTGAAAAGGAAATTTGCGCGATCTGCGCCGATAATAACCGCCGAGCCGGAATACTTTGTATCGTCGAAAATAGCCAAGATTTAGCGGCTATCGAGGCGACTAAGCAATACGACGGACGTTATTTCGTCCTCGGCGGTCTGATTAATACGATTAACGAAACTCGCCCCGAAGATCTTAATATCCGTAAACTACTAACGCGCGTCAAAAATGAAGGGATTAAGGAATTGATTCTGGCTTTAAATTTTACCCTCGAGGGCGAAACTACGTCTTTATACCTGACCAAGATCCTCAAAGATCAACTCAAGATTACCCGTTTGGCCAAAGGACTACCGGCCGGCTCAAACCTCGAGTACGCCGACGAATTAACTTTAGGGAACGCCTTGAAGTACCGCAATGAATTAAAATAAAATAAGTCGATAAAAAAATCCGCTATCAAGCGGATTTTTTAATATAGAAATTTAAAAATTATTAGGCAATCTTCGAGATTTTCAGAGCGGTAAATTGCTGGCGATGACCGACAGTTTTTTTATAACGGGTCTTATTCTTATATTTAACGACCGTCACTTTTTTGCTTTTGGCGGTTTCCAAAACTTCCGCTTCAACTTTTTCGCCCAAAGACGGAGCACCTAACTCTAACTTATCGCCATCAGCGATCAAAAGCGTATCTAATTTTACCTTTTCACCATTGTTAGCGGCCAATTTCTCGACTTTAATGGAATCTCCCTCCTGGACCTTATACTGTTTTCCGCCAGTTTTGATTACGGCAATTTTTGACATATTAACTTATTGTTTATATTAAAAAATCAGAGCTAAATCTGAACCACTTAATAATAGCAAATATTTGAAAAATGTCAATAAATGGGTTATGATTAGTAACAGAATAAAGTTTAAGGACTAAATAAACTAAAATAAGCGAAAATATGGCTAATTTACTCATTACGGGCGGACGGAAGCTCCATGGCGTTATTAAAACTAATTCCGCTAAAAATTCGGCGGTAGCGATCCTATGCGCGACAGTGATGATCAAAGGGAAAACGACTCTAAGCGACGTTCCCCGCATAGAAGAAGTCAACCGCATCATCGAAATCTTATCGTCCTTAGGCTTGAAGATAAGTTGGACCGGCGACCATGAGCTGGAGATAATCAACGCCGGACGTTTGTATCCGGAGCGAATTGATCGCGAGGCTTATCTTAAAACCCGTTCCGCGCTTTTACTGATGAGTGCCCTGACCGCGGAATTTAAGAATTTTTCCCTACCGAAAGCCGGCGGCTGCAAACTCGGACGACGGACCGTTAACCCTTATGTCATTGCTCTTAAATACCTAGGAATCAAAGTCAAAGAAACGGCAATAGCTTATAATATTTCTTATGAGCGAAAAAAAGGAGCGAACCTAACCATGTACGAAGCTAGTGACACCGGCACGGAAAATACAATTATGGCCGCCGTTCTTTCCCCTGGCGAAACGATTATTAATTTCGCTTCGACTAATTACATGGTCCAGGATTTGATCGTCTTTTTAAAAAAAAGCCGGCGCTAAAATAGAATTAAGCGGCATCAACCTAAAAATCAGCGGCGTCAAGGAATTGCATCCCGTCAAAAATTACCCGATTATGCCCGACCCGATCGAATCTATGGCTTTTATTTCTCTGGCGATTACGACCAAGTCTCATTTGAAGATAACAGGCTGCCCGGTCGACTTCCTGCTTCTGGAAATTGAAAAACTGAAAGCAATGGGGCAAAAAATAAAAATCGGTCGACGCTACAAATCAAAAAACGGCTATTTCGATCTGGTCGATATCGACCTGCCGGTCAGCCGTCGCCTCAAAGCTCTGCCGGACAAGATTCATGCCCAACCTTACCCCGGCTTAAATATCGATAATCTGCCGCTTTTCGTCCCTATCTTGACGCAGGCCGAGGGCTCGACCTTAGTTCATGATTGGATTTACGAAAACCGAGCCATTTACTATACCGAGTTAGGCCGTCTAGGAGCCAATATCATGCTGCATGATCCGCATCGCGTCACCGTGACCGGACCGACCGAATTAAAACCCAATGAAATAGTCTGTCCGCCGGCTCTGCGCCCTTCGATTAATATTCTTATCGGTATGCTCGCCGCTAAAGGTCAATCAATCTTGAGAAATTCTTATTCTATCGACCGCGGCTACGAGAATCTTTACGAGCGGCTGAATAAGATCGGCGCGGACATAACCATCTTCGATCGGTAATCCTCTCTATGTCTAAAAAAATTCGCGATTATATATTTTTTATTTTTATCGTCCTATTTATCGTCGGCACGACGCTGGTTTCTTTATATGCTTCCGGTTATAAATTCAATCTGGGCTGGCCGCCGCGCTTTAACCGTCTTTTGGTCAAAACCGGGATGATCGCCGTCGATAGCCTGCCCAGCGGCGCGACTATTTATCTTAACGATCAGCCGCTCAAAGATTTTTCTTTCAATCCTTGGAATAAAAATTATTTAACAACAGCCGCTAAGATCCGCAATGTCCTGCCGGGCGAATATACTCTGAGATTGGAGCGGGACGGATATCTCCCCCTTAATAAAAAAATCGGCGTTTACCCCGGGCAAACGACCGTTGTTGAAGACATTAATTTATTCCGCTCCGACCTGCCGTTTTTGATTACGGGGGCAAAAGAAGGAAAATTAGAATTAAGCGCCAGCCGTAAGTATTTATATATCGCCGCTGCCGCTAAGATCATCGCTCTCCGCAATACTCAGGAAAAAACTTTATCGCTATCTGCCGGCGTCGGAGAATGGCTAAAAAATCAAGATAAATTACTCCTCGACGGCTGGTTGCTACCGGCGACCGATTCTAATGGAGATTTTAACTATAACGAATTGGTCGGCACGACCGCCAGTCAGTGGCATTACGACGAAGAGACATCGCGTCTCTACTACCAAGGAAAAAAGTCTCTATCCTATTTAGACACGGCCAAAAAAACTGGCGTACTGGTTATTAGCGGCGAAGACTAGCTAGCCTATGAACCGCGGGGCGATTACCTATTTTTTGTCGCCGCCAATAATAATAACCAGACAAAAATTAAAAAATATTCACTCTTGGCCGGACGAGTAGAAGAAGAAACGGCTCTGCCAAATAACGGCCATTATATTTTCCACTCGAGCGGCCAAGCTACTCTCGAGCTATATGATGAGCAAAATAAAACTCTGTATTTGATCGATCCAAATAACCTAACTAGCGGCGGCCGAACCATCCATGATATCACAAGCTGGCAATGGCTAGATAATAATACCTTATTATATAACAATAATTGGGAAATATATTTTTTCAATCTGCAACAGAACAAGCCTTCCCTTTTAACTCGGGTCGGCGAAGAAATCAAGGAAATAATCTGGCATAAAGACGGTAATTATCTAATCTTCTCCACAGCCAACAGCCTGAACGCTTATGATCTAAAGGCCGGCCTGATCACTAAAATATTCCAAACGGAAAAAATATCCGCCCCGGTTTTAAACGGTAAAGATAATACCTTATACTTCTGGGCTAAGATCGGACAACAAGAGGGGGTCTATAGCCTGCTACTACAATAAACCACCATTTAAAAATAATTATTTCTGGCTCAAATCATTAATTAAATTTTGTAAATCATGGCCGATTTCCTCGTCCTTCAAGCCGACCCTAAGAGTCGCTTTGATAAAATTTAATTTATTGCCGGTGTCCAACCATTCGCCGCTTAATTTCTTACCATAAATCGGCTGGCCGCTCTCGAGAATCTTTTCGAAAGCATCGGCTAATCTTATTTCTCCGGATTTACCGGATTCTATCTGGCCTAAAGTCAAAAAGACATCGGGCGTAATAGCATAAATCCCGACCGCTACCAAATTCGATGGGGCTTGATCGACGGCCGGTTTTTCAATCATCCTTTTTATCTCATAAACGCCGTCACCTAAATCGACGCCGTCAATCACGCCGAATTTGCTGACTTCATTCTTGTCTACCTCGGCTAGACCGATAACCGGGCGTCCATATTTTTCAAAAGTCTCGATAACTTGCCGAGAGATATCGGAATCATAAAGCGTATCGCCGAAAACGACTAAAACCGGCTCATCGTCGTCAATGAGATGGCTCGCGCAATTGACCGCATGCCCGTCACCCAAAGGAATCGGCTGACGCACATAAGAAAAACTGGCTAAACTCTCGACTTCTTTGACCTTCTGGACTAAGTCGAGTTTATTTTTTTCGACCAAAGTCTTTTCTAATTCAAAAGAATAATCAAAATGGTCTTCAATGGCTCGCTTGCCGCGACCGGTGACAAAAATTACTTCTTTGATTCCGGCCCGAACGACTTCTTCCACTAAATACTGGATAACCGGCTTATCGACGATCATCAGCATTTCTTTGGGCTGGGCTTTGGTGGCTGGCAGGAAGCGCGTTCCGAAGCCGGCGACCGGAAAAATCGCTTTTTTAATCTTCCGCATATTTTTGTTTATTTTTTAAACCCCATTTTATAAAATATTTGAACCAAGAACCAATATGAATCCAGGTCATCTTATCTAAAAAAATAGCAATATACCAAGGGTATTTGGCGCTTAAGCGTCTGTGGTCATGGATAATAGCCGCCTCCGGATTATAAACCACTTTCAAGCCCTTTTCCCATATTTGCCGCGCCAAATCCGTATCTTCAAAATACATAAAATAACGTTCGTCAAAACGGGGCGCGAATATTTCCCCCGACGGCAAAATAGTTTTCTTCTTGAACATCAAGCACGACCCCATCAGCCAGTCGACTGAACGGATAGACTGATGATCGAAGTCGGTCATGATAAAACGATCGCGGACATTTTTAAAATATTCTCCCAAAAAAGTTCGGCGTAAAATCGGGATAAAAAAATTAGGAAAACGAGAACAGGACGTCTGTGGCGATCCGTCCGGATATGATATTTTCGGCCCGACCAAACCGACTTCCGGATGAGACCGAAGATAGCCAAGCAGGATACGGATTGTTTGCTTGGCGATAATTGTATCCGGGTTGAGAATCAGGATAAATTCGCCGCTAGAAACGGCCAGACCGAGATTATTACCGCCGCCCATCCCTAAATTCTTAGGACTATTGATAATTTTTATCGTCGGATAAATCTGATTCAAGTTGCTTAAGTCGTCATGAGAATGATTATCAACGACGATAATTTCATAAGACAAATCACTAAAATCAGCCACCCGAATAGACTCCAGGCAATTAATCAGCTTGGCTTTACTATCATAGTTCAGAATAATGAGCGATAAGTCCATATTAGATAAAAAATTTAACTAACCGCCAGTATAGATTAAAAGACGGGTTAACCAGATATTTCAAAATAGGGTTCGTAATCTCTTGAAACTCGATACGACCGGAAAAATCACGGGCCAAACGGGCAAAAGGGATCCGGCTTAATTCTTGTATCTTCCGTCTGTTCTCTAAAATACTAGCATAATTTTTAAGTCGGAAAAAATAACCATAAATCTTTACCTCAGCCTTGAACCAACCGTTAATTACCGAGTATAGCAGCATTCCTAAATCCATCAATAATAAAGGCGGGGCAATCAAGGCTAACAAATAAACTGGATAAAAAGACAGGAGAGTCAGATACCGATTACGCTCCATATAATAGACCATCGCGACGCTACGCGAAAATTCGTATTTATGAAAAATGACAGAACGAGGAGCTAAAATGATCTGGTGGCCGGCAAGTCTTACCTTTAAGCTGAGCTCTAAGTCATCATGATACATATAAAACGCCTCATTATAACCGCCACTATCAAGGAAGACTTCTCTTCTGATTATGAAAGAACAGCCGCTCGCATAACCTTCTATTTCCGGATAACCATCTATCTCCCGATCCGCTTCGCCATAACCGGAGGTAAAACCGAAGCCCAGAAAATTGATCACGTTACCTAAACTGTTAATCTTAGGCGCTTGACGATCCGCAGCGCTTTTAGGATAAAGCAGGATTTTCGACTGAGCGATACCGGCTTTAGTATTCTGATCGAGTGCCCCGACTAGTTCGCTGAGCCAATCCGAACGCATTTCCGTATCCATATTGACCGTAACCAGATACTGACAGCCGTCGCTGATTGCCTGGCGGAAACCTAAATTATTGGCGGCGGAGTAATTCCCGTCTGGCCGAGATAAGATAGTCGCTTCCGGATAGTTATCGCGCAAATATTTCGCCGACGTCGGCGTCGTGGCGTTATCAACGATATAAATCTTAACCAGCTCGGCCGGATAATCCTGCCCGCGCAAAGAATCGCGGCAGGCGTTTAAAAACCGGGCGGCGTAATCTTGATAATTGACTAAAATTATTCCGACTATTTTTGGCATCTTGGCGCTAACTAATTATTTTACAAAAATTCCGACTAGATTCCAGGCAATTTTTAACAACCGATATGACCACCGAGCTTCCCATTTCTGAAAATAGGCAAGCATCGATTCACGAAAATATTTTTGGCTCTGCCCTCTTCTAACTTGCTTAAAACTCTGCCCGACATAATCCCGGCAGCTAGCGCTCGGCGTATACCATACTTCTCCGCCCAATTTATAGATCTGACGACAGAAATCAACCTCTTCAAACCAGATAAAATAACGCTCATCCAAAAGCGGCCGGTCCGAACCGCTAATCTTCTCATAGCTAGCCCGATTAATTAAGAAAAAAGCGCCACGGATAGAATCGACGCGGGCGGCTACTTCGTAATTAAAGTCCGAACAGAGATATTGATTAATTACGGCCGGAAAAAAATGCGGAATTTTTAGAGTAACCATGAGCTGATCGAAGAGACGGGGAAAACGACGGATCTGTTTAACGATTTGACCGTCCGCCGTTAATAGTTTACAGCCGCTCACGGTTGCGGCCGGATGTTCTTGAGCCCAGGTTAAGATATTATCCAAAGTATCAGCCTCGACCTCCATGTCAGGATTAAGTAATAGGATAAATTTTCCGACCGCGAGCTTGATCGCCTGATTATTGGCGGCAGCGAAACCTAAATTCGCCGAGTTAGCAATCAGACGAACGATCGGAAATTCCTCTTGCACCATCACCGCGCTACCATCAGCCGAAGCATTATCAACCACTAAAACCTCAAATTTAAAATCGCCTCTCGAGGCGAGTAAGGCGGCTAAATTAATTTTCAATTTTTCCCGAACGTTCCAGGAAACAATAATTATCGACAAATCCATAATAGCTAACGGCTAACCTTAATTAATTTTAATCTTTCCCCCAGACCGCTGATAATTTTTACTTGATATTTACGAACTTCTAACTTAGTGGCTAGAAACTTTATCAACTCCTGATTAGCTTTGCCGTTTTCCGGAGCGGCGGCTACGGCGACCTTAATCGTCCCGTCGGCCATAGTATCTAAAAAAGCTGTCTGACCGGCTCCGGGCAAAACCTTAATCCTCAAATAAATTTCTTTATTATTAGCTAATTTTTTAATATATTCCGTTAGCATACCTAATATTTATCTAACCGAACATAAAATGAAATCTGTCCATAGCCGCATCAATAGCGACCGGGTTTGGCCGGAGCGGCTTCCGATTCGACCGGAGCGTTTGTTTTCGGCTTGGTCCCAGGCTTAGTTAATTACAAAATATAGCCAGATTTCCATAATAAGCGAAATCATAATAAGCAGGGTCGCACGTACTTTCAATAATCCCAGACGGAGAAGCATCATACCAATAGTCCGCATAAAATGGAGAATAATGTACATAAATCCCGCAAACAGAATAGGAAGAAATAGTTGGGGTAAAATATTCATTAGTGCTAGGGGGCACGGGTAAATGAGGTATTCTGGAACACAACATTTCATAACCAGATGCGACTCCGGCCAGAGAAGTGGTTGCATTATAATTATTCCACCCTATAGCCTCTTCCACCCAATCAC
>Ga0172372_10009868_pt1 | contig 12336 bp, 3 predicted proteins | sample LakKiv5m_2_FD_114544 | JGI IMG/M metagenome (GOLD analysis project Ga0172372, IMG submission 114544) | Freshwater microbial communities from Kabuno Bay, South-Kivu, Congo - kab_092012_9.5m | ecosystem: Environmental > Aquatic > Freshwater > Lake | place: Democratic Republic of the Congo...
AGGGACCATCCGCCCAGGTTCCATGCATAAATCACCTTCAGGACGGGGACGACTTGCTCCCCACTGCTCGTCAAGGGAGCCGAGTCCCAGTCAGGTGTTGGGGACCTCCTGGCTGATAGAATCTTATTCACTCCCCACATATACTGCTCCATTCCACCATGCACAGCGCACATGCGAGGGGCTGGTGGCAAGAGGCCACGGCCCTCGTAGAAATAACCACATCCTAGCAGTGTCCACCTGGGGGGATCTGAGCCCGAGGCTCACCCTTCAAGGTTCGCACACACTCATCGATCAAAACAAAGCCAACAATTCATACAATGCCCACCGATCTTTTAGATTAGAGGTGGCGGTGTTCAATCCAGGCGGTTGCCTTCTGGGTCACCGGAGTGACACCTTGTAGTTGGATCTCTCCTTCCTGAAGATTGTGCAAGCCAAGCAGGCATTTAGGACCAATGCTCTCTTCTTATCGGCGCTGACAGCCTGGCCCTGGAGATCCATAGGGCACGCAGGTATCTGCCTCGAGATGCCATCCTTCAGCCATCCTTTCTCAAGATTATCCGCAAAGTCGCTGCCGCGACGAGCCATACTGACCAGAACAGCTTAAAGTGCTGCATACATGCGTTGAAAGCATTAAGATCGCCGCTGAAGGTGGCTGACCTTTGGCGTGCGACTTTCTGCTGACCATCCAACCGACTCGAGTCAAAGCACACTCTGTTAGGGAGTCTGTACGGCTCCCACAGGCACCACATAATCACAATGATGTTTATGAAATATCCAACGTAGTCCTTCTTAGCTTAATGCAGCGTGACGGCTGCCAAGACCCCAGCCAAAACTGGAGGGTCATGCTTCTGCCCAAGTTCTGCCCAAGTTCTGGTGACTCCAGCTCATGGTGCCAGCTCTTGTCCCTTGAAGGCAGGCATGAGTGTACATCCATAAATGCTGATCAAACGTTGTATCAAGGTGTGGTAACTGCAACCCAACCCTCCCCGGGGCAACAGGAAGGCCGTCCTCGGCCGAAGCAATTAAAACGCATCAAGCTGGCCGGGGGGGCAAGAACTATGAGGTGTCCATTGTCCAGCAATCCATGACTGTAAGCAGGGGTTAGCTTGCAGATACAGGCAGATGGGGGGGCTGGGCGGGGGCCATGCCTCTTACAGCCACCAGGGACTCGGACCCTACCAATAGCAAATGCATAATGCAGGTGGCCAGATATGTCTCCATCATCAACAGTCAAAGGCTCTAAACCATACAGCTCTGTGGCTGGTTGGCGCATACTGAGGCGCCTTCATATCCAGGCAGGGGGCGATGGACTCAAGCCCCAAGGAGCAGCTCACCAGGCTGAACTCCTTTCATGATCAACTCGTAGCTCATTGGCGCATGCTGCGCATCCCAAACAAGGCAGGGGGCGAGTGACTCAAGCCCCATGGAGCAGCTCACTTGGCTGGACTCTTTTCATGATCAACTCGTGGCTCGTTAGCGCTTGCTGAGGCGCATCTATATGGAAGCAGGGGGCGATCGACTCAAGCCCCAAGGAGCAGCTCACTGGGCTGAACTCCCTTCATCGACAGCTCGTGGCTGAGGTACTCATAGACAGGTGGGCTGGTGGCCCTGTGGTCCCAATGCTGGACTTGAGATAATCTCAGTGCCACATGCCCTGTCAAACGTACAGCATGCAGGTTTGAGTCTGCTGCAGATTTTGCAGAGCACATCATGAGGTTGCCTGCCGCATGGCGGCTTACTGTAGCAAAGCAACTCCAGAACTAGATAGCAAAAAACACTGCATGCCATCAGGCAGCTCTAGTAACGAGATAATCTGCATGCCCTTAGGCAGCTTTTACTGAGATATTTTGCATGCCATTAGGCAGCCAGTAACGAGAAAATATGCATGCCCTTAGGCAGCTTTCACCGAAACAATTTGCATGCCATTAGGCAGCTAGCACCGTAACAATTTGCATGCCATTCCCTTAAACACGATTTAAGCCCAAGACCTCCGGCTGCATGCGCCCTTGGGCACCTTAGTCTATGCTCTGGTGCTCCAATCCGTGTTGGGCAACCTAGAGCAGAGCAGTCCAGCCTGGCAACCATAGTGTGGGTCAGCTTTCCTCTCATATAGGAGGTCCACAGTGCAGATGTAGGCACGTGTGAAGTGGTCTGCTAGACATAAGGCTGTGACAGTACAGGGGGGAGCTCAACTGCTGGCTCCCCCTTGCTGAACCCAATCAAGAAGCACACAGTGTATGTGCCACTGACGGTCGGCTTACTCAAACCATGTGAAACACTCGTGCTGAGGGGCCCATAGGCTGTCCCTCACTGCTTGAGAAGCAAAAACAAAAAACCAACTGCACCTACGGGTGCCTCTAAGGGGTGCCCTTGGCAGGCCCCTAAGCTCTGCTGTCCTGCCCTGTGACTGTAGCCAAGACCACCATGCCCTTCTGTAGGAGGGCCCATTTGAGATGTAGTCGCCAGGCAGGTGACAGGCGGCAAACATCTGTGCTCTTATGGCCAGATCCCCAAAGATGGGATCTGCTAGCTCAAAGGGAGGGGAGCAGAGCAAAACATCTGGCTCTGCTGGTGCAGTGGCCCACTCACTTGGCTCCAAGCAGTCGAAGTGGAAGTCCGCAGGATAAGCTGAGTTCACGTCGTTGTTGTACAGTAGAGCTCTCGCCTCCAGGAGTGGGACCTCAGATGCCAGGGCTGCCAGGATGTTGCCCTCTCCAGCGCACGGGTCGAATAGTACAGGTGCTTGAACTGTGTCGAGTAAATACTCCCAGTTGACCACTGAGGCCAAAGGTGCAACCTCAGCTGCAAGGGTAGGAAACGTAACCGGCTCTCTCAGCGCTGTGAGCCAGTAGGTGTGTATCCTTGAAGCCAGCCGGGAGGGCACTGGGTAGCCCAGAAGCCACTCCATTCGTCGTCTGAATGCGTGTCTGTCCGCCAGATCCTCAGGCCAGTGGTACAGGTCATCACTGCTGTAGTCCACGGCCTGCTGCTGTTGCTGCTGCCCGGGCAGCATGCTGCCTCTCAAAGCGTCCTCTGTCGCTTGGGCTGCTGCTCAGAGGGGCCAATTTCGAGAGGCTCCCTCTGCTGCTGCTGCTGCTGGCCCTGAGTAGGGATGTAGGGCGCGATCTGGGTCGTGGAGCGGAGCCACTGCAGGCCCTGGGCGTCCTCCAGAGTGGCCTCGGTCTGGTTGCTGTTGTAGGCCACCACGCGGAAGGGGCCTTCAGCTTTTGCGTCGAGCTTCTTGCGGCCGCGGGGAGGGGTCATCATCAGCACCAGGCTGCCCACAGGCATGCGGTCTGTGGCTCCTGCATTGGGGGCAAAGGGCTCCTCAGGGATGGTAGGCAGGCCCCGGCGGCGGGCATAGGCCCTCTTCTGCTTCTCCTGGGCCTTGTAGATGTTGTCCACGGCTTTGGCGGCTGCATCATTCAAAGCTTGGGACCTCTGCTGCAGGCTGGCGTTGAGCTCGTGGGGCAGGGGCAGCTCCTCGGGGTTCGGGGTGGAGGGTGGAGCTGCTGCTGCTGCTCTCGCTGCTCCCGGGGGCGCCCCTGCTGATGTCCCTGCGGCTGCTGAGTCCTGGATCTCCAGGGCAGGGGGGAGGCGCCCGTACACCAGGAAGAAGGGGCTGTAGTTGGTGCTGCTCTGCACCCCGTAGCGCATACCCATCAGGATCGAGGGGAGTTTGAGGTCCCAGTCCACGGGGCTAATGACCGCAGTCTTCTGCAGGGCGTGGAGCAGGGTCTGGACGGTGCGCTCCGCCTGGCCGTTGCTGGTGGGCCTGTAGCTGCTGGAGGTGATGTGCTTGACGTTGTAGGTGTCCAGCAGGGAGATGAAGTTCCCTCTGAACTCAGGCCCGTTGTCGGTGAGCACTTCCTTTGGCTTGCCGTAGCGACTGAACCACTCCTCCAAGAAGGCGGCGGTGGTGCTGGCCTGCTTGTTGGGGATGGCTGCTGCTTCTACCCACTTGGTGAAGCCGTCGATGGCCACCACGATGTGCACGTTGCCCCTGGAGGTGACTGGGAAGGGCCCAAAGGTGTCCAGGCTCACCCTCTGGAAGGCAGGTAAGGGCTCCAGGGGGTGCAGCTCCGGGTCGGGCTTGAAGTCCGCCTTTGCGTGAGCACAGGCGTGGCAGCTCTTCAGCACCTCCGTGACCAGCTCCTTCATGCCAGCAAAGTAGTAGTGCTGGGTGAGCATGGAGAGGACCTTGGTGATGCCCAGGTGCCCAGCACTCTCATGGATGGACAGCACCAGGGTTCTGCGGCTTTCGGGGGCCGGGACGAGGCGAGGCAGCGGGTGGCCGGCGGTCGGCACCTTGAGGATGATGTCAGCGGTCTCGCCTGCGCTGTAGCTGCTTGCTCTGCGCTTGATCCGCTTCTTCTCCCTGGTCTCCTCCTCTGTGTTGAGGTCCTCAAAGTGGCCTGGCAGCCAGTCCTTGTGCTGAATGTAGAAGATGGTGGCAGCGTCCTCCCAGATGTCGTTGTTGAAGCCGTCCTCCGTGTTCTCCTCTCCACTGGGCAGGGCAGCTGAGGGCCCAACCCTCTTGCTGGAGGAGGGCTGGCTGGGGTAGGGCGTTTGGCCTCTCGGGGGCCTCCAGCTGCTGCTCCTGTTGTGCTCTGCTGCTGCTGCCGGCATCTGGAAGGGGGGCTCCTCATCCCAGTCATCAGGGAACCTGTCTGGGCTTGGCCCCGGGTTGATGTCGTCCATGATGCAGATGGGGCACTCCCAGGGACCCTTGGGGATGTTCTGCATCTTGAGGCAGGTGGTGTGGAAGCCTCTGTTGCACTTGGAGCAGAGCAGCATCGTCTCCCACTCATCTGGGCTGTGGCACACTGAGCAGGGCAGGTTGATGTCCACTGAGGGCCCGGAGTCGGTTGAGTGTTCCTCTGCAGGGGTGCCGCAGGTGTCCCCCATGAAGATGCAGTCCTCAAAGTCCTCGCTGGTGCCGGCCCTGGTGAGGGTGGTGAACAGGGGCGGCTTGGGGCGCATGATGGGCACTTCACCCAGGAAGTCCTCAGCTGTCTTGTAGGTTCGGGTCAGGCCTGAGAGCCAGGCACCTTCTGCTCTGTAAGCATCCCAAATCGGCTGGTAGGGGCCCTCCTCTGGCTGCTGGCGGCCCATCCTGGCCTGGGCATAGCGCTCTGGGCAGATGTAGACCATCTGGAGTCCGGATGGCTGGTCTGTCAGGATTTTCAAGCCAGGGAGGCCCTTGCGGGGGATGACGGCAAAGGCCGGGCTGCCTGAGCTGAAGGCGGCGGGGAACCCTAAGTCCAGGGCTACCTCCAGGGTCTTGAAGCAGTCCACTCGTAGGGCAGTAGAGGGTTCCAGCTGATAGCGCTCGAGATGCAGCTCCTTGAAAGCTGGGGAGAACTCCAGGGCTCCGGGTCCGTTTTGGTAGAGCACCAAAGCATCCAGTTCCCCATCAAAGCCGGTGATGTGAGGGGAGAGGAGGCCGGTGCCCTTGTAGGGGGGCATCAGGTTGCCAAGGGCGGAGAAGGGGCAGCCGTCCTCGATCTTGGTGGAGTTGAAGCTGAAGTTCTCCACAGAGAAGGGCTCCACTGGCTGGGTCAGCTCGATGTCATCCCAAAAGGTAGGGGTGCGGCCGACAGAAGGGTCCGGCAGGTAGGTGGTGATCTGGTCGGCCGGCAAAGGCGGGGAGGTGGCCAGCTTGATCACTGCCTCATACACCTTCTCGGCCACTTGTAGCGGGGGCAGGGTGCCGTCCACTTTGATGATGGGCCCAGGGTAGCGGCTCAGGGCACCCTGGTATAGGTTGTCTAGGTCTCGCAGGTAAGAGAGGGAGATGTCCTTCTCATAGGCGGCTCCTCTGTTGTTGATCCGGTTGTAGCACTCCAGCGGCGGAGTGTCGATGTAGATGAGGGCAGAGGGGAGGATCTTGCTCAGGCGGGTGTCTGCTACCGCCTCTTGGTAGATGTCCAGCTCCATGGCAGGGTGGAGGCGAGCTGCTGGGAGGAAGACCCCTAGCGAGCTCCAGGGTCCTCTCTCCATGACCACCTTAGGGGGCAGGGGGTCCAGGTCTAGGTAGGACTTGATGACTGTCTTCTGCAGCCGCTCCACAGCCATCCACCTCTCCTTGCTGTTGCGGGGCAGGTGGGCCTTGTTGTAGAAGTCGGTGAGGGCGCCCTCCTTGTCCCACAGGCTGACTGGCTCCTGGTAGAGGCTCCAGCCTTTGGAGGCCAGGTCATCCAGCAGGGTGAGGGAGGAGCTCTTGCCTGCTCCAATGTTGCCCTCGATGGCGATCCTCACGGGGTAGCTCAGCTCGGTGAGCAGCGCTGATGTGTCCAGGCGGGGGCTGACAGCCATCCTGGTGTGGGGCATCTCTGGCCTGGGTGCGGGGTCCAGGCTCAGGGGGTCTGAGCTGGCCTTGGGGGTTGGGGGCAGGCCCTGCTCCCACCCCGCCGAGGGGCTCGGGCTCTTGGGGGTGAGCTCAGGTGAGTCCAGCTTGAGCTGGCTCAGAGCGAGGTTGAGCTCGGCCTGAGTGCTGAGCAGGGGAGGCATGCCTGCTGTAGGGGGTTCCTCCTCGGGCTCGAACATGCGGGAGAGGGCATCCACGTCTCCGTGCTCCTTGCCCTTGCGGTACTCTACCTCAAAGTCGTACTCCTGGAGGTAGAGGGCGTAGCGGGCCAGCCTCCCGGTGAGGTCCTTGGTGGTCATGAGGTACTTGAGGGCCTGGTGGTCGGTGACGAGGGTGAAGGGTCCTCCAGCCAGGTAGGGGTGGTACTTCTTGATGAAGTGGACAGCAGCGGCGCACTCCAGGTCTGAAGCAGAGTACTTGGCCTCCTGAGCTGACGTCTTCTTGGAGCCGTACCTGATGATGTGCTCTGGCTTGCTGCCGTCGGGGTCCCTCTGGGACAGGATGGCTCCAAAGCCGATCTTGCAGGCGTCAGTCCTCAGGATGAAGGGCAGGTCCAGGTCGGGGTGGCGCAGGATGGGCGGGGAGATCAGCTTCTGCTTCAGCATCTCAAAGGCGGCCATCTCCTGCTCCCCAAACTCGAAGGGAACCTTGCCGGTGAGCCTTGTGAGGGGCGCAGCAATCCTGGCGTAGTCCTTGATGAACTTGCGCAGCCAGTTGGTCAGGCCCAGGAAGCGCTGCACGTGGACCTTCTCCCGGGGGACTGGGAAGCTCTGCACTGCCTTGATGACGTCCGGGTCTGGAGTGGTGCCCTCCGGGGTGATGATGTGCCCCAGGAACTTGAGCTTGTTGACCCCAAAGATGGACTTGCTGGGGCTCAGCTTGATGTTCATGGCCCTGAAGGACTCCAGCACCGCGGCCACGTTGTCGAGCAACTCCTCAAAGGTGCGCCCGATGATGATGGCGTCGTCCATGTAGACAAAGACGCGGGTGCCGATGTGCTCCTTGAGGCCGATGTTCATGGCCCGCTGCCACACCGGTGGTGAGTTCTTGAGGCCCATCATCATCCGGGTGGGCTGGTAGAGGCCGAAGGGGGTGGTGAAGGCGCACAGCTCGGCGGCCTCGGGGGTGCAGACCAGCTGCAGGAAGCCTCTGGTGCAGTCCACTGAAGCGTAGTACTTGATGCCGCCCAAGCTGGCCAGAATCTCCTCGAGGCGGGGCAGCGGGTAGGCGTCCGATACCGTGCAGGAGTTGAGGCGGCGGTAGTCCAAGGTTAGGCGGTATGTTCCTGGCTCCTTCTTGGGGATCAGGACCACAGGGCTGGCCCAAGGGGACTTGGAGGGCTCAATGAGGCCCTGCTCCAGCATCTCATCCAGCTCTGCCCTGAGGTAAGACCGCAGCTTGAAGGGGGTCTGGTGGTAGGAGGCAGCAAAGGGAGTCGTGCCCTCCTTGAGCTTGATGTCAAAGGTGACCACGTCAGAGCAGCCAAAGTCCTTTGGTGTGAAGGCGAACACGTCCTCGTACTCCTTGAGCACCGAGAGCAGCTCGGCCTGCTGAGCAGCGTTGAGGTTGTCGCCGAGTTTGATGTCCGCCACTGATGAGGGCTTCTTCTGCTCGGTGAAGGAAGGGAGCTCCCCTGAGTTGAACGTAGGCATGCCCACCTCGATGTAGTCCTCGAGCATCAGAGGGTCATCCAGCCACTTGGTCGCCGCAGGGTTGAAGTCATAGCTGTCCTCGTTGTTGGGCAGCGCAGGGGTCTCCTCAAAGGTGCCCATCAGGCCGGTGTCCACTCCGGGAATGAAGGCGTCAGCGGGGTGGCTGGAAGCAGAGTTCCAGATCAGGTCGGCTGCGGTGCCTCCCTCGGTGCTGCTGGTCTTGCTCAGCATGAGCAGGTTGGCAGCAGTGGCAGGGGCTGAACTCCTAGGGCTGATAATGATGTCCTCCAGCGTGCAGTCGAAGGTGAGGGTGTCGGCTCCGAGGTCAAAGGTGAAGCTCTGGCTGGCTGCTGCTGCTGAGTCAGCTGCTGGCTCGCTTGCGGCAGCAGCGTTGGAGGCTTTGGACCAAGCTCCCAGAGAGATCTCGGGCTCCTCAGCCGACGCAGGGGTGTTGGAGTCCACAACGGGCTCCTCGGTGTCCTCGGCGGGCTCTGAGTCCAGCTCAGGCTCCTCAGGGTCATCTGAGGGCTCCTCAGGGTCATCTGAGGGCTCCTCCAGCCCTGGGAGGTCTGAGTAGTCCTCGAAGGGTGCCTCCAGCTCTGAGTTGAGCTCAGGGCTCTCGCAGTCGTCCTCAGAGTCCTCCTGCTCCTCGGGGCAGTCTGAGTCGGGCTCCCACTCAGAGTCTGAGCACTCTGAAGGCTCGTTCAGCTCAGGGATCTCTGACTCGGACTCGGGCTCCTCTGAGTCTGAGTCCCGCTTCTCCACTGGTAGGGAGCTGTCGGCGTCCTCGTCAAAGATGAGGGTGCCCATGTGGTCCACTAACTTGGGCTGCTGCTCAGAGGGAGGGCCCATGAAGCACAGCAGCTCTGCCCTGCCCTGCATGCCCGGGTTGATGTCGTAGCGCAGCTCACGGGCCTTCAGGTCCAGGACCCCGCCCACGCTCATCAGGTAGTCGTTGCCGAGCAGCATGGAGTAGTTGGGCGAGAGGGTCACTGCCATGTCCAGCTTGGTGGTCACAGGGCCTATCCCGATGTTCAGCCCCTTGGCTGTGCCTTCTGTCTGTGCCTTGCGGCCGTCAGCGTTGGTGTACCACGACTTGGCCAGCCGGTCCAGGCAGGTCTCAATCAGCCCGAGTGAGCTCAGGGTGCCCATGGTGACAGCGCTCTGAGTGGCCCCAGTGTCCAGAATGGCCAGGAGCTCGCTCAGGGGCTCGGCAGTCTCGGGGTGGTAGACCTGGATGACCACCTTGCAGGTGGAGATCTTGAAGGAAGGGGGGAGAGGAAAGGGAGAGGTCACGAAGTCGAAGATGACCGGGACCGGATCCGGAGCACACTCGGTTGTGGCCAGGAAGTTGGCGGCTGCTGCAGCTGGGGGTGCTCCGGCTGAGACCCCGGGGAGCAGCCTCTGGGTGTAGCCGTCCACCTTGCGAGCCACTTCTCTGCCCTTGTCCACGAGGTGCTGGTCATTGAGTAGGAACCCAGCGGCACACAGCTTGGCAGCCGGCACCACCAGGCTGCTCTCGCGGGAAGCGTCCACTGTGAGGGAGCGGCTGGCCTTCTGAGCCATGTCACGGCCACGGGACTCGGCCAGGGTGTCGGCGGGCAGGTTTGGCACGGCTGGGGCCCTGTCTGCAGGGTTCTGGGAGGCTCCTGCGGAGGGCCTTGGGGGAGCTGATCTTGCAGGGGCAGGCGGCACTGGGACCCGTGATGAGGAGGGGCCCCCAGGTGCTGGCGGGTACTGCCCAAAGGCGGGGGCAGCTCTTGGTCCTTGCCCCTGAACCTGCGGGTCAATGGCCTGCCTTTTGGAGGGCAGGCGCCGGGATGGGTCAGCTCCTGCAGCTGCCGGGCGTTTCTCGGCCGCGAAGATGGAGGCCGGCTGCTGAGGGTAAGAATAGGAGTTGTAGCCGGGGTGGTGGTTGTAGGTGTAGGCCTCAAACGTCCTCTGCGGCTGCTGGCTCTCCGGGGCATCTGTGATGATCTCAAAGGTGTAGGCTCCCCCAGAGGATGAGCTGCTGGAGCTGCCAGCCTCCCCTGCCATAGACGTGGGGCTTCTCTGGTACGGGGCTGGCGGGTACAGCGGATCCCGGTAGTAGGCCAGAGCAGGGGCCGGCTGGGGCGTCATCTCTGCCTTCCAGTACGCTTTCACCCACTCGTTGGCTTCAGTGGAAGCGGCGGCAGCGAGCTTGCACAGGCCCTCCTGGTCCTCGGGGTCGCACTCGTTGAGTGCAGTGAGGTAGCTCAAGAGCTCCTGCAGCAGCTCCTCACCCCTCTCCAGGATGTCGGGTCCGTTGTCTGCCGAGGATGATGGCTCAAAGGTGTTGATGGCTCCGCCCCCATAGGAGTTGCTGTAGGGGCGCTCCTTCACCATCTGGGCCACGTTGAGGGTGAGGTCCTTGAGCTGGCGGGTGAGGGCGTCGATCTCGGACTCCTGGGCTCCTGGCTTGCGAGCCAGGGCAGCTGGGTGCTGCTCCCGAGCCTGCGCCGGGGGCCTCACCTGCTCAGCGGGGCGGCGATCACCTCGGGGCCCCTGGTTGTGGCCGCCCCCGGAGGGCTGGGGCCTGGAGGGCTCATAGCGGGAAGAGGGCTCGTAGCGGGGAGCAGACGCGGGGTGGCGCTGCTCTGGGAAGGAGGGCCTTGCAGGGTTGAAGCCCCTGTAGTTGTCTCGGCGCCCTCCACGGGGCTGGTTCAGGCTTGAGCTTGAGCGGTCCTCAAAGCTGGGGTGGCGGCCGGCTGCTGCTCCGTTGTAGGGGCTGTTGTGGGAGCGCTCCACAGGGCGCTCGCTGCCCCTGGTGACGGCTGGCTGCGGGTGGACCTGCTGGTCATAGCTGGCCCACCCTGGCAAGTTTATCGCCGGGCCGTATTCTGCCAGGATGCGCTCCCAGTGCTGGGCCTTCTTGATGACGTCATCTAGGGACTTGAGGGGTGACCGGTCCCTGTAGACTTCAATCCGCAGGTGTGGGAGGAGTCCTTGGGCGAAGTACTGGCGGCAGGACTGGTCCTCCACCCTGCCTCCTCTGACCATGTCCCTCCGGTAGCGGTCAGCGTAGTCGGACACGCACTCGTTCTGGTCCTGGTAGCAGTTGGCCAAGCGGGTGAGGGCAGCCTCCTCGGTCTCGCAGAAGCGGTCCACAAATAGGTCGTAGAACTGGGGCCAGGTGAGGTCCCTGGGTATGCTCACAGCCCAGGACTTGGCACCTCCCCTCAGCAGGTTCTTGGTGAGGGGCACCATGAGGTGCTGGTCCCAGCCGTAGAAGTCGGCCCACTCCTTTACTCCGGTGATGAAGTCGTGAGCGGAGATGCCGTCCTTCTCGAAGTTGTTGCAGAACCGGCCCAGCATGCTGATCTGACTGGCCAGGGGTTGGGTACCTCGGGGCGGTGGCTCGCCGCCATGTTCGTCAAAGTCGGGCATCTTGCCCGGCAGGTGAGAACTGCTCTTGATAGACAAGTGCCTGTGCCTATCTTTGAGGGGCAGAGAGCTTCAATACACTAGAGGGTATGGTTAGAGTGCAGGGCAGCAAGCCTCTGCACTGATGAGGGACCCTTCACAGGTGCCCAACTGGACCTCTTCTGCTGTTCAAGGTGCCCGAGGGACCTTATCTGCTGCACAGACAGGAGCTGCAGCCCCAGGATCAACTGGCTCGCCGGATAGGTGGCTGCTGGTTCTCGCTGGGGGTGCAACAGCCCTCGATGGGGGTGCAGCAGGCTGATGTATGGCAGTCGGGGGTGCAATAGGGGCTTGTCCCGTGCTTAAGGCAATAAGAGCTGTAAGCAGGAACTGCTCCGCTGGAAATATCTCCTACCGTTCGATACTTATCGACCGGTATCAGTCGGGGCGTCGATGCCCTGGTACTGTGAGGCGATCAAGGACGAGACTCGTGCAAGCGGCTGATCACTATGCAGAAATGCGAGGGCCAAGCCGCGAGGTCTGATCACTCACCTCAAGTTGTATAGTAGGTTGTCGTTAATCGGGGCCTGCGATGCAGCGCGGAGACGCGCAGAGGGCTCTGTTCGCCGAGCAACTGGCGAACACAGATCAAGCCTCGCTTGCGCGAGAGTTCAGTAAATAAGAATAGTAAAGGCCTGCACGGTAGTGCGGCCCAAAGGCATCAATCGACTGTCACGAGCAGTCGGGCTGATAGTGGCAATCGGTTGATGCCGAAGAATAGATCAAGCGCTGTGCGCGCTGGCTGCGCGGCTGAGAGCGCTGGACTGAAACAATCAATAGGCAGCGCGATATCCTTCGCGCGCTTTGGACCGATCAAGCCTCTGCTGTGAAGCAGGCTGTATCGTGACTCAGATGCGGTTCGATTACCGC
>Ga0172372_10009870_pt1 | contig 12336 bp, 12 predicted proteins | sample LakKiv5m_2_FD_114544 | JGI IMG/M metagenome (GOLD analysis project Ga0172372, IMG submission 114544) | Freshwater microbial communities from Kabuno Bay, South-Kivu, Congo - kab_092012_9.5m | ecosystem: Environmental > Aquatic > Freshwater > Lake | place: Democratic Republic of the Congo...
ACCACGATCACCGAACGCGCCAGGCCTTCGGCGCCCAGGTTGTCGCGGATGAACTCGTTGACCTCGCGGCCGCGCTCGCCCACCAGCACGATCACGTTGACGTCGGCGGATGCGCCGCGCGCCAGCATGCCCAGCAGCGTGCTCTTGCCGCCGCCGGCCACCGCGAAGATGCCCACGCGCTGGCCTTCGCCCGCGGTCATCACGGTGTCGATGGCGCGTACGCCGGTGGGGAACGCGCGGTCGATCAGATTGCGGTCCAGCGGATTGGGCGAAGCCGCATAGATCGGCATTTCCACCAGCGGCGTGCCGCCGGGAACGGCGAGCGGACCCTTGTTGTCCATCGGCTCGCCGTGCGCATCCAGTACGCGCCCTAGCAGCGCATCGCCCGCGCGCACGGACGCCTGGCGTCCGGTCGCGTACACCTCCGTCAGCGGCGACACGCCGTCCAGCGCGCCCAGTGGCGTCAGCACCGCGTGCTGGCGCGATACGCCCACCACTTCCGCGAACAGGCGGAACGCGGGATCGCCGACATCCGGTGGATTGCGCAGTTCGCACAGCTCGCCGATCGCGGCGCGCAGGCCGGTGGCGCGGATCAGGGTGCCGTAGGCCTCCACCACCTTGCCGACGCGCTCGATCGGCCGCACGCGGCCCAGCGCGGCGAGCAGCGGATCCGACGCCGCCGCGCCGGCGTCCAGGCGCGGCGAGAGGTCGATGGCCGAGAGGCGGTGTGGATCGTTCATGTCGGCCGCACTGTCATCCGCGTCCCGCGGGAATCGCGTGGCTGGCCGCGGCCAGCGCCTGACGGATCGCTTCGATCTGCTGGGCGATGCCGGCGCGCACTTCGCCCGCCTCGGACATCACCACGCAGCTCAACGGATCCAGGCTTTCGTCGTCGACCAGTTCGATCATGCCCACGCCCGGGTGCGCCTGGCGCACGGCCGCAAGGCCGCTCTGCACGTCCTCGCGCACGGACGGATGCACGCGGATCAGCAGGAACTGCTCGGCCTGCGCGGCTTCCACCGCCTGCATCACCAGCGGCGGCACCACCGTCTTCGCATCGAAGCTCGGTGCAATGCGCGCCACGATCGCGCACGCCAGTTCGCTGATCCGGCCATTCGCGTCGCCCAGCGCGCGCGCACGGCGCTCGTTCAACGTGGCGAGCTGTTCGGCCATCTGCTGCTGCGCGCGCGCGAAGCCCTCGGCGAATCCCGCGGCGTGACCGCGCTCGCGTGCCTGCGCGATGTCCTCACCGGCTTCGGCGTAAAGCGCGTTGACGCGCGCGAGCAGCGCGTCCAGTTCGCCCAGCTGGCGCCATTCCGTCGCGCCCACAACGCGCGCGGAAACGGCGCGTTCGAACTGGCGGCGTTCGAAGACGCCGACGCCCGACGCGGTGCGCTGCGCGGGCTGGAGGGCGCCTTGCGCCGATGCGGGTTGCGCGGGTGCGGGCGAATCGTTCATGGCGTCCTGCGTGGGATCACGCGCTGCGCGCGCGGCCGAGGTGATGTTCGTACAGCATCCGAACCTGCGCGGAAGGCAGCACCGTGGCGACGGCTTCGCCGGCTTGGCGCGGCTGCAGCAATAGCGCCCATTCGCCGATCGCGCCCAGTTCCGGATCGCCGCTGGCGCGCAGTTCGGCGCGGCCCTGCGCATCCAGCAGCCCGTAAAGCGCGCCATGCGACGCGTCGCCGTGCGGCATCGCGGCGCGCAGGGCATCGTGCATCAGGGCGATGGCCTGCGGCTCCACGCGCCCGTCCCACACGGTGCGGTCCAACGCCAACAGATAGCTGTTGCCCAACGCCTGTTTCAGCCTGCGCACCGCATCGCGCCCCACTTCGGAACGGATCGCGGGTGCGTAGGCCAGCACGCCCAGATCGCGGGTCAGCAGCGCAAGCTGCGCGCGCGGCCAGCGCACGGCGTCGCGCGCGATATCGCGTTCGGGATTCGGCGCCAACAGCGCCTGGGCGTGGCCGTCCTGCAGCAGCCAGCGCGACAGGATGCGTTCGCCCAGCGCGCTGGCGCGCGCGCGCGCCAGCAGGGATGCGTCGATGCCGCCCGCATCCGCGGCGGCGTACCAGGCAGGATCCACTTCGGCAAGAACGGCCTGCAACGACATGCAGCGCGGCCTCAGCCGTTCCAGACGCGTCCGCTGGCGCCCTGCGCGCTCGCCGCCTGCGCGGAGCGCGCGCGCATGCGCCCGATCACCGTGAACAGCAGCGCCAGCAGCGCGAGCACGCCCGCCGCGATGCCGAGCACCATCGGGCTGAAACCCGCGATCGTCATCTCCGGCGCATTGCCGCGCGAGGCCTGGGGCGCGCCCAGGGTGTAGAACTTCACCGTGACCTTGTTCGGATCGTCGAGCCCTTCGATGCTGTCCTTGACCATGACCTTGATGTCGGTCTCGCGGTCGCGCACGTTGGCGCCGGGCTGTTCGTAGATCGTCACTGCGGCGGAAGAATCGCTGGTCTCGTTGCCGAGCTGGTCGCGCTCGGCCAGGGCGACATGGACGCGCGCCTCGGCGACGCCGGGAATGCCCGACAGCGTGTGCGCGAGCTCCTGCTGCAGGCTGCACTGGTAACGCGCGTGTTCCTCGATGCTCGAAGATGCGAAGCCTTCCTTCTTGAAGGTCTCGCACATCGACACGTAGCGCTGCCGCGGCAGACGGTTGGCGGCCAGTACCTGCATCGCGCGTGGGAAGTCGTTCTTGCCCACGCGCACTTCCCAACCGGTGCCCGACTGCAGCGTGGTCTGCGCCTTGTCCGCGGCGATGCCCGCACCCATCAGCGCGGCCATCAGCTCGTTGGCCTGCTGTTCGTCCAGGTCGCTGTACAGCGCGGTGCGGGTGCAGGCCGCCAGCAGCAGGCAGGCGACGAGCAACAGCAACGCGCCCCATCGGCTCGGCCGCGACGGATGCTGGCTGCGGCCGTCGCCCGACGGCATGTACGAAGTCATCGTGAGCGCTCCGTCAGGTCAGGACTGCTGGCGGAACAACTGCTGGATGCCGTCGGACGTGCGATTGGCCACGTTCGAGGTCAGTTCGCACTGGAACATGAACTGGTGGCACTGCATCGTCATCTGGATGATCTGGCTGGGCGAGGCGTCGGCCGGATTGGCGGCCAGCTTGTTGGCCATCTCGCGAATGCTGTCCGCGCCGCCGTTCAACCGTTCGAACGCGGCCAGCACGTTGCGCATCCCGTCGGAAGACTGGGTCGCCTGCGGTGCGCCGACTTCGGCGGTCTGCGTGCCGTTGGCGGCGCCGCTCTTCTCCATGGCGGCCGCGAAATCGCGCAGGTCGTTATGCGTGGCCTGCGGGTTGGAAACCGAGGGCGATGCAGCGGCCTGCGCCGGCTCCAGCCCCGTGGCAGTGATTGCTTCGATCATGTCCTTACGCTCCATCTGCCGGTGCACGCACCGGCCTGAACCACGCGGACCGTGTGCGGCCGCAACGCATGCAGCCGCCTCACGGAGTCATGCAGGCACCGGTTACTGGCGCTTGCTGATCGCCTCGAGCGCCTGCGCGGTGGCGTTGGTCGAGGTGGATGCGTTCTGCGACAGGAACTGCATGCGCAGGCTTTCCGCGGTCAACGCGACCATGTTGGACGGCTGGTCGTTGCCGCTGGAGCCGATCGAATCCGACAACTCGGTGATCTTGCTGGCCTGGGCATCAAGACGCTGGCCCCATGCACGCGCCATCGCTTCGAACCAGCTGTTGCTGCTGCTCGACGAACCGCCGGCGCGCGAGCTGCCGGAATTCGCGGTGCTGGCACCGACCGCACCGATGTAGCTCAGGACGCCTTCGTTGCTGTTGACGCTGCTCATCTCGAGTACTCCTCTTCCTGAAGTGGGGCGACCACGGCCGCCGTGCTTGAACCATACCGCGGGTTGACTGCGTTTTTCGTGATGGCGCAACACCGCGGAAACGTTGCACCTGAAACCTGTTGTCGATCCTTGCCTTGTTAAGTTTTTCTCGTCGCCTCGTCTTGCGTGATCGCCATTACTGCCTGCGCGCAGGCTCGGCGCGCGGTACCGTCGGCGCGGGCTGCGCCTGCGTTGTCGTCTGCGCTGCGTTCGCCGGCACTGCACCCGGTGTTCCCGTCACGCCTTCGAAGTTCGCGGCCGACGCGCGCGCGGCCAGTTCGGCTGCGGTGATCGGGCGGATCTGGCGGATCTCGCCATTCGCGCCCTGCACGTAGATCTTGCTGGCGATGCCCACCAGCTTGCCGTGACCCGGAATCACTGATCCATCGGGATACTGCACGCCGTTGCTGTCCACCACGTAAGGCTGGCGGCCGCGCACGACCGCGACGATGTCGACCGGCGGCTGCGCAGCGGCCTGCGCCAGCGGGTCGGTCTGTGCCTGCGGCTGCGCACCGGCTTCGTCCAGCGCGCCGCCCGGCGCCACCTTGACGCCCACATCGGCAAGCGCGCGCGAACGCAGCACGTCCTGGAACGCGGCCTTCTCCACTTCTCCGTTGATCTCGACCGCGCCGTCCACGTAGTTCGTTTCCACGGCGATGCCGGCCATGCGGAACACTTCGCGCACATCGCGCGCGAGGTCGTCGCCGGTCCGCAGCGACAGGTTGGCCTGCACGCCGGCATCGCGTACCTGTTGCTCGATGCGCTGGCGCACGCCGACGCTGCCGACGGTGCCGGACAGCGCGGGCACGCCGTTGACGTCCTGCGACACCTTGGCGTCGGTGATCGCGTGCTGCGGAATGAGCGCCTGCAGGAACGCCGATGCATCCACCTGGTTGTCCTGGCGCGGCAGGAATGCCGCGATCGCGGCCACGGCGGCCACCGCCAGCACCGCAACGGCGGCGATCATCGGCAGCCTGCGCAGCAGCGGGCGCGCGCGGTGCCGCCGCGCCGGTCCGGCGATGGCGGGAAACAGGGCATCCCAGGCGGCTTCGTCGTCTTCGCCGAAGGCGATCGAGGCTTCGCCCAGGTCGATGCGCTGCAGCGGCCGCACCTCCACCGGATCGCCCGGATGCAGCGGCTTGCCTTCGATGCGCAGCGGCGCGTCGAGCGCGCGCAGGGTGAAGCTGCCGCCGACCAGCGTGATCAGCGCGTGGTGCGCGGCGACGCCGGTATCGGCCAGCACGATGTCGCAGTCGTCGCCGCTGCCGACGACGAGCATTTCCTGCTCGGCCAGCGCGCGGCTGGCACCGGCGTGCAGGCCGGACACGATGCGCAGCACCTGGCCGCGCGGCGCTGCCACCGGGCGCAGGTTGCGGACGTTGTTGCTGGCGGACGTGGTCATCGGGTCGGTGTCCTCAGGCATTGACCTGTCCCGCCTGCACGATGCGCAGGTCGGGCGCAAGCTCCTGGTACGAAAGCACGGGCAGGTCGAAGAAATCGACTTCGAGCAGCTTGCGCAGGTGGCGGCGCACGTCGAGCGAACACAGCAGCACCGGCTTCACGCCTTCCGGCTGGCGCGCAAGATGCGAACGCACTTCCGAAGCGATGCGCGCGGCCACTTCGGGCGCGATCGCGAGCTGGCTCGCACCACCGGCCACGCGCACCGACTGGCGCAGCTTGTCTTCCAGTTCCGGATGGATCAGCAGCACATGCAGGCTGCGCTCGGCATCGGCATAGCGATCCGCGATCTCGCGCTTCAGCGCCACACGCACGTACTCGGTCAGCAGCACCACGTCCTTCTCGCGACCGCCGACATCGGTGATCGCCTCGAACGCATCGCGCAGGTTGCGCACCGGGATGCCTTCCTCCGCGAGCCGCCGCAGCACGTCGGCCACGCGCTGCGGCGCCACGACGCGCAGCATTTCCTTGACCAGATCCGGGTAGTCGCGCTGCATGCGGCCGAACAGGTTCGCGGTTTCCTGGATGCCGATGAAGCTGCCCATGCGCCGCTGCAGCGCGCCGCGCGCGTGCGCGGTGAGCGTCTCGCGCGGATCGAGCGTGTCCTCGCCGGGCTCGGCGACCCAGTCGCCGGCCATGGGCGGGAAGAAGCCGGGCAGGCGGTTGCCCGCCGCGGCCACGCGCGCCGGCCGCAGGTAGCCATCGGTGCGCAGACGCCCGGACGCGAGCCGTGCGCCGAAAGCGGTCAGGCGATATTCGTCGTCGGCAAGATGAGGCAGCACGCGCGTCACCGGCATCGCCACGGGCACGCCGTACTCCTCGCGCAGGCCGGTCACCACGTCCTTCAGCCGCGCCTGCATCGGCGCTTCGCCCAGGCTTGCCGCCAGCGCGGGCGACAGCTCGAGCTGGAGCGGTGCCGGCGGCGCCATGTCGTCGGCGTCGGCCGGCTTCTGCGCTTCCACCATTTCGGCATCGCTCACGCGGAACACGCGACGCAGGCTGTCGAACTGGTGGCGGTAGCGCCATGCGGCCAAGGTCAGCAGGCCCGCGCCGAGCACCAGGAACACGAAGGTCGGGAACCCCGGCACGAGCGCCAGCATCAGCGCCAGCAGGCCCACGATCAGCACCACGCGCGGCTGGCCCGAGATCTGGCGGCCGATGGCGTCGCCCAGGTGCTTGTCGTCGATCTCGCCGGTGGTGCGCGTCACGACCAGGCCAGCCGCAATGGTGGCCAGGATCGCGGGAATCTGCGACACCAGGCCGTCGCCGATGGTCAGGATGCTGTAGGTATGCGTCGCGTCCGCCAGCGTCATGTCCTTCTGCAGCACGCCGATGGCCAGGCCGCCGAGCAGGTTGACCAGGATGATGACGATGCCGGCGATGGCATCGCCCTTCACGAACTTCATCGCGCCGTCCAGGCTGCCGTGCAGCTGGCTTTCGGTTTCCAGCAGGCGACGCTTGCGGCGCGCCTCGTCCTTGTCGATCAGGTTGGCGCGCAGGTCCGAATCGATGGACAGCTGCTTGCCGGGCATCGCGTCCAGGGTGAAACGCGCGGCCACTTCGGCCACGCGCTCGGCGCCCTTGGCGATCACGATGAACTGGACCACGGTGATGATCAGGAACACCACCAGGCCGACCACCAGGTTGCCGCCGGCCACCATGGTGCCGAAGGTCTCCACGATGTGGCCGGCTTCGGCGTGGAGCAGGATCGAGCGGGTGATGGCGATCGAGATCGCCAGCCGGAACAGCGTGGTCAGCAGCAGCACGCTGGGGAAGCTGGAGAACGCCACCGGCGTGGGGATGTAGATCGCCAGCATCAGCAGGCCGAACCCGATGGCGATGTTGACCGCCACCAGGGCGTCCAGCATCACCATCGGCAGCGGCAGGATCATCACGCCGATGATCAGCACGGCGCCGATGGCCAGGATGATGTCGTTGAAGCCGGCGCGCGGCTTGGGCGCCGCGCCTGCGGGTGCGGCCAGCAGGGAACCGATCAGCTCACGCATGCGCGTCACCGGTCGGCCGGAAAATGGCGGCATGGACATGCGGATCGGGGCAGTCCCGGTGCATGGGCACGACACACACGGCACGCCGTCCGTGGACGGCGGCGGTGTGGATCCGGGCAGATTTCACCCGTTGGCAGAACCGGTTCCAGCGCATGTCCCCTGACCCCATGCGTCACAAAGTGGCAATTTACGATACATCGGCCGAGACTAGAGAAAGTGAAGAGTTTGTTGCTGCGCTGCGAGCGACAGCGGTGGACATCGAGTGGACGCGAACTTCCTTACCAAGCGGTTTCACTTGGAAAAGTCACGGCGGATTAACGGCTTGCCGAACAACGTGGCTCGCGTTGCGGGGGCCGCGGCTTGGCTTCCCTCGGGGTGCGATGCCACCAGGTCGGCGGCGTCCAGCTCGGTGACCAGGCTGACCGCTTGGGCCGCCACCCCGACCGCGAAGACGCGCCCGGCGCGGGTCCGGACCAGCACGATCCGCTCGCGTGGGCCCAGCGGGAGGATCTGGACGACCGACAGGGGTGCATCCTGTCCGGTCATCCCGTAACGGCGCCGGGCCAGATGCAGTCCAGCAAGCAGAACCAGGATGATGAGCACCAATGGCACCAGGATGGACACCAATTCGCCGAAGAACGTGCCAGAGCCGGCGGCCTCGGCAGCGGCTTGGGCGTGTGCCGGGGGTGCGGCAGCCAGCGCTGTCAGGATCGAACCGAACGTGATGGACAGGGGCTTGGACATGGGGGGATCCGGACCGGGTCGCGAATGGCCGCACGTTAGCAGCCCGGGGGCCGGCCATCAGGTGACGACCCGGAGGTGCGCGTGACGCCACGCGTGCGCACGACCTCGCCTTCGCCGGCCCCTGCACCCCCGGGGTTGCAGGCCGTCATCGACGCCCTGCCCATGGCCGTGGCCGCCTACGACCGGGCAACGGGACGCCTGCTGGCCGCCAATGCGTTGTTCGTGTCCGGCTTCCGCGGGCTGCCTTTGGAGAACCGTTCCAGTTTCAGCGCCGCCCTGGGCGACGCGGACGGCGCCGCACGCGAGGTGCGCGCGCCCGCCGATGGCCGCTGGTACAGCCTGCACTGGGGCAACACGCCCGATGCCGACGTGCTCACGGCCACCGATGTCAGCGGGCAGGTCGAGGCGCTGGATTCGCGCAGCCACCAGCAGGAGAAGCTGCTGTTCACCTCGCGGATGATGTCGGTCGGCGAGATGGCCGCCACCCTGGCGCATGAACTGAACCAGCCGCTCGCCGCGATCGTGAACTACCTCAACGGCAGCCTGCGTCTGGTCGATCAGGCCGGCGGACCGGCACAGGTGGCGCGTGCGCTGGGTGCGGCGCGCACCCAGGCCGAACACGCGGCGGCCGTGATCTCGCGCGTTCGCGAATTCGTGCGGGCGCGCGAGCCGCGACGCGATGCGCAGGACATCGGCGCGATCGTGCAGCACGTGGTCGAACTGCTGCGCCTGGAAGCCGAACGCCTGCAGCTGCGCATCGACCTGGCGCTCGCGCCCGGGCTGCCGCAGGTGTATGCCGACCGGGTGATGGTGGAGCAGGTGCTGCTGAACCTGGTCAAGAACGCGATTGAGGCGATGCGCGAAGTGCCCGCCGCACATCGCGCGCTGCGCATCGAGGGCCGGCGCACGCTGGACGGCGACGTGGAGCTGCGCGTGCTCGATCGCGGCCCTGGCCTGAGCCGCGAACAGCTGGACCAGGTGTTCTCGCCGTTCTTCACCACCAAGCAGGACCGCCTGGGCATCGGGCTGGCGATCTGCCGTTCGATCATCGAGTATCACGAAGGCCGTCTGTTCTTCGAACCGCACGACGGCGGCGGCAGTGTGTTCGGATTCACGCTGCCGGTTGCGCAAGGGAGGGCCTGAGCCATGGCCAGCAAGGCACGCGTGTATCTGGTCGACGACAACGACGCGTTCCGCGACTCCACGGCGTGGCTGCTGGAAACCGCGGGTTACGAAGTGGTCGCCTTCGATGCCGGCAGCGGTTTCCTGGATGCGTATCCCGGCCTGCGCCAGGACGCGGACGAGTGCCTGGTCTCCGACATGCGCATGCCGCACATGAGCGGGCTGCAGCTGCAGGAAGAACTGATCCGGCGCGGCGTGCGGCTGCCCGTGGTGTTCGTGACCGCGCACGGCGACGTGCCGCTGGCGGTGGAGGCGATGCGCAAGGGCGCGTCGAACTTCCTCGAGAAGCCCTTCAGCGACGAGGCGCTCACCGAGGCGGTGGACGTGGCGCTGGCCAATGCGCGCAAGGGCGCGGGCACCGCCGAATCCGCATTGCTGGCCACGCTGAGTCCGCGCGAGAAGCAGGTGCTCGACCTGGTGGTGGCGAGCAAACCCAACAAGATCATCGCCGACATCCTCGGCATCAGCATCAAGACGGTGGAACTGCACCGCGCCAACATGATGCACAAGCTGGGCGTGCGATCGCTGCCCGAACTGATGAAGGTGGCATTGAATGGCTAAGGCAGGCGCCCCGGCGCGCAGCGCGCCAAAGGGCGAATCGTTGCGTGGGCGGCTGCCTGCGCTGGGCGCGGCGGAAGTGGAAGGCCTGCGGCGGCTGTGCGCGGCGCAGTTGTGCTGGCCGCTGCCCAACGACCGCATGCTGGCGCTGGCGCCGCTGCGCAAGCGACAGGCCGCCGGTGGCGTGTTCGAACTCGATGGCGAAGGCACGCGTTTCGCGGTGCGGCTGGACCGCAACGCGACGCCCGCCGGCTCGCCGGACTGGAGCGACTACACCGGCCGCGCCCGGCTGCTGGCCTGGAGCCTGGCCAACGAGCAGGCACTCGTGCAGCTCAGCGAGGCGCTGGGCGTGTCGCTGGTGCCGGTGGCGGAGCTGGAGGGCGAAGCCGGCGCGACGGACGCGATGTGGCTGGCCTTCAGCCTGGAAGACCTGTACGAACCCGAGGCCGGCAGCGCCGCCTACTACCGCAGCGGCGACCTGCGCCTGCCTGCGGCCTGGCTGACACGCCTGTTGTCGCGCGCCGAGCCGCTCGATCCGGACCGCCCACAGCCTTCGCTTGCGCGCTGGCAGCCGCTGCCGGTGCCGGTGTCGATCGCCTGCGCCGGCCCGCGACTGGCGCCGCAGGAATGGGCGGCGTTGCGCCCAGGCGACGTGCTGGTGCTGGGCAGCCGCAAGCAGCCGCCACCCCTGCACGCCAGTGCCAACGGCCGACGCTGGCCAGTGGCGAGCGCCGCCGAGGGCTACCGGATCGCAGGCCCGATGCAGACCATTCCCACCTTGCTGGAGAGCACCGCCATGAACGACAACGACGCAGCGCAGGGCGACACCGCCGCGACCGATCCGGCGAACGCCGCCGACGCGGCGACGCGCGCGCTTCCGGTGTTGGTCGAATTCGAACTCGGCCGCCTGGAATCGACCGTGGGCGAACTGGCCGGCCTGCAGCCCGGCTACGTGTTCCCGCTACCGGCCTTCGTGGAAGGCGCCAACGTCACCATCCGCGCCAACGGCCGCGTCAGCGGGCGCGGCGAACTGGTGGCAGTGGGCGACACGCTGGGTGTACGGCTGGTGTCATGGGACTGATGCGAAAGCGCTTGTTCGGGCGCAGGACCTGACCCGAGCAGCGTGAGACCTTCCAGTCCCCGTTCCCGCTTTTCATTCCCGCGTTTGCGCTGCCCCATCTCGCCGCTTTGTTTTCCCGCACCCGACGCTTCTCGCCGCCACACCTAACCACAGGTTCCTGCGATGGATTTCAGCAATTTCTCTCCGGCACTGGTTCTGGTCACGGTCGTGGCCCTGGCGCTGGCGCCCTTCGTGGCGGTGATGGTGACTTCGTTCACCAAGATCGTCGTCGTGCTCAGCCTGCTGCGTAATGCGCTGGGGCTGCAGCAGGTGCCGCCGAACGTGGTGATCAACGGCCTGGCGATCGTGCTGTCGATCTACGTCATGTATCCGGTGATCCTGGACACGACGGCCGCAGTGAACGGGCAGGCACCGGTCACCGCCGCTGCAGCGCGCGACCAGGCGCAGGGCGCTCAGACGGCAGCGGCTTCCACAGCGGGCGCACCGGGCGCGACCGCTTCGGGTGCGACCGCGCCGGCCGGCGCCGCGGCGCAGCCGGCCCCCGCGACGCCAACGACATCACCCAATGATCCGCCGCCCGCATCTCCGGCCGCAGCCGATGCGCAAGCAGCCGAAGCCGCGGCGCAGCAGGGCGCAGCCCCGGTCGCGCCCACGGCGCAGGCGGCAGCGCCCGCACGCGGCCCGATGTTCGCCAACGTGCAGGGCACGCCGGGCGCGCAGCCGGTCGCACCCGTTGCAACCACGCCACGCGCGCCGGGTTCGATGGCCGACCGCACGACCGTGCTGGTGCCGGCACCGGCCACCCCGATCAGCCAGCTGTCGCTGACCGGCGGCGGGCCGATCACCATGGATCGGCTGGCGGCGATCGTGGATGCCGGCAAGGAGCCGCTGCGCAAGTTCCTGATCTCGCACTCCAGCGACGCGGAGCGCGCGTTCTTCCTCAAGAGCGCGCAGCGCCTGCTGCCGCCGCAGTCGCGCAACGAGATTTCAGCGAACGATTTCATCGTGGTGATTCCCGCGTTCACCGTGAGCGAGCTCACCGCCGCGTTCCAGATCGGCTTCCTGATCTACCTGCCGTTCCTGATCATCGACCTGGTGGTGTCCAACATCCTGCTGGCGCTGGGCATGATGATGATGTCGCCCACCACGGTGTCGCTGCCGTTCAAGCTGCTGCTGTTCGTGCTGATCGACGGCTGGGCCAAGCTGGTGCACGGCCTGGTGCTGACCTACGGAACGTAAGGACGCATCACGATGGAAACCGTACTGGAACTCACCAAGCAGGCGCTGATGCTGACCCTGATCCTGTCGGGGCCGCCGATCGCGGCGGCCGCGCTGGTCGGGCTGGTCGTGGCTTTCCTGCAGGCGGCCACGCAGCTGCAGGAGCAGACGTTCGCCTACGCGATCAAGTTCACCGTCATCGTGGTCACGCTGTTCCTGACCGGCGCGCTGATC
>Ga0172372_10009872_pt1 | contig 12334 bp, 13 predicted proteins | sample LakKiv5m_2_FD_114544 | JGI IMG/M metagenome (GOLD analysis project Ga0172372, IMG submission 114544) | Freshwater microbial communities from Kabuno Bay, South-Kivu, Congo - kab_092012_9.5m | ecosystem: Environmental > Aquatic > Freshwater > Lake | place: Democratic Republic of the Congo...
CGACTCACCAGCCTTTGCAGATTGACAGTATGACTGTGCGGACGCTGGCCTTGTCATGAAAGAACTTACTTTGTTCGGCATGCTCAAGCTCGTTGTTCAGCGTGACATGACGCTGGCGATGCGTCGCCGGGCCGACGTGCTGACGACCCTGATTTTTTTTGTCATGGTAGTCAGTCTGTTCCCACTCGGTGTTGGGCCGGAAATGGAAATGTTGCGTAAAATCGCGCCCGGTGTTCTGTGGGTGGCGGCATTGCTTGCATCCATGTTGTCGCTGGGGCGTTTGTTTTCTGCCGATCATCAGGATGGCACGCTGGAACAGTTGATGCTGACGCCACAGCCGCTGGCGGTTGTTGTGCTAGGGAAAATTATTGCGCACTGGATGGTTTCCGGATTGCCGCTCGTGCTGATCGCGCCAGTGCTTGGCATCCAGTTCGATATGCGGATGGAGACGTTGGGGATTTTGATTCTGGGGTTGTTGTTGGGAACGCCGGTGTTAAGCATGATCGGCGGGATCGGCGCGGCACTGACATTGGGTTTGCGCGGTGGCGGTGTGCTGTTGTCATTGCTGGTGTTACCACTGTGCATTCCTATTCTGATTTTTGGGACGGCCGCTGTTGATGCGGTTGCCTCTGGTTTGAGCCCGGTATCGCACCTGTCTCTTTTGGGGGCACTGCTGGTTCTTGCACTGACCTTTGCGCCGTGGGTAGCGGCGCAAGCCTTACGTATTTCGATGGAGTAATCATTTTGGCGATTAACTGGTTCAAATATTCGGCTCCCAGTACTTTTTACGCATTGGCGGGCAAGCTGATTCCGTGGTTTGCGATTTCTGCCGCTATGATGTTTGCGGTTGGGTTGTATATTGGATTTTTCGTGGCACCGGTGGATTATCAGCAGGGCGAGTTTTACCGCATCATTTTCATCCATGTTCCGGCATCAATTCTCTCGATGTTCCTCTATCTTGTTATGGCCGTTTATGCCGCGCTGGGACTTATTTTCAATACCCGCTTGTCGGCCATGATGGCGACTGCCATTGCACCGACGGGTGCGCTGTTTGCCTTCATTTCCCTGTGGACCGGGGCGCTTTGGGGCAAGCCGATGTGGGGCGCCTGGTGGGTGTGGGATGCGCGCCTGACTTCGGAACTTATTTTGCTGTTCCTGTATCTGGGTTATATGGCGCTGCATTCATCGATTGACGATCCGCGCCGCGCCGATCGCGCCAGTGCGTTGCTGGCAATTGTGGGTTCGGTCAATGTACCCATCATTTATTTTTCGGTGAAGTGGTGGAATACCCTGCATCAGGGTTCGACGATCAAATTTAGCGGGACGACCATGCATGTGGCGATGCAGCAGGCCATGTTTATTATGCTCGCGGCCTGCTGGTTGTATGCGATTGCGGTTGTCCTAGCGCGGGTACGCAGTGTTATTTTGGAACGTGAGCGTCAGACTAAATGGGTTGCTGAATTGCCGGAGGTGCGAGCATGACCGGATTGGATATCTGGATGCGGGAAAATCCGCTGACTTACGTCTGGCTGGGCTCTTATGCCTTCGCCCTGTTGATATTTGTGGTTGAACTTGTGCTGGTCCGCCATAAGCGTAAATTGACCCTGGAACAAATCCGCCTGTTGCGGGAAGCTGGAGAAGAAGACTAATGAAACCTCGTCAAAAAAGAGTGATGTTTATCCTCGTCGGGATTGCTGCTGTCGGTTTAGCAGTTGGGCTGGTACTGAATGCCCTCGATAAGAATGTGAGCCTGTACTTTACCCCGACGCAAGTATTTAACGATGAGGCGCCGCATGGCCGGAGTTTTCGTATCGGGGGGTTGGTGGAAGAGGGTAGCGTGCAGCGCGAAGCCGACGGGTTGACCGTCAACTTTGCTATTACCGATACCAGCAAGCGGATTCCTGTGGTGTACAAGGGAATCCTCCCCGATTTATTTAAAGAAGGGAAGGGCGTTGTCGCCCAGGGAAAGGTGGGCCCGGATGGCATCATGCATGCGGATGAAGTACTCGCCAAGCACGATGAAAACTACATGCCGCCCGAAGCTGCAGATGCGCTTAAAAAAGCTGCGTCGGCCAATCCGGCTGTTGAATCCAAATAATTTCTGAAAGCTGCCGCATGATTCCTGAAATTGGACATTTCTCTCTAATTGTCGCCCTGTTTCTCGCTGCTTGCCTGGGGCTCTTGCCAATCATTGGCGCAGCTAGAAACGATGCCGTGCTGATGGCGATTGCCCGCCCGTTGGCGCGCGGTCAGTTTGTTTTTCTAACGATCGCCTTGGGCTGTCTGGTTTATGCCTTTGTGTCGAATGATTTTTCTGTGCTTTATGTTGCACAGCATTCCAACTCGCAGTTGCCGGTTGTTTACCGGATATCGGCGGTCTGGGGTGGCCATGAGGGTTCCCTGTTATTGTGGGCTTTCATTTTGGGGGCGTGGACGCTCGCAGTCGCGATTTACAGCCGGCACCTGCCAGACGAAATGGTGGCGCGTGTGCTTGGCGTGATGGGTTTTGTTGCGGTTGGATTCCTGTTATTCATGCTGCTGACTTCCAACCCGTTCGATCGTTTGCTGCCTGCCGCTGCGGACGGACGTGACCTGAATCCCCTGTTGCAGGATCCGGGACTGGTGATACACCCGCCGATGCTGTACATGGGCTATGTTGGATTTTCGGTTGCCTTTGCTTTTGCGCTCGCAGCGCTGCTGGGCGGCAAACTGGACACGACATGGGCGCGCTGGTCGCGTCCGTGGACGACGGTGGCCTGGGTCTTCATGACGCTGGGAATTGCCCTCGGTAGCTGGTGGGCCTACTACGAACTGGGCTGGGGTGGCTGGTGGTTCTGGGATCCGGTGGAAAACGCATCGCTGATGCCTTGGCTGCTCGGCACGGCGTTGATGCACTCGCTCGCTGTGACTGAAAAGCGCGGTGCATTCAAAAGTTGGACAGTATTGCTCGCGATCGCGGCTTTCTCGCTGAGTTTGCTCGGCACTTTTCTGGTGCGTTCGGGTGTGCTGACCTCGGTGCATTCCTTTGCTGCCGACCCCAAGCGCGGTATTTTTATCCTGTCCTTCCTGGTGGTGGTGATCGGCGTGTCGCTCTTGTTGTTTGCCTGGCGCGCGCCCAAGGTCGGATTGGGTGGAAAGTTTGACATCCTGTCGCGCGAGTCCTTGCTGCTTTCAAACAATGTGCTGCTTTCGGTTGCGGCGGCTTCCGTCTTTATCGGCACGCTGTATCCGTTATTCATGGACGCGCTGGGTTTTGGCAAGCTGTCGGTTGGCCCGCCATATTTTCACGCAGTGTTTGTGCCGTTGATGGTGCCGATGATTTTGATGATGGGGCTGGGCCCGCTGGCTCGCTGGAAGAAAATCGGCGGACTTGAGCTGGCCAAGCGCGTGCGTTGGGCTTTTCTGAGCGCTTTGGTCATTGCGCTGATGCTGCCCTTTGTGATGGGAACATGGACGGCTATGATCGCACTGGGATTACTACTTGCGTTCTGGATCATCGCAACCATGTTGCTTGGTTTGCGCGATCGTCTACTGGGGCGAAGTGATTTCTTGCAGCGTGTCCGCAATCAGTCTCTAAGCTATTACGGGATGCAGCTGGCGCATCTCGGCGTGGCGGTATTCATCATCGGTGTAACTCTGGTCAAGGGTTACGAGACCGAACGCGATGTCCGTATGGATGTAGGCGACACAGTCTCCGCCGGTGGTTATGTCTTCCGTTTTGATGGCGTGCGCGAAATTGAGGGGCCTAACTATATCGGTGGACGCGGTCACGTGGTTGTAACCAAAGATGGACAAGCCGTGACCGAGCTCTACCCGGAAAAACGGCAGTACAACGTTTCCGGCATGCCGATGACCGAAGCCGCTATCCGAACCGGCCTGCTGCGTGATTTGTATGTCTCACTCGGCGAGCCGATTCCTGGAAGTGACGGTGCCTGGGCTGTGAGAATTTATATCAAGCCTTTTGTGGACTGGATTTGGGCTGGCTGTGTGCTGATGGCACTGGGCGGTATTCTTGCGATAAGTGATCGCAGATACCGTATTCACAGCAAGCGCAGCGGCGCGAAACTGGGCAATGTTCTTGAGGAGAAAACTGCATGATGCGTTTTATTCTGCCCTTTGTTGTCTTTGTGGTGCTGGCGGTATTTCTTTTTGTGGGACTGAATCTGAACCCGCGCGAAGTGCCTTCGCCATTGATCGGAAAGCCCGCACCAGCATTCGTTTTGCCGCAGCTGCACGAGCCGCAAAAAAACTTTTCGCCTGCCGACATGAAGGGCAAGGTCTGGCTGTTGAATGTCTGGGCTTCGTGGTGTGTTTCCTGCCGGGAAGAACACCCCGTCCTGATGGGGTTGGCGCAACAGAATATCGTGCCAATCTATGGTCTCGATTACAAAGACAGTTCTGCAGAGGCAGAGCGCTGGCTACAGAAGGGTGGCGATCCCTATGTGCTGAGTGTAACGGACACCGAGGGCCGCATTGGTATTGACTATGGGGTGTATGGTGTGCCGGAAACTTATGTGATCGACAAGCAGGGCGTCATTCGCTACAAACAGATCGGACCAGTGACACCTGACAATCTGCGTGAAAAAATCCTGCCCATGGTTGCGGAGTTGCAAGCGAAATGAAACGTCTTCTGATTTTATTATTTTTTCTGTTGCCAACCTTTGCGCTCGCAGGCGAGGCTCAGGATATGGCCGCCGACCCGGTGCTGGAGAAGCGCATGGTCGGGCTGGCCGAGAAGTTGCGTTGCCTCGTGTGTCAGAACGAATCGCTCGCCAGTTCGCATGCCGAGCTGGCGGAAGACTTGCGTCGCGAAGTGCGGGAGCTCATGCAGAAGGGTATGAGCGATCAGGAAATTCTCGACTATCTTGTTTCCCGCTATGGCGATTTCGTTCTGTACGATCCGCCCATGAAGAAAACTACGCTGGTGCTTTGGTATGGGCCGTTTGCCCTGCTGCTGCTGGGGGCTGGCGTATTGTTTTTGCAGTTGCGGAAACGCAAATCCGAAATTGCCGAGCCGCAGCTGACTGAAGAGCAATCGGCACGTGCCGCGGTATTGTTGGCCGAACGGCAGGATAGTCAAACCCAACCGAAAGATACACAAGCATGACATTGTTCTGGATCATTTGTGCGCTGCTGCTGATTGTGGCGGCACTTTTTCTCGTGCTGCCGCTATGGCGTGCGAGTGCCAACGGCAATGACGTGCTGCGCGATACGGCAAATCTGGAAATTTTGCGCGATCAGTCGGTCGAGATGGAAAATGATTTGCGCAATGCCCTTCTGACGCAGGAGGCCTACGAACAGGGCAAACGTGAACTGCAGGCCAGACTGTTGGACGAAGTGCAGACTCAGGGCGTCGTATCCGCGCTTGCCCATCATCCCGCGAGGAAGCTGGCCGTTGTGCTGGCAATCCTGCTGCCGGTAATTGCAATTCCGCTGTATTTGACGATAGGCAAACCCCAGGCTTTGTCGCCACAAGAGGAGCCGGCCCTAGCCGCCGGTTTCGGCACGCTGCGTTCAGAGGTGGCGATACAGGAACTCGAAAAGAAGATGGAACGCCTGCCGGAAAATCCGGATGGATGGCTGCTTCTCGCGCGTTCTTATGTTGAGCTTGAACGCTACGATGATGCAGTACGTTGCTATGCTAACCTAGTGAAGCTTGTGCCCGGTGAAGCCCAACTTTGGGCGGATTATGCGGATGCAAGAGCGATGACGAACAACCAGTCATTGCTTGGCGAACCCACAAAATTCCTCAATAAGGCAGTTGAGCTTGACGCCAATAATGCGTCAGCTCGCGCACTCTCTGGTTCGGCCGCGATGGAGCGGGGCGATTATGCTGCGGCCGTTATGCATTGGCAAAAATTATTGGAACTATTGCCGCCTGATTATCCGGGTGCGGAAATGATTCAGCAGGGATTGGCACAGGCGAAGGAGTTTTTGTCCATGCAGCCCGGCGGCAAACAAAAACTGGCCCGTATCGAAGCCGAACGCAAAGCCGGTGGCTCATCACCGGCGCAGCCTGCTGATCCGGCTATGGTGATTAGCGGAAAAGTGACGCTGTCTCCGGCATTGGCTGCCAGTGTCTCGCCTGAGGATACCGTCTTCATTCTGGCGCGTGCGGCGGAAGGCCCCAAAATGCCGCTGGCTGTGTTGCGCAAGCAGGTGAAGGATCTCCCGTTGGCGTTTACTCTGGACGATAGCATGGCGATGCAGCCGCAGCTGAAGCTGTCCGGATTTGATCGCGTGGTCGTCGTGGCACGTGTGTCGAAATCCGGCTCGCCGATGGGGCAGCCAGGCGATCTGGAAGGCAGCGTCGAAAATCTCAAGCCGGGCGCCAAGCATATTGATCTGCAGATCAATAGCCTCGTTAAGTAATTTCCTCTATTGATAACGCAGCGCCTCGATGGGATCGAGGCGTGCCGCTTTCCGGGCAGGATAAAAGCCGAAGAAAATACCGACAAAGGCAGCCACTCCGAAAGCGACAGCCGCGGTGTCAGCCGAGATGATGACGGCTGTGCCCGTCAGGGATTCCACCAGCAGCGCGCCGCCAATTCCCAGCCCCAGACCGATCAGGCAGCCGATGACTGAAATCACAACGGCTTCCAGCAGAAATTGCATCAGGATGTCTTTTCCACGCGCGCCGATCGCCATTCGGATACCGATTTCCCGGGTGCGCTCGGTCACCGAAACCAGCATGATGTTCATGATGCTAATGCCACCGACCAGCAGTGATACCGAAGCGATGGCCCCCAGTAGCATGGACATGATGCGTGTGCTTTCAGCAGCGGAATCGGCGACCGCAGTCAGGTTGCGCAGAAAGAAATCATCATCCATGCCTTGGCGAATGCGATGCCGCTGGCGCAAGAGTTCTGTCATGCTTTTTTCTACGGCAGGCATGATGTCCTGGTAGGTAGTCTGAACCATGATCATGCGCACCGACCCCGGAAACTGCGTGCCAAACACTTGGCGTTGAGCGGTGGTGAGAGGAATGATGAGCGTATCGTCTTGGTCGCGTCCGTCCATGCCCTGGCCTTTGGTAGCCAGCACCCCGACGATTACAAAGGGACTTTGCCGGATGCGCAAGGTTTTGCCGATGGGATCTTCATCGCCAAAGAGATTTTCGGCAGCGGTTTTGCCGATTAAGGCTACGCGTGTTGCCGAACGTACATCCGAATCCGTGAAGGCGTCGCCCGCGACCACCGTCCAGGCGCGCGCATCCAGATATTGCGGCGTGGTTCCGATGATGGCCGTGTTCCAGTTGTTCGGTCCGTAAACGACTTGCGCGCTGCCGGAATGAATCGGGGCAACGGCCTGCACACCCGGCAATTCCGCGATGGCTTCGGCATCTTCGACTTTGAGGGTGTAGCCGCCACCGCTGCCGGATCGAACACCGCCGGCAGCAGTGCTGCCGGAGAGCAGGATGAAGAGGTTGCTGCCCATCGCGGAAATACTTTGCTTGATGGCATATTGCGCGCCCTGGCCAATAGACATCATCAGCACGACGGCGCCCACGCCGATGACCATGCCTAGCATGGTGAGGAAGGTGCGCAACCGGTTGGCGCCCATGGCGCGCCAGGCTTCGCCTAGCATGGCCAGCATCATGGGTTTGCTCCTTCCAGCGCGGTGGGATGATCGCTGACAATACGTCCGTCGCGGAAATGAATCTGGCGTTTGGAATGTTGGGCGATGTCCTGCTCATGCGTTACCAACACGAGGGTAATGCCTTCACGGTTCAGCGATTCGAACAATGACATGATTTCTTCGCCGGTGTGACTGTCGAGATTGCCTGTGGGCTCGTCCGCCAGAATTAGGCTGGGATGGCTAACCAGCGCACGGGCGATGGCCACGCGTTGTTGTTGTCCGCCCGAAATCTTGTTCGGCATAGCGTCAAAATATTTTTCCAGTCCGACTTTTGCCAGAAGCTCGCGTGCCCGCTGTCGCCGGGTTTCCGGTTCGATACCGGCATAAATCAGAGGCAAGGCAACGTTATCCTGCAGCGACATGCGCGGCAGCAAATTGAATCCCTGAAAAACAAAACCCAGTGTGCGATTACGCAATACTGCCAGTTCGTCTCGGGTCAATTTTTCGACATCGCTTCCGTTCAGTCTGTAGTGGCCAGCACTAGGCGCATCCAGGCATCCGAGGATGTTCATGAACGTGGATTTACCCGAACCCGAAGGTCCCATGATGGCGACAAATTCGCCGGCCTCGATGTTCAAATTGATGTCGTTGAGGACGGGAAATTCGCCCGCCGACGTTGCATAGGACTTGTGCAGGGCTTCGATCTGAATTACCGGAGCAGTCATCAGAACATTCTCATGCGCATGGGCGAAGGGGATGCTCCAGTTCCGTTTTCAAGGACTTCGCCGACGATAACTTCGTCGCCAGCCTTCAGGGAGCTATCGATAATTTCAGTGCGCCGGTTGTCGGTAATGCCCAATGTGACGCTGACTGAAACCAGATTTCCATCGCGCAAGACATAGACCTTGCCAGAAAAGCCCGCAGATTCCCCCCCCGATTTGGCCTTGCTCCCTCCATTGGGTGTTGTGGATTTTGCATCCGGATTTGCAGGTTTGAAGCGTAGCGCGGCATTGGGCAGGGAGAGCACGTTGTTGCGCTCGGCGACTGCAATACTGACATAAGCCGTCATGCCGGGCATCAGGATTTGTCCGGGGTTGTCGACATCAATGACGACGTCGTAAGTCACCACATTTTGCTGATTGGTCGGATTAAGGCGAATCTGCCGCACCCGTCCTTCAAAACTTCGGCTGGGGAAAGCATCCACATTGAAGTGCGCAATCTGCCCGATTCGGATGTTGCCGATATCGGCTTCGGCAAAATTTGCATCGATCTGCATTTTCGACAGATCCTGCGCAATTTTGAAAAGGGTAGGCGTTTGCAGGCTGGCTGCCACGGTTTGGCCTACGTCCACACTGCGATCGACCACGACCCCGGAAACCGGAGAACGAATCATGGCATAGGACAGGTTGGCCTTGTCCTTATCCGCCGTAGCCCGGGCTGCCTGGAGTTGCGCAGCCGCCGTCTTTTTGGTCTGCACAGCGGTGTCCAGTTCCTGCCGAGAGACGAATTCCTGCGCAAAGAGATCGCGCATGCGTGCCTCATTGGCCCCGGCTAGTTCAAGATTTGCTGCGGCGCTTAAGACGTTTGCGCTGCTTTGCCGCTGTTGCGCCGCAAGCATGGCATCGTCCAATTCCAGCAGCAGCTGGCCCTTTTCGACTTGGCTATTGAAGTCCACATGAATTTTTCTTACCGTGCCTGAGACTTGCGTTCCCACGCTGATCAGGGAGACGGGATTGAGCGTGCCATTGGCCGAGACGGTCTGGTGAATTTCACCAAGTTCGATGGTTTCAAAACGATATGGCTGTGCGGGTGGCGTGGCAGTGCGATAAATCAAGATGCCTGCCGCAAAAAGTGAGATGGTCAACAGGACGGCAAATAGGCGTGAACGTAAGGAAAATTTCATGGGGTGCGAATCTCCTGAGGAGTTGCCGGGGTATCAAGCAGGGTGGGATCCAGTGTGCCCATGGCTTGTGCTAGGGCGGCCCGCCCGATGTTCCAGTCTAGGCGTGCTTGTATCTGTTGTTGGCGCGCAGAGGCCAACATTGACTGGGCGTTGAGAATATCCAGCATGCTGCCAACCCCTGCCTGATAGCGTCCCAGTGCAACGCGCTCGGATTGCTCCGCGCTGGCGAGCAAGTCGTTGCTGGTACGCACCGACTGGGTGGCAGTCAGCAGGGTATGGTAGGCATTCCAGACATCCAGAGCAACCTGAGTGCTGAGTTGTTCTGCACGCGACTTGCTCGATTCGAGCTGGGCTTCGGCTGCCCGGATGCGATAAGTCGTGGCATACCCTGAAAACAGCGGCACGCTCAGGCTGACGCCCACGGATGATGTGTTGGAAGTCAGCCCGGCGCTATCACGGCGGTTGCCTGAGGCCACCAAAGACAGGGAAGGCTTCCCAGACGCTTCAGCGGCGGTAACGCCAGCTTCCGCAGCACGGATCTGTGCTTCGGAAGCACGTAAATCCGGCCGCTGCCGGCGCGCCTGATCAATCAGAGTTTGAATATTTTGTTCAAATGACAGGTCCGGGGGAAGGTCTGTGGCTTCTACCAGCGTAACCGTTATGTTGGCATCCAGCCCAAGGGTGTTCGCCAGCGTACCTCGCGCTTTGTTCAAGGTGCCTTCAGCATTGATGCGGTTGAGGCGGGCTTGAGACCAAGCCGTCTGTGCGGAAAGTTTGTCGGCAGGTGTGGCAGCCCCCGCTTGGTAGCGTGCCGTAGCGGCCGCATGGCTCAGTTCTGCAGCCTGCTCGGATTTATTTGCGGCAGTTAGTGCTGCCTGCGCGGCCAGGGTGTTGTAGTAGCCCTGAACCGCAGACAGAAAAACGCTCTGGATCGTGTTGTCACGCGAGGCATTTGCCGCAACCAAAAGCTGCTGAGCATTCTCGCGCCCGGCGGCGCGACCGCCAAAGTCGAACAGGAGGTAGGATAACGACAGCCCTGCACTGCGCGCGGTCGTAGCATTGGAGCTTCTATCCCCCGAGATATTCGCGCTGATAGTCGGTAGATATGCTGAGTTACTTACGCCAAGCTGTGCTAACTGCACCTGTGAGTTTGACCAGGCCTGATGGGTTTGCGGGTTATTGCAGAGCGCCAGACTTACAACATCGGCCAAGGCCAGAGGTCGCCCCAAAGAATCGGCGGGAAGACAGGCTGACGTTTTTGTGCCGGGCTGGATGGGTACTGTCAGCGGGTCGCTATTAAAAGGCTCAGCAGCAAATGCGGGTAACGCACTTGCGAGAAAAATCGAGAAAAATATAAAGCCGTGATTCTGCATGGCGCCATTCTAGCTTCAGTTTTAGATGTGCCTATGTTTGATTTGTAACCGGGTGTTTTGCGCCACCCTGCGACAAAATGTCGCAGGGTGTGTGTTGTGAATCAGCCTACATTAACGAATATGAACGAGGGGATTGGCGCTAAGTGCTGTTGCAGTTTGGAAGAGGCTGGTAGGATGGCACGCAAATTTTTATTGTCAGATCAGTTCATGTCGTCCGGAAGTTTGCATTCTTACAATTTCCCGAATCGGGAACAGATCATTATCGTCACCGCGGTGGTGGTGCTGCATTTCACCGCAGCTATGCTGTGGTTGTCGCACCCGATCCCCCCTGCGATTGTGGTGCGGGAATTGTCCGTTTCGATGGCCATACAACAGGCGGCCGTCGTGCAGATGGCAGTGCCGATTGCACCGGTTTCCCAGAAGATGCCAGTTAGGCTTGAGCGCGTTCAATCAATGCCTAAATTCACGGAGCTTCCGGAGCCTGATATTGCGGTGCAGCCGGAAACGATGCCTGTCGTGCTAGTTGCAGTATCAACCGCACCAATTGTGGATAGCGCGCCGGATTACAAGGCGAGCTATTTGAATAACCCGCGTCCACCCTATCCAATGATGGCGCGTCGCATGGGATGGGGCGGAAAAGTAATCCTGGATGTGGAAGTGAGATCGGATGGTGCTTGCGGGGAAATTCAGCTCTTTAAGAGCAGCGGGCACGACGTGCTGGACAGGGCTGCGCTGAATACAGTCAGGAGTTGGCGTTTTGTGCCGGCGCGACAGGGCGGACAAGCGACAACACAGTGGTTTAGGGTACCTATTCATTTTTCACTCGAGGATAAAACATGAGCGGATTTTTTTTCGCCGAATCGCCAATAGTTTCTGGTACTTTGTTGATGCTGGTGTTGCTCTCGGTCGTGACTTGGTCAATTGGTGTTTACAAGCTTTGGCGGCAGCGGCTGGATCGTAATTGCAACCGGAGTTTTCTCAAGAATTTTTGGGCCGCGCGCGATTGGGATGTTGCTGCTGCGATTGCCCGGGAGGGGCAGGGGGACATCGCACGTCTGGCGCAAGCCGGTTTTGCCGAACTGAAGATGCTGGATTCGGATCGTCAGGATTTGATGCATACCGGTGCGCCGCAGGAAGTGTTACAACGCCAGTTGCAACAGCAGGTTCAAAATCTCCAGCGTTATCATGAGCGCGGCTTGGCTGAATTGGCCAGCATTGGATCAACGGCTCCGTTCGTTGGTCTCTTTGGCACCGTGTGGGGAATTATGAATGCGCTCAAAAATATTGGTCAAACGGGTTCGGCTTCTCTGGATGTTGTTGCCGGCCCGATTGGCGAGGCGCTGATTGCCACAGCAATCGGGATTGCGACGGCGCTTCCCGCCGTTCTCGCCTACAACTATTTCTTGCGTGGCTTAAAAGTGCGCCTGACCGAACTGGAAAATTTCGCCCACGATTTTTTGCGGCTGGCGCTCAAGCATAA
>Ga0172372_10009873_pt1 | contig 12334 bp, 11 predicted proteins | sample LakKiv5m_2_FD_114544 | JGI IMG/M metagenome (GOLD analysis project Ga0172372, IMG submission 114544) | Freshwater microbial communities from Kabuno Bay, South-Kivu, Congo - kab_092012_9.5m | ecosystem: Environmental > Aquatic > Freshwater > Lake | place: Democratic Republic of the Congo...
GCTCCAGAAGGAGCAGTTGTTACAACAGATTTAACAGCAATTGATCATTTAAATATTTGGAAAACCTACAGAGCTCATTGGACTGAGCATAATCCTTCTGTAACTATTAATGTTAGAGAAAATGAATGGGTTGAAGTTTCTTCATGGGTTTATGAGAATTTTGATGATATTGGGGGAGTTTCTTTTCTTCCATATTCAGAACATACATATAAGCAAGCACCATATCAAGAAATAACAAAAGAACAATATGATGAAATGGTAGAGAAAATGCCCAAACATATTGATTGGTCTAGATTGTCAGAATATGAAAAAGAAGATGGAACTAAGGGTGTCCAAGATTTGTCTTGCACCTCCTCAACTGGGTGTGAAATAGTCGATATATCTTAAGGAGAAGAATGAATATTAATTTAGAAGAGTTAACATTTGAAATTCATACAAATGCCGTTGAAAAAGGATTTTGGGCAATCAAAAAAAATGAAGATCTTGCAAACCAAATTCTTGCAAAGATGATGCTTATTGACACAGAAGTTAGTGAATTAGCAGATGCATATGTTAAAAGTCAGGGATCAGAAACTATATTAAAAGAATTTTCAGATATTATTATCAGGTTGCTAGATTTGTATGCAGCAATGCAACGGTATAGAATAGTTGAGGAAGGAAAGTTATCTGAAACATTGTTGAATAAAATAGCATATAATAAAACTAGGCCGGCAAAGCATAATAGGCTAATGTAGTTTCATGATAAAATAGGCATAGGTGATTTATGTCTACAGATGTTTCTAATCTTTATGCAATGCGAGCTTATGCAGAGAATACTCTTGCTCTGTGGCCAGCCGATGACAATCTTTCTTTTATATCGCTGTTAAGTGCTAGTGGAAAAAATATACATTCATGGACTTTTTCTGGAGCCTCTGCATATGCCTCGACATCTTCATCTGTTGTATTTGATATTCCTATGCCAGATGAAATATTATCAGGTTTTAGCAAAACAAATTCTGGATCTGCAACAGTAACTGCAACATCTCATCCAATATATATATCAGATCTTGACTCAAATAAAAATACAATAACAATAAATGCAAATTTATGGAAAGCATCATCTCTACCAGAACGATATAAAATTGGATTTTTATATAACTCAAATGGATCTTTGATATCTGATACAAAACAAAGTCTTGTTACGACATCTTTTACAAATTGGCAACAAGTATCTCATTCGATGACAATACCGTCGTCTGCTTCGGTAATATATGGTTATTTAGAGGTAGAATATTTTGATTCATCATTTGGGTCAGACTATGATATATATGTTAATGGACTTTCTATTGGTCAATGGTCAAATGCATATGCATCAAATACAACAGGAGTATATTCATCACCTATTTCTTCATCAGCTGAATTTTATACCCTTCTTCCTTCGTCAAGTGTTCAATTAAATTATGTTGAATTAGATGCTTATGGAGTAAATGTTGAAGACAATGGCTATTATATTCTTGAAGGAAAAAGAATGCTTGCCTATAACGGCGGTATGCCAATGGTATATGGATCAAGCAATATTACAAAACTTTATCCATCAATACAACCATCAATTCCTTCAATGATTTTCCCAGGAAAAGGATTTTTCAATAGAACTGGCAAATATAAACAGTTAACAGCAGAATTTTGGTTAAGAGTCAATAATAAATCAAATACTCCTTTAAAAATATTTGGACCGCTTGCCGGCACAGATGGTCTTTATGTAGAGGAAGAGTATTTGACTTTAAGACTAGATAGACATTCATACTCTCATTTTGTTGGCAAGTGGTTTAGGCCAATGCTTATTGATATAAGATATTCGCCATCAAATGTCAGTATGTTAATAAATGGAGATAAGGTCTTAGATTTTGACATTGTTGCAGACGACCTGACTCTTCCTTCAACAACAAAGGATTGGATCGGTTTTTTTGCACATAATGATACTCAACCAATGGAAGTTGATTGTATTGCAATATATCCATATATTGTTCCAGAAGTTCTAGCAAAAAGAAAGTTTGTTTATGGCCAGGGAGTTGAATCTCCAGATATTATTGCTTCTCAATTTAATGCAGACAATGCATATATAGATTTTGCATTTGCCAAATATTCTTCAAATATTATATTCCCAGATCAAAGAAAGTGGACTACTGGATATTTCTTTAATTTAGATTCTACAACAAGGTATATTACATTACCCGATTATGATCTTCCAGAATTAAAAATTTATGGAGAAGATTTATCAATATTTAATTTGACAAATGAGCCAAGAACGTGGGACGAAGTTTCTGCTCAAACATGGTCGTATTGGAATTCAGTTGCAAGTTGGGAGGAGTTATCGGTAAAAACTTCTGCCGACATATTTATTGATAATTATTTTGCACAAAATCAAATACCCGCAGACGATCCTCGAACATTTATTACAATGAGGCCAAATCCAACTTCATATGCAAATATACATCCTACAATATATTTCAATAACTTATCTGTTACCAGGAAGCCTACTATATCATTATTAGGAGTATTTAGAAATTCTGCAAGTGTATCTTCGAGTGCCCAAGTATTAATGAGAATAAATAGTAAAAATAATACAAAGAATTTTTCTATTGATATGACAAGTTCTTCTGTTAATTATAAATTTTATAACGGAACTTCTACGACAATATTAAAAAGCTCTGTTCTTCAATCATCTTCAGCAGCATTTATTGCAGGAATAAATATTCCAGGAATATCTAATAATTATAGACTATTTCTTAATGATTTTTTTGATAATCTTCAAAATCTATCATTAAATGTGTGTGGATATGACACCCAAACATATACTGGTAAAATGTATGCTCTTACATTCAATAGTTCTGAGCTAACAGCAAGAAATGATTTTAATTATTTTGATAGCAATGGATTTGCATCTTTAAATTCTGCAAGTGTCATTTCAATTAGTGATAATGATAATATATTTGACTATATAGGAAATTATACCTTGCTGCCATTCAAGACTGCAAAAAGTGTTGAACTTGACATTGCTGCTCAAGGATACTGGGAATCACATATTCCCTTGAGCTATCTTGGAAAATTTGTGACGGATCGAAGTGGTAATTCATATTATGATTTAGATACAATTCAATTTAATATTGACTATCCGTCCTCAATAACAAAAACAGGATCTTTAATGTCAAATGTTGACAATAACTCTGATGTCAAAATATATACAACACTTCAAAATTCATCTGAAGTTGGAACAATACCATATAGCAATTGGATAAGCGCAAGCACAATTGCAAACAACAGAGTCATCGATTTTGATAATACCATTGATGTTCTTTCAAGTAAGTATGAGTTAATTGACGGCACAGTAATATTTCCTCCAAAAGAACTTATTGACTTTAATGACTACTATTTAGGTCTTCATGTTGAAATGAAAACAAAAAGTATTAAAAGAAAGCCGATTAAACTTCAAAAAATGAGTTTAACGTCTTTGGCATATGATGAATCATCATTTTATTCAATAAAAACTAAAACTGGAATGTCTTTGTATCCATTTACAAGATATGGAGATCTTTATTCATTTAAAGCAAAAAATCCATTTGTTATAGGAAGAGAATCAATGCCATATCTATATACGACATCAGATTCTGGAATATCTGTTTTAAACTATTCCGATAACGATGCAGTAAGAGGAATTAGCATTCCAATAAATCAACAGCTTTCAAACAAATATAATCTTGGCGGAATTCAATTTTTCTGTATGTATAACTATGATGAACTAATATCTGGAGAAAGAATTGTTGCTCGATTAAATACAAATGAAAGACCTGCATATTTTAAAGTAATTCCTGAATCAAATGGGAAAAGGGCATCATTAAAACTTTTTAATGCGAATACAGATTCAGAGTATACAGGTGCAACATTCTATCAAAATGGACTTATTGTTGATTCAATATCAATAGAGCCAATGTGTTGGAATTCAATTGTTGTTTCATTTGGACAATCATATGCATTTTCTAATACACTTGGTCAATTTGAATTGCTTGAGGGAATGATATTTAACAATATATCATTTTTCCAAAAATCATCAGACGTTCTATTTTCTTCTGCGTATGAAAGTAAGTGGACTCAGATTCTTTTTAGTCCTTCTGCTTCAATTCAATATTGGAACCAATTTGACAATGAGTATACATGGTCAACAGCTTTAAATGCAGAGCAAGCAAGTCTTTATTCAATTCCAGGTAATTTAGTCTTCAATTCATATTTAGGAATATCAAATATAGTTAATAGAGACTCATCGACTTTAACAATAGATTATGAGAAAAGTAGATTGCTTATGAACACATCTTGGTCAATATTCTCAGGTACTCCTGCATAATATGGTATAATCAGTGTATGAATTCGGGTGAGTCTAAACTAACTGTTATTCAGAAAAAAAGAGATGATGGACTTTATGTTTGGATGAGTCACTCTGGAGATATATTTAAAGATAGAGATGGAAATGTTATGAATATACCCGCTGTTCGTAATGATATTACAGCGATGAATAAAATACTCAAAGCCGCACATCATTATGGTGCTCCAGATGGAAAGCCACATTTTGTTCCAGGTGTGAGAAGAGTGTCGGATATGGAATACTCAGAACAAATTGGAAGAATGAAGGAAGGGTATATTCCAAGCGAAACAGATTTGGGTGCATGGTATGATGCACAAAGAAGTTATCAAAAGCATGGTAGAAATTATGACGATTGATGAAGAATATATTGCTAAAATAGATGTTCCACAATCTTTAAATAAAACAACTGATATTTTTTCTTCTGACTCAGAAATTGTTAAAACTTTTGATTCACTATCCCCCAATTTTAAAAGAAGAGTCTCAAGACTTCAAAAGGTTTATTCAGGTGACGGGGCAGGATCAAAGCAATTATTTCCTGAACAAGAAATAGTCACGGCATATGGACTATTTGATGTTGTTGTTCCACCATACAATCTGGATGAACTAGCTTTTTATTATGAAAATTCTTTTGCCAATCATGCTGCTATATCAGCAAAGGTAGCAAATGTTGTTGGCCTTGGATACAATTTTATTCCAACGTCGTCGACAATTGAAAAATTAGAACTAGCTGAGTCCGACCAAGAACTTCAAAGAGCACAGCGAAAGGTTGCCAGAGGAAAGAATTTAATGGCAGAGTGGCTTGAGTTGATGAATGATGAAGACACATTTACTCATACATTAGAAAAAGTTTATACAGATTACGAATCTACTGGAAATGGATACATTGAAATTGGAAGAAAGGTTACTGGAGAAATAGGATATATTGGACATATTCCTTCAACAACAATTAGAGTCAGAAGAATAAGAGATGGATATATTCAAGTAGTTAATCAAAGAGTTGTATTTTTTAGAAACTTCCAAGACACAACAACAGAAAATCCGGTAACTAAAGACACTAGACCAAATGAACTTATTCATATAAAGAAGTATTCTCCTAAAAATACATATTATGGAGTTCCAGACACAGTTTCTTCAGCATTTTCTATTGTTGGAGATATTCTTGCAGCAAAATATAATATTGATTATTTTGAAAATAAGGCAGTACCTCGATACATATTGACTCTCAAAGGAGCAAAGCTTAGTCCTGAGTCAGAAGACAGATTTTTCCGTTTTATGCAGTCTGGACTTAGGGGGCAAAATCATAGAACATTGTATATACCTCTTCCTGGAGATTCAATTGATAAAAAAGTTGAATTTGATATGAAGCCGATAGAAAATACTGTTCAAGAAGGCTCATTTGAAAAATATCATAAATCTAATATAAATGATATTCTTATGTCACATCAAGTTCCAATTTCAAAGGTTGGATCAGGAGAAGGATCAATTGCATCTGCAATGGTTGGAGACAGAACATTTAAGGAACAGGTATCAAGACCATCTCAAAGAAATCTTGAAAAAATTATCAATAAAATAATCAAAGAAAAAACAGACATGCTTTTATTTAAATTCAATGAATTTACTTTGACAGATGAAGACACACAAAGCAAGATTGATGAAAGATATTTAAGAATGAGGGTCATTGTTCCAAATGAAGTTCGTGAACGTAATAATCTTCCAGTCAGACCAGATGGAAATGAATTTGTTGAATTAAGGCCTCAGCAGTCAGCCGATCAAAGAGCACGAGCACTAGGGACGCGACAAAGAGACCAAAATAGAACTGATAACTCAACAGATTCTTTATCTTCAACAAATATGAGAGCACCGGGCGGCGAAGGAAGGCAAAATACATAAAATCTGTTAATTTTATGTAAAAAATACATGTATAATAAAGTAGATATGTCTATTTTTGAAAAAGCCTATTGGCATACAGACGATGAAAAAGTTGTTCTTTCTGTTCCCATTTCCAAGATTGACAGGGAGAATAGAATCGTGTCTGGATTTGCTACATTAGATAACATTGATCGTCAGGGAGACATCGTTACTCTTGACGCAAGCGTAAAGGCTTTTGAGTCATTTCGAGGAAATGTTCGTGAAATGCACCAGCCAATAGCTGTTGGCAAAATGATTTCATTTGATACTCAAAAATATTATGATAATGATGATCAGAAAGAGTATAATGGCGTTTTTGTTAGAAGTTATATATCCAAGGGTGCTCAAGATACATGGGAAAAAATACTTGATGGAACTTTGAGTGGATTTTCAATTGGCGGAAGTATTAAAAAAACAGAAACCGCATATAACAGCGAACTTGATAAAAATATTAGAGTCGTTAATGAATATGAACTACAAGAACTTTCGCTGGTAGATAATCCTGCCAACCAACATGCAAACATTCTTTCTATTCAAAAAAATGATGAGGGCAATCTTATATTCAAAGGATTGGCAACCGAAGTTAATCTTAATAATGTTTTTCTTTGCTCTGACGACAATCTTGTTATTTTTTCTCAAAACGATAATTCTCCCTGCCCAAGTTGCGAGAAAAGAATGATTAATGTAGGATTTATTGAATCAATTGAAAAAGAAAAGACCTCTGTTGTAAAATCACTGCTAAATAAATATTTTTCCACTTTTGTTGAAAAAGCTGACAAGGTGAGAGTAGGAGACTTTGTTTCATGGAGCTCATCTGGAGGCGGAACAGCAAGAGGAAAAGTTAATCGAGTAGTGAGAAGTGGATCTGTGAATATTCCAGATAGCTCTTTCACAATATCTGCGTCAGAGGATGATCCAGCAGTGTTGATTACCTTGTACTCTCGTACTTCTGATGGATGGGAGGAAACTGACAGAATTGTTGGTCACAAAATGAGTACATTAAGGCGTATTACTCCACTATCAAAGAATAATGAATCTGATCAGAATGTTGATGAACCTGTCAATACAAAGGAGGCTGAAATGGCAAAAGAAATTATTGAAAAATTTGATGACGAAAAAGATGAGGTAACTGAAACAACTGAAGCCATTCAGAAGAATGAAGAAGTTGTTGAAGAAGTTGTTGAGACTGAAGAATCTGAAGAAGTCGAGGAATCTGAAGAAGTAGAAGCAGTTGAAGAAGACGAAGAAGTTGAAGTTCTTGAAAAAGCTGTTGAGCAGGTAGAAAAATCAGTGAATGACATTGCTCAAGAAATTGCATCTTCACTGAAAAATGTTTTTCAAGAAGAGATTCGTTCATATACAGATGGATTAATCAAGAGTCTTGTTGAAACTGTTGACAATCTTAACAATAAAGTTGCTGATCTTGAAAAGTCAACCAAAAGCGCAGTTGAATCTGTAGGAAAAGTTGAGTCAACTGTAGAAAAGTTTGAGCAGCGAGTTCAGGCCGTGGAATCTGATACTGCTGTTCGCAAGTCTGGCGACCTCGGCGGGGTCGTTCAGGAACAAAAAATAAGAAAAACATTGTGGGATGGTCGCTTCCTCGGTTCCGCTGACCTATACCGCTAACAATATGATGGAGGTGAATAATATGGAGAATAATGAAGTAATGGAAAAGGCATACTCAACATCAACAGTTGTTTCTGGTGGCATTGGTTCAGTAGTAACTCCAGCAGCCGATGTTCTAGGAACTGGGACTTCCGTAGTTGATCGTGCTGGTGTATCTACTACATCCGATGGTGGTATTCTTCTTCCAGAACAATCTCGTCAGTTTATCGAGTACATCTTCGAGCAGCAAGTTCTTGCTCGTGATGGTCGTCGTGTAACAATGCGAGCAAATACCGCAGAACTAGAGAAACTACATGTTGGAGAACGTGTTATTCGTGCAGCAGCACAGGCAAATGACACATTCAACAACGCAAATGTTGCTTTCACCAAGGTTGAAATTACAACCAAGAAGATTCGTCTTGACTGGGAAGTTTCAACTGAGGCACTAGAAGACAACATCGAAGGAGCAGGACTTGAAGATCACCTTGTCAGGACAATGACTCGTGCATTTGCCAATGACATTGAGGACCTTGCCATTAATGGCGACACAGCAGCTACTGGATCTGCATCAGCATTTCTTAATATTCTTGATGGATTCTACAAGAAAGAATACTCAGGTGGAAATGATGGTGGTGCATATGCAAGTGGCAGCGCATGGAGTGTTCAAGATCTTCAGGACATTGTGTTGGCAATGCCACGCAAGTACCGTGCTTCTCGTGCATCCATGAAGTTTTATGCTGGTAGCGAAGCTTTAGCCAAGCTTCTAAACAACCTAGCACAAACTGGGAATCTCAACTCTGAGCGTATTGTTGAGCGTATTGTTGACGGAACTGTACCGCAAACACTAGGTGCCCCAATTCAGTACCGTGTTCTAGGTCTTCCAATTCTGGAAGTTCCGTTGTTCCCAGACGACTACATGTCTTTGACATTCCCAGAGAATCGTATTTGGGGATTCCAAAGAGATGTTACAGTACACCGCGAGTTCAAACCAAAGAAAGACACAGTTGAGTACACAGTATTCGTTCGCTTCGGAGCTCAGCTCGAAGAGGCAAGCGCTGTTGCATTCAAGACTGTTTGATAAATAAATAAGGAGGGGGGGGCTTATATTGCCCCCCTCTTTTTATATATAATGTTATAATTTAATTATGCCAAAAGAAAAGAAAATTGAGAAAACTTTAATGGCATTATATGCGGAATGTGCCGTATATGATAGAAATTTAGGAAGACTTGAAAAAGGTTATCATATTTTAAGTATAGATTTAGCACAATCTTGGTTGAATGTTTCAGATAGATTAAGAGTTGCAGATGCCAATGAAGTAGTTAAATCTGTGGAGGATAAGTGGAAGTATTAAGGCAATATAATAGCTCCTCTGTTATTGTTGATATTGATGAATTATCGTTATCAGAACAACATAGATTAATTTATACAGATGCAGATACTTTATTAGAATATACCGCTTTTGCAACCAGTAATGATGAGGGCGAAGCATCGTTTGTTCTTAATAATCATTATATGACATATACCGGGAAACTTAATTCAACTATATTTAATAGTGCAAGTATTCAAGTTTATGATGATGTTATTGATGTAGTTCGTCCATATTGCAATATATCGAAGGTACAAAATAAACTTTCTTTATCATTAAATTCAACAATAGAATATGAAAGAGTAGCCCGCTTTATTATCAATACAATTACATATCCTTTTACATATCAAAGACTAGAAAAAGAATTTATTGGCAATGGCATTGGATATTTGCCAGTAAAACAAAGAATTCAAAAAATATATAAAGTATATGAAAATGAAGAACTTATCTATGATTCATCAAAAACAAGTTCAGAAAATCTTATGAACTTTGAAATAAGCAAAGACAGGACGGCAATTATTGAAAGTTCAGATGATAAAATCAATAGGGTAAACTATGGTCCATTATGGAGAGATAGATTTATAAGCAAAAGTTTTGCTGATGGATATGAATATGTCGTTGATGCAGATTATGGGTGGCCGAATATTCCTTCAGATATTCAGGAGGCATGTGAGCTTCTTATTCAAGATATATCATTGAACAATCTTAGATACACAACAAGATATATAGAATCATTCGATACAGATGATTTTAAGATAAAATTTGCTAAAGACTTTTTTGGTGGAACAGGAAATGCAATTGTAGATAAAATATTGTCACGATATGGAAATTATCTGGACCCAGGAGTGCTTTAATGTTGCCTCGATCATCATTTGATGACATATATTTTCCAATGACGGCAGACTTATATTATGGTTCAGAAACTCAAAATGATTTTGGTCAAATAGAATTAGATTGGATTAAAAATAGAGAAGTTCGATGTTCATCAATTAGTTCCATGACTGGAAGAACGATGGGGCCAGAGTTAAGACCAGATCAATTTATCGATTATAGCAACCTTCTTTATTTTAGAACAAACGAAGATATTAGAGTAGACTTGCAGGATCAAAATGATAATAATCCAGAAATTCATGTATTAAATCTTATTCTTGTTTCAAATATTAAAGATGATTCCGGGGTAGTTATCTATAGAGACTATGACAAACCTACAATATATGAAATAGCAACAATTGTTCCATCATTTTCAGAATTTCAAAGAATAAATTATTTTAGAGTATTTCTCAGACGATCTCAAGACCAAGGAGTTGATTTGTGGTCATGATGAAAATGAGAGTAGATGTTAGTGATGTTAATAAAGTTGTATCTAATGTTATTGAGTATACACGAGGATTTTTAGAAGAAATATCAACGAGAAGATCGTATATATCAAGAAAAGTTGCTAATACAAGCATAGAGGCTTTTTATCAATATCTTGATTCATTGGCCCGGACTAATCCATCGATGCTTCATCATGTTTACGAATGGGGGCAAGTTGGAAATCCATCTGCCAGACTGTATGAATTACAGGCTGCAATATCTGGAGACAATTCAATTATTTCCGCAAACTTTCTACAATCAACATCAATAAAAGATGGATCAAAAGAGCCATTTTATGATAAAGCAAATGTAATGGAAAATGGAATAACGGTTGTTATTAAAGAAGTTGATGCACAGGCATTATTCTTTGAAATTGATGGAGTAGAGTATTTTAGAACAGGTCCAATTGTTATAGAAAATCCTGGTGGGCCTGAAACACGAGGTTCATTTGTTAGATATTTTGAAGAATTTTATAATGTATATTTCACTCAAGTATATTTAAGATCAATAAGGTTTTATGAACATATGTCTAATCCCCAACCTTATATGTCTCAATTTTCTGCTGCTGCACGATCAGGAGCTCCACGATCTCTTGGAAAGGCTGCTGCAATAGCATGGATTACAAGAGCTCCGGGAGATGATTATGAATAAATATCCAGACCTTATTCTTAATGCTTTTATATGGAAACAATTTCAAAATGAAAAGCCTGCAATATATAATTTATATAACAATAGAGTTCCATTTTTCCCGGTATCTGATGCAAATGCCGGGGCTCAAATGTGGAAAAATCAAACCTATATTGTTTATGATTCCTTTATAAGAGCAAGATCAGGATATTATAAACCTGTTTATGCCAAGAAGTCTGGTCAAACAACATATTCAATTAGAGGATCTGTTTCTTCTGTTTATGAATGGAGAGACTTTATGACAGATATTCTTGATAGAGATGATGTCACTGCATCAGAAGTTAATGCTTTTGGCGGCACAACATATGGAGCAAATAATGGAATATATTTTGAATGTGTCAATGCATATCAAGTTTTAGCAATAGATGCAGCAACAAGGCCGGATTCTGTCAATCAACAATATATTACACAACTTATTATAAGATATGAATACCATCCAACGACGGTATATAAAGAAAATACATAAAAAAAGCATATATAATAATAAATGAGGAAGCAAGTCCCTAAATTTATCAAATAAAAAGAGGTGAAAAAATATGGCAGTTATTAGAGGTACATCAAAAAACATCATTGTTGGTGCTGCTCAGCTCTTTGTTGCGGACGAGGCTCTCGAATACTTCACAACAGCTGATGGTGCCCCATCAAACGGTGTATTCTTTGCAGGTTCAGCATCTGTTGCTCTTCCAAGTGCATCTGCTGGCATAACATATCAAGAAACTCTATCACAACTTAGCTCAAGCTACATTTCTGGCAACAAGACTATTCGTAATGTTGGCTACACTATGAACGGTCTTGAGCTTCAGTTCCAGCCAGACTTTGGCGAGGTTGCTGTCGATCAGGTTCTTGATGCTGCTCGTCTGTACAAGCAAGGTATGCAGGTAAATCTTAATACTGCATTTGCTGAAGCAACATTGACAAATCTTGTTACAGCAATTGCAGCAAACAAGGACGACCTTGCTACTGGAACCTTCACCAATGGAGACCTTTCTCTAAAGTCCGGAGACATTGGAGACGTTCC
>Ga0172372_10009875_pt1 | contig 12332 bp, 13 predicted proteins | sample LakKiv5m_2_FD_114544 | JGI IMG/M metagenome (GOLD analysis project Ga0172372, IMG submission 114544) | Freshwater microbial communities from Kabuno Bay, South-Kivu, Congo - kab_092012_9.5m | ecosystem: Environmental > Aquatic > Freshwater > Lake | place: Democratic Republic of the Congo...
CGAGGTGAATTATTCTTATGTCCCGCACCATCGTCCTCAAACATCGTACCGATGTTTAATACAACAACATCCATCGGTCTCCATTCATCGTGAAAGAAAATTCTCGACTGTTTCAAACCATAGGCAGATGAAAATATGAGCGGCTGTTCTGCATGGTCATACCTAAACCCGCCCCCCCAAACAATCCGGTTGGCATGCCCCAATTGATGCGTATTCTGCAACTCAAAATCGTGCCGCAAACCCCTAGAAAAATCCACGCCAAATAATTTTGGATTGACGTTGCTATTCCAATTTATTCCTTTCTGAGGATCTTTATATTCACGATTGATTCGATAGTAAGTTAACTTTGTTTCATCCTCAGTATTCCACGCGCTCCGCCAAGATATTTGCTGAAAGTCGTTGTGTGTCTTGGCAATTCTGAAGGGATCTCTATCTGACAGCCCTACCGTTCCCTTTCCCGAATTCGCAGCACTCAATCCAAGCTGGAACTCAATAGTATCTGTCGAGTTGACTCTAAAATTGGAACGTACTGAAAAAGTACTGTTGTTACTTGAATCATTCAAAATTTCAGGGTTATCGCCATCATCCTCACGATAAGCATAGGCAAGGCGATAATCAAGTCTCTCGCTTGCCCCGCTATGTTGAGCGGAGATATTCGCAATGCCTATTTCCCCTTTACTCAGCGAGAGACTATCGGGCGCAACAGTCGCAGAGTCTTTTGTGATGACGTTGATGACACCATAAAAAGAATTCGTCCCATGCGATGCCGCTGAGGGACCGCGTACCACCTCGATTCGCTCAATCTCTTCAATATGCAAAGGGAGACTACTCCAGTCAACACCGCCAAAGGGGGGCAAATAAATACTGCACCCATCCACCAGCACTTGCATACGACGGGAATATTGATCGGTGACCCCGTTGAGCGAGACAAAAGGAAGGTTGGCTCCCGCATTGCCGACATACATGCCAGGCACGAGCCTGAAGATATCCACGACCGATCTGAAACCAGATGATTGGATCATCTGGCGATCGATGATGGTCATTGCATTGGGAGATTCAGAGAGAGGCTGGGAGAGACGTGATGCAGTCAGGACGACGGGAAATTCTTGAAGATAAGTTTGCTCTGTAATGCTTTCTTCCGCGGAATAAACTAGAGACGAAAACAGGGTCAGTAACGCAAATTGGAAACTTCGACTGAAGATCAAATCGCGATACATGAAACCTCGCACATAGACAATTTAAGAATCGAACCGCCGAGTTGCTGGGATTTTATTGTGGCATTTTTGAAAGTCCACAATAAAAACTGTGCTTAAAAATCTTGGTCAGCGTGAGAGGATTCGAACCTCCGACCCCTACCACCCCAAGGTAGTGCGCTACCAGACTGCGCTACACGCTGAAGTTGAACATTATAGCAGAGCGAGCCTGTTATTGAAGTGCATTTGCAACCGACATCTCATTTAAGCTCTCAATAAATTCAGGATGTCTTGCAATTCTCGACGAACATGAAGCGTCGCTGAAGAGACATCGGCTGTAGCCTTTTTTTCAGTCTGCCTGCTGTCAAGCTGGGGCTGATCAAGTCGACTGCGTGCACCACTAATGGTAAATCCCTCTTCATACAACAACTCGCGAATGCGACGTATCAGAAGGACTTCATGATGTTGGTAGTAGCGGCGATTGCCTCCACGCTTAACTGGTTTGAGTTGCGCGAATTCCTGCTCCCAGTAACGCAAGACGTGCGCCTTAACCCCGCACAATTCACTCACTTCACCGATAGTAAAGTAGCGCTTTGCCGGAATTGCCGGCAAAGCAGAATCAGCCGCGTGAGATTCCATGATAGGTCTTCTCTACCATGCTTTTTAGCTTTTGACTTGGATGAAAAGTCACAACTCGACGTGCCGTGATGGGGATCTCTTCGCCAGTTTTTGGATTGCGCCCAGGACGTTGGGGTTTGTCACGCAATTGGAAATTGCCGAAACCGGAAAGTTTGACGCTGTCTCCCTTTTCCAAGTGCATACGAATCTCTTCAAAAAAAGATTCCACCATGTCTTTTGCTTCGCGTTTGTTCAAGCCGACCTTATCAAACAGGAGGTCCGCCAATTCTGCTTTAGTCAATGTCGTTGTCACTTTCTTCCCCCTTCAACCACGTAGCTGTGCGCCCTTCTTATTCAGTACATCTACCAACATAGTGATGCTCGGTTCAATCTCTGACTCGGTGAGAGTCTTTTGAGTATCTTGTAATAACACACGGAATGCAAGGCTTTTTTTGCCTTGCTCCACCCCTTTACCACGGTACACATCGAACAAATTGATGTCCTCGACATAGGGAGCTTCTGCTTCACGCATGGCTACTAATAAGGTATCTGCCAAGATAGTTTCTTCTGCCAGTACAGCAATATCTCTACGCACCAAAGGGAAACGCGAAACGCTCGTCGCCTTGGGGACCGCTACGTCATTCAACGCATTCATATCGACCTCGAACCACACGGGTGGATTGGGCAACTCGTATCGTTGCTGCCATTGCGGGTGCAACTCCCCAATCCAACCGATCTGTTGCCCGTCCAACAAGATACTTGCCGATCTTCCCGGATGTGAAGCTGCATGGGCTAACGGTTTGAATGTCAGACAGCGTGGTGCGAACAGCGCCTCGACATCGCCTTTCACATCATAGAAGTCGGCATTGCGCGATGGGATGCCCCATTGTTCTGATTGCGCATCGCCATAAGCCAATCCTGCCAGACATTCTTTTTGCACATACCCCTTCTCCGCTATCGAGAAGCAACCACCGACCTCAAACAAGCGGACGCGCGTCTGCTTGCGTGCCAGATTCGTTCTCAACGATTCCAACAAACCGCCCAACAAACTGCTACGCATGACACTCATCTGACTCGCAATAGGGTTCTTTAATGTGATCGGTGCGTGATTGCCGCACAGGTATCGTTCCCAAGTCGCATCAACGAAAGCGTAATTGATCGTCTCTTGGTAGTCGCGGACGACCATCGTTTGCAACGCCTTGGTCAAAGGCCGTTGTGATTCGATGCGCGGCAAGATGCTCATCCGCGCATGTATCGGTGCTGGATGGATATTTTCGTAACCATGCACGCGCGCAATCTCCTCGACCAAATCCTCTTCGATCTCGATATCGAATCGATAGCTCGGGGGCGTGACCGAGAACGCCTCTCCTTGTTGTTGGAACTTCATGCCCAAACGGGAAAGGATGTGTGCAATCTGCTCGGGTTGCAGCGTAATCCCCAGAATACGGTGCACCCGCGATGCGCGCAGCTTGACCGGATGGCGCTCAGGCATGTCGCCGATGACTTCGGTCACCGCCCCGGCCTGCCCCCCACAGATATCCAGTATCAATTGGGTTGCACGATCGAGTGCAGACGTTGTCGCGGCAAAATCGACACCGCGCTCGAAGCGGTAAGCCGAATCTGAGCTAAATCCAAGACGGCGCGATTTCCCCACGATCACGCTTGGGGAGAAAAAAGCGCTCTCTAGGAAAATGTCTGTTGTCGAATCATCCACCGCGCTATCCGCGCCCCCCATCACCCCCGCCAATGCGACAGGTGTTTTCGCATCCGCGATGACAAGCATGTCGTCCTGCAGATCTACGGTCTGCTCATTCAATAAGGTTAGCTTCTCACCGGTACGGGCGAAACGCACCTCGATGTCCCCGCTCAGTTTGTTCAGGTCGAACGCGTGCAGAGGTTGGCCAAGTTCCAGCAACACGTAATTGGTCACATCGACCAGCGCGCTAATACTACGCAAGCCGCACCGCTCTAGACGCCTCACCATCCACGCAGGTGTCTTTGCTTTGGCATTCACGCCAGTCACCACGCGCCCGCTGTAACGCGGACATGCAGTCGGTGCTTTGATGTCCACCTTCTTACTTTGGGTGGCCGTTTGTACGAAAGTGACGGGGGGCACATTGTGCTGCACCGCCCCCGTCAATGTGGCCACTTCGCGTGCGATACCCTGTAGCGACAAACAATCGCAACGGTTCGGTGTCAATTTGAGTGTGATGAGGTGATCGTCCAAATCCAGATGATCTCGGATACTTTTTCCCACGACGGCATCATCCTCCAACACCATCAAACCCGCACTCTCTTGTGCCAGGCCGAGCTCCTTTTCGGAACACATCATGCCGAATGAGGCAATACCGCGCACCTTGGCTTGTTTTATCTCAATACCTGGCAACTTGGCACCTATGAGCGCACAGGGTGCTTTCATCCCCACGGTGACATTCCCCGCCCCACACACGATGGTCAACGGTGAAACTTGGCCGACATCCACCGTCAAGACACTCAAACGATCCGCATCCGGATGCTTCTCTTTGGTGAGTACCTGAGCCACGACAACGTTATCAAAAGCGGGAGCCACGGCCTTCATCTCTTCGACTTCCAGACCCGCCATCGTCAACAGATGTGACAGCTCCTCGCTAGACAGGGGCGGATTCACCAAACTACGTAACCAAGATTCAGAGAATTGCATATCAGTTGGATTGTTTCAGGAATTGCACATACTCGGGGGCTTGGCATATCGCGGCTTTGCCGCATGCACGTCCACCGAAAGCATTTTCATAGTCATTCATCATTTGAACTGCTTCAAGAATTGAAGATCATTTTCAAAGAACAAACGCAAATCGTTCACACCGTAGCGCAACATGGTGAGCCGCTCCACGCCCATGCCAAAAGCAAAGCCGATGTACTTCTCGCTGTCTATACCGACATGCTGAAGCACGTTCGGATGCACCATGCCACAACCGCCGATCTCCAGCCAGCCGCCTCTCCAGCTCATATCCATCTCAGCCGAGGGCTCGGTGAACGGGAAGAACGAGGGGCGAAAGCGCACCTGCATGTCTGCCGTCTCGAAATAGTTTTGCAGAAAGTCGGCGATGACCCCCTTTAGGTCCGCGAAGCTCACCTTTTCGCCCACCCATAGACCTTCGACTTGGTGGAACATCGGCGAATGGGTGGCATCAGAATCCACGCGATACACGCGGCCCGGCGCGATAATACGGATATCCGGCATCACATCCAGATGTCTGTACTTCTCCACATGCGCCTGCATGTAGCGGATTTGGATGGGCGAAGTATGAGTACGCAGCACATGCTGTTCGTCGATGTAGAACGTGTCATGCATCGCACGTGCAGGATGATCTTCAGGGATATTCAGTGCGGTGAAGTTGTAGAAATCGTTTTCGATCTCCGGCCCTTCCGCCACCTCGTAGCCGATGGAATGGAACAGCATCTCAATACGTTCCAATGTGCGTGTCACAGGATGCAATCCGCCCACGCTCGCGTTTCTGCCAGGCAATGTCACATCCAAAGACTCCGCCGCCAATTTGGCTTGTAGTGCGTCTTGCTGAATGGCATCACGACGCGCTTGTAACGCGCCTTCGATTTGTTGCTTGACTTGATTTATTTGGGCCCCCGCAGCGGGACGCGCTTCGGCTGACAGCTTGCCCAATCCCTTCAACAACGCGGTCAAACGCCCCTCTTTGCCAAGGTAACGTGCTTTTGCATTCTCCAAAGCCACTGCATCATCAATCGCAGCAAAGCTCTGGAGTGCATCATCTAGGATTGTTTGGAGTTCTTGCATCGTTCAAATAGTCGATCTTGAAACAAAAAAGGAGGCACGAAGCCTCCTTTTTTATGTTGCGTAAAACTTACACGCCGAGGCTTGCCTTCGCTTGTCCGACGATCTGCGTGAACGCGACCTTATCGAACACGGCCAAGTCGGCCAATACCTTGCGATCAATTTCAATCGCGGCTTTTTTCAGACCGTTCATGAACACACTGTATGGCATACCATGCTCACGTGCCGCTGCGTTGATACGTGCAATCCACAAGGTGCGGAACTGGCGTTTCTTTTGGCGACGGTCGCGATAGGCATACTGCCCTGCCTTCATCACCGCTTCTTTAGCGATGCGATAGACACTGTTACGACGACCACGGTAGCCCTTGGCTTTTACTAGGATCTTCTTATGACGCGCGCGCGCCGTTACACCACGTTTAACTCTTGCCATTTTTCAATTCTCCTTATGCGTAGGGCATCATGGCGCGAACAGACGCCGTGTTGGTTTCATGCACACCTGTCGAACCACGCAATTGACGCTTGTTCTTGGTGGTCTTCTTGGTCAGGATATGGCGTTTGAACGCTTGACCGCGCTTGATACTACCGCCGGCGCGAACGACGAATCGCTTCTTCGCGCTGCTTTTGGTTTTCATCTTTGGCATAACGACTCCATTTATTTGATGACACCGGGAGGTCTCTGACAGAGGCACTTGAAAACCCGGAACCACTTGTATGGGACTCTATTCACAACCACCGCAACGGCGAGCCCCTTGCTCCGTTACGATAAAAAATCTATTTCTTCTTCGGACCGAGAACCATCACCATCTGACGGCCTTCCATCTTGGGGAATTGCTCGACCACACCGTGCTCTTCCAAATCCGCCTTGATTCGCTCGATCAGCCGCATACCGATCTCTTGGTGCGCCATCTCACGACCACGAAAACGCAAAGTGATCTTGGTCTTATCCCCATCGGACAAGAATTTGATCAAATTGCGCAACTTGATGTTGTAGTCGCCATCATCCGTACCAGGACGAAATTTGATCTCTTTGACCTGAACTTGCTTTTGTTTAAGCTTAGCTTCGTGCTGCTTCTTGGCTTCCGCATATTTGAATTTGCCGATATCCATGATTCGGCAAACAGGGGGTTCCGCCAAAGGCGCGATCTCCACCAGATCCAATTCTGCTTCATCAGCCATGCGCAGTGCTTCCGCGACCGCAACGATGCCAACCTGCTCTCCCTCCGCGCCAATGAGTCGCACCTGAGGTGCTGTGATCTGCTCATTGATACGCTGCGACTTATCCTGTGCTATTGCAATTTCTCCATTAAAAAATTAACCGTGCTATCCACCTAGCAGTTCGGCACTCAAGCGCTGAATCAGCGCCTCCACCGACATCTGCCCGAGATCTTCACCTTGGCGGGTTCGCACGGCAACGAGTCCTGCAGCCACTTCCTTATCACCCAAGATCAGCTGGTAAGGTAACTTCTGCAAGCTATGTTCTCGTATTTTATAGGTAATCTTTTCGTTGCGCAAATCCGATTGCACACGGAAGCCAGAGGCTCGCAACGTCTCGACCACTTTCTCTGCATAAGCCTCTTGCGCCTGCGAGATATTCATCACCACCAATTGCACTGGCGAGAGCCACAAGGGCATCGCACCCGCGTGGTGTTCAATCAACATGCCAATAAAACGCTCCAACGAGCCGAGAATAGCCCGATGCAACATCACCGGGGTCTTGCGCGTGTTGTCTTCATCCACAAACTCTGCCCCCAAACGTCCCGGCATGGAGAAATCAACTTGAATCGTACCGCATTGCCACGAACGACCGATCGCATCCTTGATGTGGAATTCGATCTTGGGACCATAGAAAGCCCCTTCGCCCGGCAATTCGATCCACTCCAGACCGGATGCTCGCAAAGCAGCGCGCAAAGCATCTTCCGCCTTGTCCCAAATCTCGTCAGAACCTACGCGACTTTCAGGACGCAAAGCCAGCTTCACCGTCACATCGTTGAAGCCGAAATCCTTATAGACCTTGAGCACCAATGCATTGAATGCAGTCACTTCTGATTCAATTTGAGCCTCAGTACAGAAGATATGCCCATCGTCCTGCACGAAACCGCGCACACGCATCAAGCCATGCAGACCACCTGAAGGTTCATTACGATGACATGAACCAAATTCACCGTAACGCAAAGGAAGCTCCCGATACGAACGTAAATCAGCATTGAATACCTGAATATGTCCGGGACAATTCATCGGCTTAATGGCAAATTCATGCTTTTCGGATTCTGTGGTGAACATACCCGATTTGAAGTGTTCCCAGTGGCCAGATTTTTCCCACAGCACGCGATCAATAATCTGCGGGCAACGCACTTCCTGATAACCGTTGTCGCAATAGACACGGCGCATGTACTGTTCGATAGCCTGCCACATCGCCCATCCCTTGGGATGCCAGAACACCATACCGGGTGCTTCATCTTGCATATGGAACAGGTCGAGCTGCCTGCCCAACTTGCGGTGATCACGCTTCTCCGCTTCTTCGATTTGCATCAGATAGGCATCGAGCTCTTCTTTCTTCGCCCAAGCCGTACCGTAGATGCGTTGTAACATCTCATTCTTGGAATCACCGCGCCAATACGCACCGGCGACCTTCATCAATTTAAATGCTTTCAACTTGCCCGTCGAAGGGACGTGAGGTCCGCGACACAGATCAGTGAAATCACCTTCGCTGTAGAGTGAGACATCCTGATCGGCAGGAATGGATTCAATGATCTCAGCCTTGTATGCCTCACCGATAGATTTGAAATAGGCCACCGCCTCGTCGCGCGGCAACACTTTTCGCGTCACCGGCAGGTCTTTTTTCGCCAGCTCCGTCATCCGTTTCTCGATAGCAGCAAGGTCTTCAAGCGTGAATGGACGCGAATAAGCGAAGTCGTAGAAAAAGCCATTCTCGATGACCGGACCGATGGTCACCTGCGCATCAGGAAAAAGCTCTTTGACGGCATAAGCCAGCAGGTGGGCTGTCGAGTGACGGATGAGATCAACACCTTCTGCGTCTTTGTCCGTGATGATAGCCAGACTCACATCGCCGGAAATCAGATAAGAAGTATCAACAAGCTTGCCGGCGACCTTGCCTGCAAGTGCAGCACGTGCCAAACCCGTACCGATACTTTGAGCAACTTCAGCCACCGTGACAGGAGTTGAGAAAGTTCTTTGAGAGCCATCTGGCAAGGTAATGATCGGCATATGGATTCCCACAAATACAAAGTGCGGCATGGCCGCACTTGGAATTGGTAGGCGCGATTGGACTCGAACCAACGACCCCCACCATGTCAAGGTGGTGCTCTAACCAGCTGAGCTACGCGCCTGTAAAAGGCCGCGCATTGTAACCGAACCGTTGCAACGCGCAAAGAAAATTCTCACGTCACTCACCTTGCACCCTAATATTGTGCGGGTGCGTAATTTTCGAACCGCGTGTATTCCCCCCTGAAGGTCAGCTCGACTTTGCCGATCGGTCCGTTACGTTGCTTACCCACGATGATCTCAGCTTTGCCTTTATCTGGTGTATCAGGGTTATAGACTTCATCGCGATAGATGAACAAGATCAAGTCCGCATCTTGTTCGATCGCTCCCGACTCGCGCAAGTCAGACATCACTGGACGCTTGTTCGGACGTTGCTCCAAACTGCGATTCAGCTGGGACAGTGCAATGACGGGAACGTGCAGTTCTTTTGCTAGCGATTTCAAAGAGCGGGATATTTCTGAAATCTCGGTTGCACGATTTTCACTGGATCGACCTGCTGGTGAACTCATTAACTGGATATAGTCAATCACGATCAATCCCAATCCTGCGATTTCAACGCCTTGCTCATCAACTGTTCGGTTTTGCCGTTCCAAACGTCGCGCACGTGAACGCAATTCCAGTGCATTCAACCCCGCAGTTTCATCAATGAATATCTTGGCATCATTCAATTGCCCCAAAGCATGGGTCATCCGCGACCAATCCTCATCCTCCAATCTACCTGTTCGCAAGGTGTGCTGATTCAGTCGACCCACCGAACCGATCATACGCATAGCCAGTTGCGCGCCGCCCATTTCCATACTGAAGATGGCGACCGCTCTTCCAGAATCCAGCGCGACATTCTCGGCGATATTGATGGAGAATGCCGTCTTCCCCATACTCGGACGGCCAGCCACGATAATGAGATCACCCGGCTGCAATCCTGATGTCATCCGATCCAAGTCCGTAAAGCCAGTGGCGATGCCCGTGACTTCGCTTGTGTTGTCTCGACTGTAAAGACTTTCAATGCGCTCGACGACTTCGGTCAGTAGCGGTGAGATTGGTGAAAAGCCTTGGCGACCACGCTCGCCCTGCTCAGAGATTTCAAAAACTTTACTCTCCGCCTCATCCAGCAATTGTCCTGCATCACGTCCGCCAGGATTGTAGGCGCTGGTGGCAATCTCGCTTCCCACTTCGACCAATTTCCGCATGATGGCGCGCTCACGCACGATCTCGGCATAACGACGGATATTGGCAGCGGAAGGGACGTTCTGTGCCAGTGTTCCTAGATAGACCAAGCCGCCGGCTTTCTCCAGCTCGGCGTTGCTTTCAAGGGATTCAGCTACCGTGATGACATCAATGGGTTTGGCATGCTCGGTCAAACGACCGATGTGGCGCCAGATTAAGCGATGCTCGTGACGATAGAAATCATGCTCGCTCAATAGGTCGGCGATCTTGTCCCACGCACTGGTATCCAACAGGATGCCACCCAACACGGATTGCTCCGCCTCGACCGAATGGGGGGGCAGCTTCAACGCTTCGAGTTGCGGATCAGATACTGGGGCTGAGAAGTTTTGCATGATGTGGCCGCAAATTTAGGGATGAGGATTCTACACTTTCCAGACGATAAAAAAGGGCTGTCGCCAGCCCTTTTTCTTAACCAACTGACAGCGTTGGATTATTGCTCAGCCACAACGGTGACCGTGACGTTCGCCGCGACATCGGGGTGCAACCCGATGACGATAGCGTGGTCGCCGATCTGCTTCAGATGACCGGTGGGCGTACGTACTTGCCCCTTCTCGACTTGGTGGCCTTGAGCCACCAATGCTGCCGCGATGTCCGCATTGGTCACGGAACCGAACAGCTTGCCATCGACACCAGCCTTTTGCGTCAGGGTCAGTACAAAACCTTCCAGCTTCGCAGCGCGTGCTTGCGCGTCCGCCAACTTCGCCGCTTCAGCCGCTTCCAACTCGGCACGACGGGCTGCGAAATCAGCCACATTGCTTTCGGTCGCGCGCTTAGCCTTGCCCTGAGGGATCAGAAAGTTGCGTCCATAACCATTTTTAACCTTAACAACATCGCCCAACTGACCGAGGTTGACTACTTTTTCCATCAGAATAACTTGCATGTTCGACTCCTTAGTGCAGGTCGGTGTAAGGCATCAATGCCAAGAAACGAGCACGTTTCACAGCCACACTCAATTGGCGCTGAAAGCGCGTCTTAGTGCCGGTGATACGAGCTGGGATCAACTTACCGTTCTCGGTGATGAATTCCTTCAGGATGTTGATGTCCTTGTAATCGACTTCTGCAATCTTGTCCGCAGTGAAGCGGCAGAACTTACGACGCTTGAACAACTGACGAGAGGAATTACCCTTCTTGTCGTCTTTTTTCTTGAATACACGAGCCATGTCTATGTCCTATCTTGATGAACGTTAATCAGGCAGCCGCTGGTGCTGCATCGGCAGCGTCAGTCAACGAACGCGACTTCTCTTCCTTCATCATGGCGGAAGGTGTAACAACAGCAGCCTTCGTCTTGATGGTCAGGTGGCGCAATACAGCATCATTGAACTTGAACGCATGTTCCAGCTCTTCGAGTGTGGCCTGATCGATCTCGATGTTCATCAGCACGTAGTGTGCTTTGTGGATCTTTTGGATCGGGTATGCCAATTGGCGGCGACCCCAGTCTTCCAGACGGTGAATGTGACCTCCTTTGCTGGTCACCAACGTGCGATAACGCTCGATCATCGCGGGCACTTGCTCGCTTTGATCGGGATGCACGATAAATACGATTTCGTAGTGTCGCATTACATCTCCTTATGGATTAAAGCCCCCCGACATTGGGGTGGACGGTGGGGCAAGGTTTCGGTGACATCACTAAATCCAAATTTCTTCGCAATACTGCGTTGCTCACAAAAAATTGCTTCTTACATATTTCATATATGTTGCGTCGCAATTTTTCGTTCGCGCCTTGTCTTGCTTTGAACTTCGAATTCATTGAAGCCACCGTCGAACTCCCTTTTCAGGGAGCGCGCATTATATGGATATTGGACTTCGAGTCAACCAGAAAACCTCAATCAATCAGCAGCTAGGATGCGCAAAGGCGGTAGATTCACGACCCGACGGGTCGCCAACCACCCCGCCAAGGTGACGACTGCTATCCCGCCTAGCAGCCCGAGCATCCATACCGACAAGCTCACTTGATAAGGGATTTCCAACACGAACCGCGCCAACACCCTGCCCAACAAGGCTGCGCCTGCGGCAGCGAACAGCCCGCTCAATCCCCCGAGGACGGCGAATTCGGCAAGGTGCAGTCGGCGCAGATAGCGGCTATCCGCGCCCAAGGTGCGCAAGATGGCCGCTTCATGGCTGCGTTCATCCTGCGTCGCCAACAACGCGGCATACAGAACAGCCAGCCCAGACAGCAAGGTGAATAAGAAGACCGCACTCACGGTCTGCGCGATCTGATCCATGATGCC
>Ga0172372_10009877_pt1 | contig 12331 bp, 27 predicted proteins | sample LakKiv5m_2_FD_114544 | JGI IMG/M metagenome (GOLD analysis project Ga0172372, IMG submission 114544) | Freshwater microbial communities from Kabuno Bay, South-Kivu, Congo - kab_092012_9.5m | ecosystem: Environmental > Aquatic > Freshwater > Lake | place: Democratic Republic of the Congo...
CAATGGTGGGGCTGGTGGGTTTGGGGGGGGCGGCGGCGGCGGCAGCGGCGGCGGCAGCGCCAATGGTGGGGGTGCTGGGTTTGGAGGGGGCGGCGGCGGCGGCGGCAGCGGCGGCGGCAACGCCAATGGTGGGGCTGGTGGGGGTGGAGGGGGCGGCGGCGGCGGCGGCGCCGCCGCCGGCGGCGTCACTGGTAAGGCTGGTGGTAGTGGCTTTGTGATTCTTGCTTGGACAGAGGGGTACTAATCATGAAACACGCATGGATTGAAAACGACCGCATCCGAGACATTGCTCCCGGCGACCCGACCCAGTTTTACCATCCTGACGTTGCCGAGTTCTACGATACTGAAGTACCCGATGACGCTGCGAACGGTGACGGGTGGGTGAATGGTCAACTGGTTAAACCTGAGCCTGCGCCTCCCGCGCCTCCCCCGCCCCGCACATGGAGTGCTTCTGACTTCCGTGCCGGCCTGACGCTGGCTGAAAAGGTCAGGTGGGACAACGACGCTGCACCAGAGATTGTGACGGTGAAGACAGAGCTCTCGGCGCCGCGGGATGCCGAGGCCATGACCGAGCTACTCGAGCTGTTGGTTGGCGCCGGAGTGATCTCGCAGGCGTCGATGAACAAGGTGCTGTCGCCCTAGAGGTGAGTGATGAGCGAGATCGACCCCCAGGACTTCGGCGCGCTGACGGCGGACGTCAAGACCCTGACCCATGAGATCCACCTGCTGCGCCAGGAAATGGCGCACGTCAACGCAATGATCAATCAGGGCAAAGGCGGCCTCTACGTCTTGGTGCTGGCGGCCGGCACCGTGGGGTCGGCCATCACCTTGTTGATCAAGAAGATGCTTGGCGGGTAATTTTTGCGTCACGTTTCCGCCGTACAGTTCACAACGGACCCGGATGAGAGCTGGCGATGCCAAAGGCTCGGCTGAGTGACCAAGATTTCATCACAGCGTGGCGGCGGTTGGGGCAGTCGTCTCTGGTCGCAGCGGAGCTTGGCATTGACGAACGCGCCGTTCGCACGCGCCGCCGCCGAGTCGAGCAGAAACACGACATCGTGCTGCCGTCGGTCGGTCGCCCGGATCTCAAGCTCAACGAGCACAGCCTGCGCCCGACCGAGGAAACCACGCACCGCCTTGAGCTGGAGGACGGGTGCATCATCGTCGGAAGCGACTGCCACTATTGGCCAGAAATTGTGACCACTGCGCACCGCGGCTTCGTGCGCGCAGTCGACGAGCTGAAGCCCGACTACGTCGTGTTGAACGGCGACATCTTCGACGGCGCCCGCGTCAGCCGGCATGGCCGCATCGGGTGGGAGTCGAGGCCGACCGTGAAGCAGGAGCTCGAGGCGGTCAGTGACCGGCTGGGTGAGATCGAGAAGGTGGCCGGCAACGCCAGGTGCATCCGAACCTGGGGCAACCACGATTTACGTTTCGACTCCCTGCTGTCCGCTCAGGCGCCGGAGTACGAGGGCGTTTACGGCATGGCCCTGTCCGACCATCTGCCACGATGGCAGGCGTGCTGGGCCATCAACGTGAACGGCCATACGGTCATCAAGCACCGCGTGAAGAACGGCATCCATGCGACTTGGAACAACACCTCCGACTCTCAGATCAACACCGTGACGGGCCACCTGCACAACCTGCGCGTCACCCCGCGCACAACGATGAGCCCGCTCAACGGCGGCACCATCTACGGCGTCGACACCGGGACGATGGCCGACATCTGGGGGCCGCAGTTCGGCTACCTCGAAGACGGTCCCCGTAACTGGCGCAGCGGGTTCGCCGTGCTGACTTTCGTCAACGGCTACCTGATGCCGCCCGAGCTGGTGCAGGTGGTGGCGGACGGGTTGATCTACTTCAGGGGCAAGACGCGGGAGGTGTGATGGAACGGGATGAGTTCGAGCGCAGGCTGGACAAGATGGTCAACCGCACCATCGACGACATTTACATCGAGGACGGCAACTTTGGGATGGTGCTGGACGACGGCACACACATCGAACTGAGCACCGACCAGGACGGCGAACTGCTGTGTCGGGTCATCGACGCGGACGAGCAATGAAGCTCTACGCCAATTGGCGCGAGATCCTCAGCAAGGCGTGGTCGATTCGGCTGATGTTGCTAGCCGGCTTGCTGACCGCTTGCGAGATCGTCTTGCCCCTGTTCGCAGACGCGATCCCACGCAACCTGTTCGCCGCGCTATCCGCGCTCGCCACGATGGCCGCGCTGGTGGCCCGCCTGGTGGCTCAGAAAGATGTCTGACACCCGGAGGGTCCATGTCGCTGCGCTCAGTCTGTCTGCTGCCGCTCTGGTGGGCATTGCTGTGCATGAGGGTTATCGCGATCGGGCTTATGTGCCTGTGCCTGGTGACGTTCCTACCATTGGATTCGGCAGCACAGAAGGCGTCCGAATGGGTGACACGACTACGCCAACGCGAGCCCTAGTCCGCCTGCTTGAGGACGCCAACGAGTTCGAGACGGCGGTGCGCCGCTGCGCCCCGGTGCCGATGCACCAGTACGAGTTCGATGCCTTCGTGAGCCTGACCTACAACATCGGCCCTGGTGCGTTCTGCTCCTCGACTGCGGCCCGCCGACTCAAGGCCGGCGACTACGCCGGCGCCTGCGCCGCCATCCTGATGTGGGACAAGTTCCGGGGCAAACCGCTGCCGGGTCTGACCAAACGCCGCCAAGAGGAGCGCGCCCAATGCTTGGGATCTTGATCAACCGCTGGGCGATCGGCGCCGTCGTCACGCTAGTGCTGCTGGCCGGCGCCTGGTGGAAGGGCTACGGGTCGGGCAAGGAAAACGTGCAGCGCGACTGGGACGCCGACCGTGCGCAGCAGCAGATGGCGCACACCAAGATGCTGGGCCTGGTGCGCAAGGCCGAGCAGCAGCTGCAGCAGGCCGCAGACCAACACCAGAAGGAGAAACGCCATGCGCTTGACCGTCTCACTCGCCAGCACCGCGCTGTGCTTGACAGCCTGCGCGACCGCCCCCAACGCCCCGCCGCTGCCGGTGCAGTGTCCGGTGGTGCCGGATCTCCCAAAGGTCAGCCAGGATGCACGGGGGCCGAGCTTCATCGAGAGGATGCGGAGTTTCTTGTCGGGGAAGCTGCCCGCGCCGACACCCTCCGAGCCGAGCTCGAGGCCTGCTACGCCGGATACGACGCGGTGAAGGCGACCAGCCGCTGAATCGGCCTCACCAAACGCGCCAGGATCGCCGCAAAAAAAATGGCAAGGCACAGGCCTTGCCAAAACGTCTGCGTGCCGTGGTGCGCGCTATGCGCATCCGGAAAGGCATTACCCCGATTCCATGCCCTTGAGCATCCGCCAGACGTTGTGGTGAGAGCAGTTCATGGCCTTCGCGACCTCTCTGAGGCTCGGGTTGCGGCCGAGCCGGCGCCGCAGGGTGGCGCGCAGCTCGACCATCTGCTGCTGTCGTGCGGTCATGGCGCCCCCTTTGACATGAGCCCCAGGATGCCGACCCGCTTCTGGTAGCTGCGCTGCAGGTTGGCAGCCAGTGTCGGCCCGCCGTGCTCGTCGATCAATGTCTGGTTGCACTCCTTCAGCTCGCGCAGTTTGGTCATGCGGGTGCGCGGCTCCCATCGCGTGTTGTTCGTCACGCGCTCGGCCATTGCCTCGTAGGCCTGCTCCCACTCCTCGATAGTGTCGAAGACACCCTCCGGCTCAGACTTGTTTGGCACCATCAACCGGAAAACCAAGGTCGGCGCGGGCTCGCTCGGCGGAAGCCGCTCCTCGATCGCCGGCTCAGGCTCCGGCAGCGCGACCGGCGCCGGCTTGACCAGGTCCAGCGGGTTGGCAGGTTTGCGAACTGCCGGCGTGATGTCGCGCTCGGCCGGGAAGTCTTGCGCCTCCTCTGCGGTGATCAAACCCTTGAGCACGTCGGGGTATGCGTCGCGGAGCGCGAACCCGCGGGCACGCATCTGCAGCATCCGCTTTGGGTAGGCCTGCCACGGCCCAGCCTTGCCCCACAGTCCGGCGCGTTTGGCGTCGCCCACGCTGAACCTGGCGATGACAGGGTTGCGCCCCTTGCGCTTCGCGACGCACACCGCGGCGAACTCGCCGCTGCCCTCCTCGCCCTCAAACGTCTCGTCGACGCCCTCGCAGACCGGCGAGGCCTGCACCAGCGCCATCGCCGCATCGCCGTACACACTGGGTTTGCCGTTGATGCACGCGATGTTCTGCAGCGCCTGCAGCGGCGCCAGGCCGAGTTCCCTGCCCCACTGCAGCGCGACGAGCACGTCCTCCGGCTTGCCTTGGTATTGCTTGGGCACCATCTGCGACTTGGACAGCATCTCGGAAAAGCGCATTGCCTCGTCGAGGGTGACGGGCGCGAAGCCCTGATTGTTAGGTAGCAGCTGCATCGTCTCTCTCCTCGAGATGAGTTTCGATTGTGCGGATCACCGCTTCGCAGATGCCGTCGATGACGCGCATCGCCTGGTCGCGGGTGACAATCTGGTCGGGGTTGCGCTGCACCTGGTACACTAGCTTCTGCAGCTCCTTGGCGGCGGCAGTGCGCGCCTTGCTGGCAAGTTCGCGCCTCATTCCGCCACCTCGATCTTTTCCAACTCCCTGATTGACAGCGTCGACTGCCGCACCGAAGACGCCTCCTTGGCCGGGATGATCTTCTCCGGCTGCGCCTTGAGGTTGCGCATTGGCCAAGCAATCAAAAAGCGCCCGGCGCGTGCCTTGCCGGCGTCCTGCATCAATTGCTTGAGCTGCATCTCGGCGCTGCTGATAATCCCCTCGAGCCGCACCCTGTCAGCTTTCGCCTGCACAATCTGCAGCGCCAGCGCGCCGGCGTCGTCGCCGAGCTCGACCACTCGCTCCTCGGCGTGCGCATACATGCGATCAAGGTCTTCCGTGTTGGCCGGAGGATACCAGTCGACCTCGCCGGTGTTCTGATAGTGGTTGAGCCGGCGCTGGAAGTCCTCCACCGCAGCCGCAATGGCCTGCTCGGTGGCTTCATGCCGGCCAAACAAAAAGACTCGCAGCGCAACGCCCCGGTACAGCACGCAGACCGCGCCCCAACTGTAGCCCGTGATCATCATCTGGGCCTGCAGCTGAATCGGCCCGCGCCACAGGGCCGGCGTGTCCTCCGGCAGGTTTGCGGTGACCTTGGCCTCAAGCACGCCGAGGCCATCCAGCTTGATGCTGTCCTGGCCCACGACGTAGATGCCGTGGTCCGGGTCGCTGGTGATGACTTGCCCTTCCGCGGTACCCTCGCCGTCCAAGCTGCAGGCCAGGGCCAGCTTGGCATGGAAGTAGGCGGACGGGTGGTAGGTTACGATGTCCGCGAGCTGCAAACGCCAGGCCGCCTCGCGCAGGATTTCAAGCTCAAGGCGGTTGCCCCATTCCATGCTTTCGTTGGTGATTTCCTCGCGAGCCTTGCCATTGATCGCGTTAATCGACAGCTGCAGCTCGTCGTTCGGCGTGCTGTACGTCGAGTGGCCCAGCAGCGCCGGCAGGCGGCTGGCGGACATGATGGTGTCTGGGGTGACCTTACCGACCACGGGATTCTCCTTTGAGCTTGTAGACGCGCACGACGCGAGCGTGGGCAGCGGGGTGTTCTGCGAGACAGAACGACACCACCTGCCAGACGTTGCGTTCGCGGAAGACGGCACCCAGCGCGGCCGGCGGCACATCGGCCGGCGGCGGGCACCCAGCGCGTACATGGTTGATGGACACGACGCCCCAACGGCGGGCGTGCTCGACGGCGTAGCGCCGGGCGCGCTCAATGTATGCGCGGCGGCGCCTCTCGAGATCGTCAAGGACAGCGTCGCGGATCTGGCGGCCGGTGATGGGCACCGGCGGGGTGAGGGCAAGCTGATCCATCAGATCACCCCCGCCAGCCAGTAGGTCACGGGGGCACCGATGACGATGATCAGCGCGGCCTTGGCGATGTCTAAGGCGGCGTGCCGCAGGTAATGATCGTCGACGTGCAGCGGCGTGTAGCCGGCCTGGTAGGCCTCGCGCATCGAGCGCGGGACGCGATCGTGGCGGCTTGCGCCGCTGAAGTAGCGGTACTTGTGCATGGCCGCCCCCTACACCAGCGCCAGCAGAACGAAAACGCCGGCGAGTGCTAGGGTGCCAACGATTTTTTCTGCAACCGACTCATCGCCGGGGTCATGCGCCGGGGCAAAGCACAAGATGTTGTGTTTTGCGGCCAAATAACCACTGTAAACATTATGCGCACCTTTCGGGTCAATCATGGTTTTCTCCTAGATCAAGCGGGTGTCACCCACTGTACAGTTGCCGAGGGTCACCAGATGAGCCACCACAAAATCTAGTGTTTCACCTGGTGCGCCCACGGGGCTCCCTTGAGGCCTTCTCTGAGGCCTTTTTCTCGTTACGATAGGCCAGCTCGGCCCTCGCGCTTTCCATCGCGTGCCGCGCTCCGAGGATGCGCCAGATGTCGCTGCGCTTGTCCTTGAACGCTAGCTGCGTGAGCTCCTTGGTGAGCTGCTCGAACACGGTCGCAGCCCACTTGATGTCTTCGATCGTCAGCACCGGCACGTCCATGCGGCAGTTCACGCCGCGGCCGACACGGTTGAGATATTGCGCCAGCTGCCTGCGTTCGAGGCCGCGATCGCCGTCGAACGGTTTGATGTCCATCACTTGACCCTCTTCAACAAGTTGCGGACCTGGCTGGCGTGCCACTCGCTGTTGCCGCGAGGCGTCTGCACGCCACGGGCCTGCAGCGCGGCCGCGATCTCGCGCAGGGTGGTGGCGCCGGACTTGCGGATGATGTCGCGCACCACCGGGCCTACGCGGTCGGCGTAGCGGTCAGCCTTCTGCTGCAGCCGAGCGATGCCCGCCGCGCTTCCAACCTCGGGCGTCGGCGAGCCCAGCTTCTTGCCCTGCCGCTTGAGCTCGGCCAGCGCGGCCTTGGTGCGCTCGCCGATCTTCTTGGCTTCCCACTCCGAGAACACCGACATCATCTGAAGGAACGTGCGGTCGGCCTCGGGCATATCGGCGCAGATGAACTTGATCTGGCTGTTGAGCAGCGTGCTGATGAACTGCACATCGCGTGCTAGGCGGTCCAGCTTGGCAACCACCAGCGTCGCCTTCTGCTTGCGGGCCAGCTCGAGCGCGGCGTGCAGCATGGGGCGCTCATGCAGACGACGGCGGCCACCGCTCTCGACCTCGGTGAACTCGCCAATCACAGACCAGTTTCCGCCGTTGAGGAAGTCGCGCACAGCACTCTGCTGGGCCTCGATGCCCAAACCAGACACGCCCTGCTTGTCGGTGCTCACGCGGTAGTAGGCAACGAACCTGCCTGTGTGAGTGGTCATGTCAGTCTCCTGTGTGGGGTCTGTGCCCCTAGTTGTTCAGCCACCAATCGGCTGGTGTGAACATTGCACCACAGAAGATATCGTAGTGCAATACCCCCCCTGAGGTTTTTTTTCACTGGGGGCACATGAACACGACAACACCGTTCTTCATGCGGCTGCGCGGGGAGACTCGCGCCCTGCTGGACCGGGCCGCAGAGGATCAGCGCCGCAGCCGGGCCTCGATCATCGATGAGGCGTTGCGGGCGCATCTGAAGGCGCGCTACGGCCCGCTGGGCGACCGCCTGCAGCAGCTGCTGGGGAACAAGTGACGTGCGAGCACAGGATTGCGGAGGCCAGCTGCACGCACTGCACCACCAAGACTCTGCTCTCTGCGCCAACCAGGCAGCACGCGGAAAGCCTGCTCACGGCCATCGACCGGATGCACAAGGGCGCCTACAGGGCTCATCAGCACCTTCTGGATATTTTGCCCTGCCTCTGGGATCACCTGGCCCCGCACCTGTTGAGCGCGGTACGGCACAGGGACCGTGCCGAGTGGCTGCGCCTCTTCGAGCAGGCTCATGGACGGGAGGTGACAGAGCAGCTCAAGGCGCGCCTGCGCGAGTTGTGGTCGTCGATGTCGACGGAGGAGCGCAAGCGTGACAAGAGACGGCGCAGCCCGCTCAGGGAGATCGGCAAGAAACAAGGGCGCGGCCGGTGAGCGCGAGCTCGCCGCCCGGCTTTCAGACCAGCTCGGCCAGGTGGTCAAGCGCAAGCTCGGCCAGGCCCGCGACGGCGGAGACGACATCCAAGTCGGCCGGTTCCGAATCGAGGTCAAGCGCCGCGAGCGCCTGCGGGTCGTGGAGTGGTGCGAACAGGCCGAAGCCTGCACCGCAGCCGGTGAGGTGCCAGTGATGGCCTTCAGGCGCAACGGCGAGCCCTGGCGCGTCGTGCTGCGGTTGGACGACTTCATCCCAATGATGCGAGGCGACCTGGATGATGCTGAATGACCTGCCACCGCTGCCGGCATGGACAGTGCCGAAGCAGCACAAGATCCAACAGCAGGCACCAGTCGACCGCAGGCTGCGCTTTGTCGCGCCATTCCGCGCCCTGTCAGATCAGCGCCTCACACCGTCAGACTTCAAGGTGCTGATGGCAATGTGCGCCCACGCCAACAGAGCAGGCATGGCCTGGCCATCACAGGCAGGGATCGGGCAACTCACCGGCATCGCCAGAGAGAACGTCAGCCGCAGCGTGACGCGGCTGATCGAGTTCAAGTACCTGCGACTGGTCAGCAGGGGCAACAGCTACCAGAAGAAGGCCAGCTGCTACCAGATCCTGGTCATCGAGGACGCACCAGAACCGCTAGACGCGATCGCCATCGCATCAGACAGATCAGTCGACGATGACCTCACACCACCACACCTCAAGCCCAAGCAGAAGCCCAAGGAGGCACGCATGGAAGACAAGCAACTGACCCAAGTGACGCAAGAAGAAGGCAAGCAACGCAGCCAGGAGGTATCCAAGAAGCTGCGCAGAAACAAGACCAGCAAGCCTGTGGACAACTCACCACCTTGTGTGACGACAGCATCACATAGTGAACAGACCTTATGTGATGACAGCGTCACACATCAGTTGACGACAGCATCACACCAACGAAGGTTTGAACAGAGTAGTTCTAATAACTATATGTTGGTGTATCAACAGTTGAACGCGAAAGTCGCAAAGCGGCAGGTCGTGCTCAACGAGAACGACCAGGCCGCCGCCGCCGAGCTGCTCGCCCTCGGTGTCGACCCGCAGGAGTTCGCCGCGCTGGTCGAGGCCGACCTCGAGTGGCGCATGGGTGGCGGCAAGCCGATGCCGGCCAGCCTAGCGTTCTTTCTTCCCACGTTCCGCAAGCTGATGGCCCCGTGAGGGGCGCGTGCCGCCGTGCGTACAATGACCATACGTTCGTTTGCATCTGGCACTGGGGGGGTGTTGCGACGTGTCCCCCTGGACCCCAGCGGGATCGAGGGTGCGGGCCGGGCGAGGTGGCGTGGCGCCGGCGGCGGCCGGCGGAGCGAGAGAGGCACCCCTTGCCCCCCCGCCCCTACCGCGTGCGAGCGGGTGCCCCTCTCAAATTTTTTTCCCTTTCTGGAGGTTTGCATGAACAGGTTGGAGCAGGAGTTGCAGCAGCTGGTGATGCAGATGCTGCGCACGGGTGCGTCTCCCATCGCTGTGATGGAGGCGCTGCAGTCCACGAAGGTGCGGATGGCGGATTCGCTGCCGTACATCGAGGCGGTCAACGACAGCGGCAAGGCGCCGTGAGGAGGGAGTGAGATGAGCGAGTACCAGTACCAGAAGGAGTTTCAGAAGCTGCCTAACACGTTCAACTTGTTCTTGAATGACAAGAAAAAGTCGGACACCTATCCCGATCTGACGGGCGTCTTCATCGACGGTAACGGCGTCGAGTGGTGGGTCAGCGCCTGGAAGAACACGAGCAGAGAGGGGCTGAAGTACATCACGGGCCGCATTGGCAACAAGAAGGAGCCGCTGCCCGCGCACTCTGCGGCCAAGGCCAACGGGTTCCAGAAGCAGGACGACTCGGGGGAGGACACGCCGTGGTGACCATGTATGACAACTATGACAACTTGATGGGGCGTGACGTCACGCAGGTCATCTATGTGGGCCAGCACTTGTTCGTGCCGCATTACCTCAAGCCCAACATCTTTGTCGCACCCGGTGGCGTCGAGTGGCTGGGCGACGAGCTGATGCAGCGCGGCGGGAAGGTGTTTTCGGCTTTCCTGTGTCCGCGGCCCTATTTCACTGTGCCGCGCCCGGCGCATGAGCGCGATGGGTGGAAGGAGGTCTTGCGCCAGCTGCAGGACGGCGGCCCGGCGTCCGTGACCGAAATTGCTGAGGATCTTAGCTGGAGCCGGGGGCGCGTCAGGCACGGCATGAAGCGGCTGGCAGCTATGGGTGTGGCGGAACCGTGGGGCACTCGGGAGGGAAGTTCTGACCCGCAGCGGTGGGCGGCCAAACCATGACACCGACACAACGAGCAGCAATAGAGCAGGCGCTGGGCGGCAACGCCGACTCGGTGGCCGCCTTCAAAAGCGCGGGTGGAAACGCTGGCGTCGGGAAACAACTGGGACACCCCGACCAGGGCGAGAGCCAGACCAACACCGGAAAAGATAGCGCCCAAGAAAGTGCGGTGGGAATTCGACTTGCGTGCGACGTGTGCCACAAAGACTTTGACGGCCGCCGAACCCGCATGTACGTCGACGACCGATACCCTGGATTTGTTTGCGGACCATGCGTGAGGTTCCGTCTTGGCGGTCGGTGTGGGAAGTGAAACCTAACGCATGAGTTCAGGCCGCTGGCGCGGCTTTATCGCGCCAGTCGCGCCTGGAACGACGTGTTAGGTGCCGACGTAACTACGGAGAGAATATGGCGCTTGAGAACTACCAGATACGGCAAATTGACTACGCCACAGCAATGGCCGTGATTGTTCGGGAGCATTACCTGCACCGGAAGGCACCGTGTAGCGTGGCGTTTGGCCTGTTTCTCGAAGACCAGTTGAAAGGGGTTGTTTGCTACGGCACCCCGAGCAGCGCACCGCTACGCAGTGGAATAGCCGGGCCTGCGAATGCCTGCAACGTGGCAGAACTAACGCGCCTTTGGGTTTGCGACAGCGTGCCGCGCAACGGTGAAAGCTACCTGATTGGGCGCACCGTAGGAAAGGCAGGAAAAGAGATTGTGGTTTCGTTTGCTGAGATACAACAAGGGCATCTGGGAATTGTGTACCAAGCTACAAACTGGATTTACACCGGGCTTTCCGCGAAGCGCACAAACTGGACTGTTTCTGGAATGGATAAGCACTGCCAGACACTCGCGGACAAGTACACGGCAGCAGAGATACGCGGGAAGTACGGCGACAGATTCAGCTTGCAGGAAAGGCCGAGAAAGCACAGATATGTTTTTATTAATGCGAAAGGTCGCCGGAGGGCTGAACTGCTGGCGGCATTGCGATACAAACCGCAACCATACCCGAAGTGGGCTAACGCATGAGTTCAGGCCGCTGGCGCGGCTTTATCGCGCCAGTCGCGCCTGGAACGACGTGTTAGAGCGCACTGTAAAGGAGATCGAAATGGCAAGACGGACGGGAGCGACAACAAAGCAGATGGAGGCAGCACCGAAAGGGGCGGTCTTTGTTTGGTGCAACGGTCACACGGATTACGCGATTCACCTGGCGCGGAAGATTGGCCGGGAGGACTTGCAGATTGTTTCCCCGACATGGCTTGAGTGGGAGCGATGGAGGGGGCTTGAACTGACCGGACTGGTGATCGACCACGCTGCGCAACTGACGGACATGCAGCGGGATAACTACCAGGCGGCACTGACGCGGGTGCGCTCTAACGTTGCCGGTAAGGCGCACCCGTAGGCGCGCAGCGCCGTAGGGTGTCGCCCTTGACTGGCTTGTTAGGCCTGCCACAACTAAGCAAAGGAAAGACGAATGCTCAGATGCACGATTGAACTGGTGCCGCACGGCGACGAGACGCGCAAGCGCGTAATTGGCTGCGTGGAGATTGCCAACGACGGCACCGGCACGCACGAGCGCGGCAACTACTCGGTGGTGTTGAAGAAGACGCCGCCGTTCCCAGGCGCCCTGCGCGCGGCCTGGAAGCGCGGGCTGCTGAATGGCGAGGACGACGATGCCATTGCGGCGATGGTGGAAGGCCACCACCGGACTCAGCGCGGCAGCTATGACCTGCTGTATCGCGCCTTGCGTGCGTGCGGCTTGGATGCCCGCAACCCGAAGGCCTAACGCCAAGGTAAGCGGTGGTGGTGCTTTTCCGCCGTCCGCTTGACCGACGTGTTAGGGCTGCGGCTGAGATTGGAAAGGAGATGACATGACACCGAAACAAAGAGCAGCAGCAGAGAAAGTGATTGAGGCGTGGGAAGGACCCTACTACGACTTGGCCGCCCACCGCTGCGGGTCGATTGAGTTCGTGGGTGGTATGCGTGTGGCAATCGATGCCCTCCGCGAAGCACTGGCGGAG
>Ga0172372_10009878_pt1 | contig 12330 bp, 6 predicted proteins | sample LakKiv5m_2_FD_114544 | JGI IMG/M metagenome (GOLD analysis project Ga0172372, IMG submission 114544) | Freshwater microbial communities from Kabuno Bay, South-Kivu, Congo - kab_092012_9.5m | ecosystem: Environmental > Aquatic > Freshwater > Lake | place: Democratic Republic of the Congo...
AACAACAGCTACCTCAAGCCAGCGAGTGATCTCCTCCTGAGTAAATGGGCTATCAGATCCTCTTACAACATAGAGGCCAGTAAACATATCGCCACTATATTGATAAGCGCCAAAGAGATAACGTGTTGATTCGCCTTCACCAATTTTGGCATGAACGATAACTCGGTTCTGCTCTGAAACTAAGCTTGCTGGAATCTTGGAAAGATTGAGGAATTCATATTTAGTAAAGATACCGTCTCTTTCGGTTCCACCACCGTTTTTTACACAGTTGCTATAGCTTAGTTTTACTTCACTTAACGCCTGCTGAGCAGCGCTTACGCTTCGATAGCGAACTGATTCTGTAGATAGAAATAGATAAGGATTGCCGCTCCTATTTACCAATACTTGACGTCGCTCTTTTCTAAGCAACTCAGAGTCATATTGAGCGCTACAGAGATCTAGCGTTGGATCCTCCAATGTAGTGCCTCTACCCATGGGAAACACATTCCATTCCGAAGAGAAGTCAGATCCATTGAATCCATATCTATTAAGTGCCTTTTGGATCGGGTCATCAAGTGAGGAATCAGGCTCTAGGACATAGTTCTTTGCCTCTAATATTTCACTCATTTTTATCTCAGCTCGAGCAACTCCAAGAAGAACAAAATTACTCCCTTGAACTTTTAAACTCTTCTTCCGAGGACCGATGGAGATGCTGGCCGCTTCATAACTATCACCGTTCCTCTTTGCTTGAACAAACTTTGTCACACTGCCTTTTAATGAATATTGTGCGCTTCCTGATCCTAGAACAATTCCTGCAACTGAAGATGTTGCAAGATATGCGGTGCACTTTCCCACGCACTTCAAAGCACCTGCTGGAAATTCGTTTGTAGCGCTGCTCCACTTTCCACTTCGTTTCATCGTGATTGCGGGTATCAAATCAGCTGATGCAGTTAACTTGGCTGAGCGGCCATTTCCTAGGCAATCAAAGGTTTGTAACCTTCCAACTCTTTGATCACCTATTGTGATTGTCAACTCTGGTTTGCTCTTTAGTGAACTTCTAGCAAGGATCCAGCCCTCCGGATTAACTAGCTCGGTTGCACACAGCCCAGTTCCAGCATCACCAATACCACTGAGTTGGACGCGAACACTTGAAGACGTTACCATAGAGATGGCATAATCATTTTCAATAATTGGTAGGCCGCGATCAATATTTACCTGTACAGCATCTGACCAAGGACTCCAGATTCCCGAAAGATTTCTCACCCTTATCTCAAGACTGTATTGACCTTCAGGCAGATCTTGTAATTGCAAGATCTTTGGGGCGGTTAGGGGGTTTAAATAAGTCGCCTTCCAATCTGCGTTCTTTGATGTTGAAAGCTTTTTAACTACTCCATTAATTCTTGCTTCATACTCGGCGATATCATTGACACTTTGATTATATGCGCCCTCCAATATTTCAGCATTAGGTGATCGCCAGCTCTTGGGAGAGTTTAAAACTGGCTTCTTTAAATTGCCTGATTCTTTTCTTGTTATATTCACTATGATCGAATCTTCAGAAGCGCTGGTAGCACTTAGTGTGATATTTCCGCTGTAGACCGAAGCGCTCTTACCAGGCTCTAAAGTCATAGAGCCTGTTGCAGAAGCAGATGTGGAATAGTTATAAGAATCAAGATTTAACATCCAAATATCAGTACTGATTGCCTCAGTTGCATCTGTAAGAGTGTCATTAGAATTGGGTGAAACAATGGCTGAACTTGGCGGTGGATCAGTTCGGTAGATTACGAGACCAGCCCTATATCTAGGGCTAGCTTTTCGATATTCAATCCAATAGGTAGATCTTCCATCTCGTAGAAAAATTGCCCTAGCTTTTCCGTAGACATTTACCGCATTGATCTCAATGGACTCACTACTCCAGGATTGCTTAACCTCACTTGCTTTTAACAGACCCATTCGCCATTGATGATAGGTTGATAAGGGAGTTGAGACATCTACATTTCCCATCAAATCAATACTTCCGCCATACTCAACTGCCTTACATGTGCTCCAGCTGCCATCTGAGGCCCCAGATGGGCAACGAATAAAATTAGAGTGACCGAGACCAAGTGCATGTCCTAGCTCATGAGCTATAACAAAGCCATCGATAGAGTTATGAAGAACTAATGATCCTCCTGCTTGCTTGGCCTCGCCCATCAGTGCTCTACCAGACCAGATGCACCCAGCATCTGGAGACAAGATGACCAGATAACGAGATTGCCAATCACTAATCCCTAGGCGCTTGTAGGTCTCAACCCTGACTGTGCTAGTCCATGTATTAAAATTGTTCTCACAGGGCGTTGCGAAAGTCAGACGAATTGGAACGCTCAGCGATTGCCCGAATTTGAACTCAATCCTTTTATCTTCAGGATCACCATAGACGGTGGTCAGCTCCTTCCAGAGTGGTCCAACTTTGGTCTCAATCTCTTTTTGAGCGCTGCTCACACTTCCAGCAATAGCAGGAGATCCAGCCCATTCAACCGAGACAACATCAAGCACACGAGTTTCAAGTGCTAGCGCTGGCGCAGAGTTGAATAACGAAAGAGTTAAAGATAGAGCAAGGGATGAATATCCCGAGCGCTTAAGAATTGACTCTAAGGTAGTTTTCAATATCTTTAATAATCTCATCAAGGCTAAATTCAGGCTTCCATCCCGTCATGGAGCGTATTTTGCTGGTATCAGGCACTCTTCGCATAGTTTCCTCAAATCCAGCAGGATAAGCCTTGGAATAGGGGAGGTATTCAATCTTTGATGATGAATTAGTCAAAGTGATCACTCTTTCTGCTAGGTCATTCATAGAGATCTCTTCTTCGCCCCCTATGTTAAATACTTCACCAAGGGCTATATCGTTAAAGAACACCTTGACAATCCCATCGACCGCATCTTTCACGTGACAAAAGCCTCTTGATTGAGTGCCATCACCAAATACTTTTATCGACTCACCTTTTAAGGCTGAGGAGACAAACCTCGGCAAAACCATGCCATAAGCACCGCTCTGCCTTGGGCCGACAGTATTAAAAAATCTTACAGTTACATAATTAAGGCCATGGCTTAGATGAAACATTTGCATCATTGACTCATCGATTGCTTTCGCATCTGAATAGGCCCACCGAATCATCTGGGGTGAACCAATAACTCGATCAGATAATTCAGATAAGGGCTGATTAGGGTTCTTTCCATAGATTTCTGAAGTTGAAGCAAGGAAAAATCTCTTTTCCTTTTCTGCCACCAACTTTACAAGGCCTTCCGTGCCATGAGTATTTGTTACAAGAGACTGATACGGCAACTCTAAAATTCTTTGAACGCCAAGGGCTGCGGCTAAGTGAATGCAGCCATCGACTTCATCTATTAATTCTCTTATTAATTCCGCATCTAGTATTGAGCCCCTTACAAATTTAAAATTATCTTTTCCTTCAAGCTGAGCAATATTTGAAAGAGATCCGGTAGATAAGTCATCTAAAACCAGAACAGAATGGCCCAAACCCAAGAGCTCCTCTGCAAGATGGGACCCAATAAATCCTGCGCCCCCCGTAATGAGTAATTTCACTGCGCTACCCTATCTAATACTTTTCTGTAGAGGTCTAAATGGGCATTTGTCATAACGAGGCTTGAAAATTCAAGCTCTGCCCGAAGCCTTGCAGCCTTACCCATGCTTGCCCCAGAATCCAAATCTTGAATAACCATCTCAATTTTAGCTGCCAAATCTCTAATTTCTTTGCCTGCAAGATATCCAGTTACTCCATCTTCCAAGATTTCAGAAACTGATCCTACACTTGTTGAAACTACTGCCACCCCTGCCATCTGAGCTTCAATTAGTGACAGTGGCATCCCTTCACTATCTGATGTGCAGAGAGCAATGTCTGCAATAGACCACATCTCATTCTTATCTTGAAAGCCAACAAAGTTGACATTTCTCGGGGCATCTATCTTGACTTTATCTAAAAGTTCCCCACCTCCTGCCATAACGAATCTAATTTTTGGCAATAGTCGAGCAATCTCTATCACTTTATCTGGGCGCTTTACTTGAGTAAATCTTCCTAGCCAGAGGACTAAAGTTTCATCTTGTCCAAAACCAAATCTCTTTCGAACGCCATGCTCATCAACTAACCCTAAAGGAGCAATACCGGGGGGAATAGATAGGTACTGCTCAGCTCTTCCTATCCCTACCTCTAGTAGTTCATCCCTGACTTTCTTTCCGATAGTAATAAATCTTGTAGCCCTTGGGGCAAGTAGCCGCTCAATAAAATTTAAAACATTTCTTTTTATAAGTCCAAATTCAGGGTCATAGAGATGATGGCCATGAAAAGAGTGAATAACTGGAATCTCTCTACTTCTTAGCCTTACAAGAAACCCTGCTTTAAAGGTATGAGTGTGTATTAGATCAGGTTTAAAGCTTTCAATGACTCGTTCAATCTCTTCGCGGGCTTTTCTGTCTTGCGTAAAACTCAATTCTCGAGATAGTGTTTCAATTCTCTGGTATTTAATAGTAGAGATAACAGAGTCTTCTGCCTCCCCCTTTGGAACATTACCCATTACAAGTAGATTGCTTATCCCTAGTTTTTCAAGGCCATGAATCAAATTAGCAATGTATGTTGCTGTTCCTCCAACATTCATGCGAGCAATTACATGAAGGACTCGCATCACTTTCCTAGCTCTTTTTCTGAACGCTGATCAGCGGCTTCCAATCAGGAAATTTTGGATTGAAATTAGTAGTAAAGATTGGACCACCTGTCCATCCATTCATAGCAAGATTTGAATGGGCAACTAATACCACCGCCAAGTCATACTCTCCAGCGATTGGACTTGAGTTCTCGCCCTTCCATGATGAAACTAATGGATCATGCCAAAAGACTTCTGCGCCGCGCTCTCTAAGGTTTTCAATAAATGGCTGCGCCGGGCTCTCTCTAGTATCAGAGATATCAGCTTTATAGGAAACTCCAACTACTAAAACTCGTTTAGCCTTTATATCCCCATATTCCTGCATTAAGCGCTTTACTACATACTTCGGCATTCGATGATTAATCTCTTCAGAAAGGGCTATATACTTACTTGTTATTCCAAATTCCTTAGCTCGCTTCTGAAGATATAGAGGATCTACTGGGATGCAGTGGCCACCAATGCCAACATTTGGGTGAAACGACATAAAGCCATACGGCTTACTACCTGCTGCCTTTAACACTTCATCTACAGGAATTCCCATCGCGCTCATGATCTCGGCAAACTCGTTGACAAGGCCAATATTGATGAATCTAAAGGTATTTTCAAACAGTTTGGCAGCCTCAGCAACTTCTGCAGATGAAACTGGAACTACCTCATCACAGAAGCTCTTATAGAAAGCAACTGCAGCATCCCGAGCTTGATCTGATAGCCCTCCAACAACTCTCGGAGTGTTCTTAGCTCCAAAGCTCTTATTGCCGGGATCCACACGCTCAGGGGAGATTGCATAAAGATGGGATTGACCAGAACCCCCGTCAATTAAAGGCTTGATTACTTCCCTCAAAGTACCTGGATAAGAAGTAGATTCATTGATAATTAATTTTGGGCTCTTTAAAACTTCGCCAATTGATTTAGCAGCAGATATTAGAAGTGATAGATCTGCAGATCCCTTTTCATCAAGCGGAGTTGGAACAGCAATTACTACAACATCTGCCTCAGACGCCTGGCTATATAACTCACTAACCCGTAGGGTTCCAGAGCTAACCCCATTTGCGATTACTGAATCTGAGATTCCTTCGATATGAGATTTACCCGATTTAAGACCTGAAATTACAGCACTTGACTTATCAATACCGATTACCTGATGCCCTGCCGAAAGCGCACCTACTGTAATGGTTAAACCAACATAACCTTGGCCAATAATTGCTACGCGCATTTGCTTAAGCATAGTGGCCCCTTAAAAGACCGAAGCCCGGTCTCCCTTGCGGGAGCCGGGCTAAGACCTTGAAGAAGTTAAGGCTTTACGCCTTTACCTTCTTAGCAATCTTGGCAACAGTGTTGGCAAGAGTTGTAATTTGAGCCTTTAGGGCTGCCATCAGAGATGCAACCTGAGTTGCAAGCTCTTCAACAGCAGCAGTTGCGGCATCAGCAGCATCGCGTGCTTCTTCTGCAGCAACAGTTGCGGCATCAGCAGCTTCTGCAGCTAGATTTCCAGCATCGGTAGCTGCATTTGCAGCATCGATAGCTTCAGCAGCAGCGTCAGTAGCGGCTTGTGCCTCAGCTACGGCAGCATCCTGCGCAGCCTTGGCAGCGGCTACGGCATCTTTAGCGGCCTTTTCAGCAGCGGCTACGGCAGCATCCTGCGCAGCCTTGGCAGCGGCTACGGCATCTTTAGCGGCCTTTTCAGCAGCGGCTACGGCAGCCTTTTCAGCAGCGGCGGCAGCGGCAGCGGCATCTTTAGCGGCCGTTTCAGCAGCGGTGGCAGCGGCTACGGCAGCCTTTTCAGCAGCAGCGGCAGCGGCTACGGCAGCCTTTTCAGCAGCAGCGGCAGCGGCTACGGCATCCGTACCAGCTTTAGCAGCAGCAACTTCTGCAGCTTTAGCAGCGTCTTCCGCTGGGTTAGTTACAACTGCAGAGGCAGTTGCTGTTACGGCAGCTGTTGCACCCACAGGAGTGTATTTGATCGCGAGATTCACAGTGCCTGAAGAGCTTGGCATGTAGACGACTCGGGTTTCAGTTCCTGAATCAGCACCAGTGTCAGCCGGGATGTAATTGGTGAAGGTTGTGGAAAGTGTCGTTCCACCTGTAGCTCCAGCTGTATACAACGCAGCTCCAAGACCAATGCTTGAGGTAAACTCTGTAAATGTGCCAGTAGCACCGCCTAACGCACGATCAGCTTTGTCCTTAACCGTGAGGGTTATGGTTGCTTGTTCGCCCGCCTTGTAAGAAGCCTTGTCAAAAGCAATTGAGACTGAATTAATTGCTGTTCCATGGCCAGTTATGGTGATAGCTGTAGATGACCAGGTTGACGCAGCTACTGAATGTGAATCACGAATTGTGATTTCTGCAGTGCCAGTGTCACCAATTGTCAAGTTACAAGTCCAATAACCAAGTGTGGTGTCATACCCATTGGTACAAGCGACACCGTTACCAGTTACTCCAGCAGCAACTTGAGTGTACTGAGCAGCGTTAGTGCTACCAGCACCAGAAGATACAACCTTTGTGTCTGATGCGTAGACATAAACAGTTCCAGTTCTGATGGCTGTTCCACCAGAATCTTTGATTACTGCACGTAACTTAGGAGTTGCTCCAACTGCAACATTGGTATCAGAGAATGATACTGAAGTCGCACTTGCAGGAGCCCCTGTGAAAGTTACAGAAGTTGTACCAAGTGTAGTACCAGCAGAGTTATAGAAGGTAATTGTTGAAACACCTGCAGTACCGTCGCTGTAGACAACTAGAGTTTCATCAGTTTCGCCAGATGTTGAGTCGTTATCGACTTTGAAAACAACTGACTTCAATGAGGTTGCTGCAGTTAATGGATTTCCTAGAGTTCCGGGACCATTTGTTACAGTCGCTGTAATATTGCATGCGGTATTACAGATGTTAGTTCCAGCAGCTGTTGTAGTTTCACCGAGAGTATTTTTCGCATTAGCTCTGATTACAGCTGCCCCGGCAGGGGTAACAGCTCCAGTTATGGCGTTTTTGCCACTAGCCGCAACTACGGCAGAATCTTTCGAGGTTGCAAAAGTGGTCTGGTAATAGTTTGCTGTTGCATCAGCTGCAAAAGTTGCCACATAAAGATTTAGTGAGGTAACAGTTGTCGCCTGAGCTGTAACTGTAACGGTCCAAGTAATTGATGGGCTAGTAGCTGTAACAGCAGCTGCTGCTCCACCATTAGAGGACTTTGTGTATACGGTTACGGTGTAGGCACCAACTGCAGCACTAGATGAAGCGCGGAACTTCAAGCTTGAAGTAAAGCGCGTTGCCTGTCCACCAAGTGTTGGCTGAATGATAAAAGAGTCATCATCATTTTGTACAAAGGCTGCAGATGACCCATCCAAGGTTACGGATGCATTCACTGAGTCAGTAGTACTTGACCAGAAGAAATCGAGGTCCTGACATGTTGCGCCTGATGGAGCTGCACAAGAAGTCATAACCGTTAGTGAATCTTGAGCAACTTCCGGAGTAAAGGTATTCACTACCGTTACTGTGGCTGTTTCGCCTTGGGCAATTGTGTTAGCAGCTGAGCTCGACGATCCTGCAACAGTCATCGTTTGACCGATGATTGTTCCAGCACTCGCAGGAGCTGTCCCTAACATACCCAGGCTCAAAGTCACAACTACCGCAAACGCAATGCGTCTGAAGCTAGTTTTAATTGACATTTGTTTCCTTTCATAAGTCGTAACAGAGACTTTCTCCATTACGGCTGGCAAGGTAAACCTTGCCTTGTGATGCAATGCACGTGCTACTGCACCACATTCTCCACCGTGTATCCGGACGCGGCGAAGAAACCTAAATCGGGAGCTCATCTCTTTACTCCCTTTTCAACTACAAAAACTGCTTGCGCTAAAATCTGTGTTTTGCCCGGGTTTAGTACAAGACGGGTGATTACCTGCCTTGGGGCCAGCGCTAGATCGCGACCCAGTGCCGAAGCGGGGATCACAACCGGCGTCTTAACCTCTGATTCTACTTTAATAATGGCGGTAACTAGGTAATTGCCACTCAAGAGACGCTCAGAATTCAGGTATGTTACAGAGGTGACTAGGGGGGCCCAACTGCCATCCCTGCCGTATGAAACGCTCGGGAAGAAGTTAAAGCCGCTTGAGTCACTTATAAACTTCTGGGATAAGAATATGTTGGCAGCGCCAGTGTCGGTCTTAGCAATTTGAGAGAGTAAAAGTTCGGTCTCGGAGAGAACTGGCTGGCGGTTGGTGATGTAGAGCGAGCCAAGAGCCCCACTTGAGTCTGTTACCGTAAATCCTGTCGGAACACCCTCACTATCAAGTCCTGCGAAACTAAAGTTCGTCGCTTTTGCACTCTCCGCTGCCGAATTGGATTTTTTGACAGTGGTAGATGAAATCTTCTCAGGGGTAGAGGTAGTTTCTGCTGAAGAAGGTAATGGCGCTGCATTTACAGCTTCCGCGTCCTCTGAAGTCTTTGCGGAGGAGACCGTGTCCTTAACCAGAATTGGTGGCACTTCGCTATCAATTGGCATCGAATTGAAACCCAAAAAGGCAAAGAAAGCTAGAACCAGTGATAGCGCAGCTTTGCTAGATTTCTTGGCAACTGCAGCTGCTTTTTTGTAGGTAGTGGACAGCATATCTAAAGCAGTAAGGCCACGATCTTTATCGACCACAAGCTCGCTCATGACGCGGCGCAGGGAGGCGCGGGCTCGTGAAACAGTATGGCGCACCGCCGACTCCTTGATTCCAAGCTCTGCTGCAATTTCTTGAGTAGAGCGCCCCTCGATTTCCCACATCACAAGTGCGGCACGCTCAGCAGGGGAGAGCATGGCAAGGGCTTGTCGGACAATTGCAGCATCCTCTGAGGCCGCAAGAACATCCGCGTGATCCCTGTTTTCAATCCACTTTGACTCTAACTCCACTTTTGCGTCATCCAAGACCACAAGATTTGGACGTCGGCCTTCAATTCTCAATATATCAATACAGAGATTTTCGATAGTGCGGTGCATATAACCAAGAGCATGCTCGGTGGATTCAAGTTCAGGTGCGGCGAGTATTACCTTAATCAATGCATCTTGAATTACTTCCTCCGCTCGAGCGCGATCTTTGAGAATGCGTGAGGCATGGGACAAGAGTTCGCTACGGTGTTCGGCGTAGAAATCACCAAGCTCCGCAACAGTCCAAACTTTCAGACCCGCGGAGGTGGATTTCTTGCGCAGTGACATTTTAGTTGGCCCCTATTTTTATCCCGGTTTTTACTACAGAGTCAGCCGTCGCTGTACCTATTTCCCACTACGAATTGTATCAGCGTTTGTCGTGCTTAAGGGACAAAACGGACAAATCAGCCTTCTTCAACAGAGGCTCAAGAGTTTCGCGTTAAGCGCTTCCTGATCGACCTTCAACAGACTAAACGAAGGGGTGTTTTCATTTCCCTCGCTTAACTTCCACCAATTCGCCAACTCAAATTGCTTATCCGGGGGTAATGCGAAAATCCATTTCTTGAAATTATCTATTGGAGCTGGGGTCGCGCAGGCGAAAAAAGGATCCAGTTCTAGGATCTTTTTTAACGCTCTCGCTCGTTCAGAGTCAGGCACGTTGGCTAGTTTGGCTCTAATCTTCCACGCATATGAATCTAGTGGATATTCTCTGATTAGCTTCTCAGTTAATTGTACCGCTTGGTCAGGATAATTGTTTTGCAAAGCACTGTCTACCGTTTTTGAGATGATGTAACTATTTGCCCCAAAGGCATTGCTTGCATCAATCATTTCATTCAAACTCCTATTATCAGAACCCGAACGAAATGCAGCGTCCGCAGAAACTGGCACATAACCTGCGGCGAAACCTAAAGTTGTAAATACTAATCCAAAAATAGCCGACAAAGGACCCATATTCTTATTTGCATTTGATCTTGAGCGCTTCGCTTTCTTGAATTTAGAAAACTCTTCTTCATTTAAATTTTTTTTACGGCTGACTCTTACTCGAGTTATGCCTAGCATTATGCCAGTAATAATCCAGGCCCAAACTCCAACGCCTATTTGATTAATACTAATTAAAGCTTGCGCCATGTAGGCAACCCAAAAACTAAAGAGTCCTACGAACATGAAATCACTTTCTTTGGCGCTCTTTAACAACTTAAGATATCGGATTGAATTTAAAAAAGCTAGGCCAAAAATTACTAGCAAAGCCAAGAGAAGTAATAAGCCTCCGTTGACTCCCACGTCAATAAAAATATTATGCGCTGAATTTGAAGTTCTTCCAAGACTTGTCCGGAGAGCTGAGATTAATCCTCGATCCTGAGTGTATAAATCTCCGTAAGATTCAAAGCCATGGCCAAGAACCGGAGCGCTCTCAATCATTTTTATTCCGGCATGCCAGTAGTCAAAACGAAAAGTGTTAGTTTCTTGATATAGAATCGTGGCTAGCGGACCTCGATTCAGAAAACCAATCACTGAAAATGCAAATGCAATGGCAGAGAGTGCAATCCAATTTACAAAGATTAATGCACCTTTAGAAATGTAGAGGCAAATTGTAATTGCCACCCAATAACCCAAAAAGAAAACAAGTAGGCCCTGAATTGACCCAGTCTTTTCTATGACGAATAGAGTTACTACTTGATGTAGCACGAGAAGTACTCTTGAAAAAAGAGACATTTTATTCGATAGAGAGTAAACTCCTATAGAAACCGCACTTAATCCCAGGAATGCCGAAGCGAAGTTGATGTTGCCTAGAGTTCCAAATGGCGCAAATGCACTCCAGCCTATTGGATCAAGCCCGGCTATCTGAATCAAACAATAACTTAGCATCATACTGGAAGTAACTTTGAGGCCAAAGTGAACTCTCTGACTCAATTGATTTGTGTCAACCAAACTTGAAGCAAACAAAACAACAAATAAAACTAGATAATTTAGTAAGCCTGTGTTTCGACCATATACGCCAAAGAATTGCTGGACTTTGTTTGAATCCGAGACAAGAAAAGAAGCCGAACTAATGAGCGGAAAGAGCATGATTAAGTAAATCTTTGATCTGCTATAAACCTCTGAGATTGCCGAAGTCATCCCTAGGACAATTCCGAGGCATCCGCCAGCGATAGTTGATACAACAAGAAGTTTAATTGGATTAATAGGGTCTAGATTTATCCAAGGCGAAACAATCAAAGTTGTAAGGGGGCCTAGAAGGCCGATAAGAAAAATCAGGCGCTTCTTTTCAACCGCTGCACTCATTTGGCCTAGTATAGATACCTAAACAAAACTCAGCGATAAAACCGTGAACCAAATTCTTGGAAAGAAGCATTAAGTAATGCAACTCGAGGTGGGCCCTGTCGGGATCGAACCGACGACCCACGGATTAAAAGTCCGTTGCTCTACCGACTGAGCTAAAGGCCCCAACTTCAACGCTGAAGCCTAAAGCCTATTTAGTGGTGGGTCAGACCTTGGCAGAATCCGAGATAGACTTTTCCCTCCCTAGTCCCCATCGTCTAGGGGCCTAGGACATCGCCCTTTCACGGCGGTAACACGGGTTCAAATCCCGTTGGGGACGCTCAGCTCTTTATCTCTTTGAGTAGAGCGTTGAGGTATGGCCCAGTAGCGCAGTTGGTTAGCGCGCCGCCCTGTCACGGCGGAGGTCGCGGGTTCAAGTCCCGTCTGGGTCGCGAAAGTTTTTTTCGGCTGGGTAGCTCAGTTGGTACGAGCGTGCGACT
>Ga0172372_10009881_pt1 | contig 12328 bp, 15 predicted proteins | sample LakKiv5m_2_FD_114544 | JGI IMG/M metagenome (GOLD analysis project Ga0172372, IMG submission 114544) | Freshwater microbial communities from Kabuno Bay, South-Kivu, Congo - kab_092012_9.5m | ecosystem: Environmental > Aquatic > Freshwater > Lake | place: Democratic Republic of the Congo...
AATCACTTCACTTACCAGTATGAATATGGCAAATATGCGAGCTGCAGCATATGAAGTGAATGATGCAAACTATGCACTTCGTAGGTCAGGCACGACACTAATTCTTTCAGGCGGTGCTGGATCGGATGTCGCAATCAGCGGAAGTCAGAACATTGCACTGATTGCGACTGACTTCACCCTGAAGAGAAGTGGTACTGAGATGATCACATTCTCTTCATCCTCGGCGCCTATGGCTAACATATCAAACATTGCTAACATCACAGCCAAGCAGGGCAATGTGTTGCTGCTGCAGTCTGATGCCAGTGATGGAAGAACTATCTTTGGAAAGGGAGGATCTGCAGGTTTCGCAGCAGTATTCACTGGTTCAGTTGGCTCTAGACCAAATGTCGGAATCTTCTCTTCCACCGCCAATGTTGATGTTGCGCTCTCCGGCACACTAGTGCACTTCATTGCTGGGGATGCTTCACGTGCAACAGTGACCAGCACGGCAATATCATCCAGCGTAGATGTGGTGCCCTCAGCTGACGTCACTTACAACCTGGGCTCTCCCTCGCTGCGTTGGGCAAATATCTACACAGGAGACTTACACCTCAGGAACGACAGGGGAGACTACACCTTGATCGAAGAAGAAGACTTCCTCTCTATCAGATTCAATAAGACAGGAAAGAGGTACAAGTTCCTGCTCGAGCCTGTCCCTGAACTTGATGAGTAGTATTTAGTAGATAGCTCCTGTAGCTAATATCTACACTTTTGCGCTATAGTGTTCATTCGCTATAGCGCAAAAATATTTTCTTAAACACTATAGCCCAATCACGATATTATTTTTTATGTTCGTCAATCAGTTTGAAAAACCACACGTACCGGTACCTCCTCACTGTGAGATTGTTTTTGTAGCAGATTTCTTTAGTGAAGATTTAGTTGGGGGGGCTGAGCTCACGACACAGGCCCTGATAGAGTCATCACCCTTTAGTGTCTTTAAGCTCCGTTCTAGAGAAGTGACACTCCAAAACTTGGAAGAGGGTCACAGTAAGTACTGGATATTTGGTAACTGGGCTGGGTTGGACAAGAACCTCATTCCGACTATCATTGCAAACATGAAGTACTCTGTCCTGGAGTATGATTACAAGTTCTGCAAGTACCGTTCACCTGAGAAACATACGGCTGCAACCGGTACAGCTTGTGACTGTCAGGATGACCCTATCGGAAAGCTCACCTCAGCATTCTATCTGGGGGCAAAGTCTCTCTGGTGGATGTCTGAGAGGCAACAGGAGAGGTACCTGAGCCGGTTCCCATTTCTCAGGGAGAAAGAACAGTTAGTCCTCTCCTCAGTCTTTAGTGAGTCCTTCTGGGTGAAGCTTAGAGAGTTGCAGGCTGCCCAGACGAATCAGACAAGAAGTGGGTGGATAGTGCTGGGATCTGGTTCCTGGATCAAGGGGACTGATGACGCTGTCGAATGGTGCAAGAGAGAGGGTCACACTTATGAAGTCGTACAATCACTCTCACCAGATGCCTTCCTCGAAAAGCTCTCTAGGGCTGAGGGGTTAGTTTATCTTCCTCGTGGAGGTGACACGTGCCCACGACTAGTGATCGAGGCTAAGCTTCTTGGCTGCAAGTTGCACCTCAATGACAATGTCGAGCATGCAACAGAGGATTGGTTTAGTCACCCCTCAGATATGACAGAGCTCGAGTCTTACCTTTACGCAACCAGAGAAGTTTTCTGGAATGGGATTAAAAACTCTATGAACTGGCAGCCCACTATCAGCGGATACACGACAGTAAGAAACTGCATCTCCCAGGAGTATCCATGGGAAGACACTGTCAGGTCAATGCTGGGTTTCTGTCAGGAAGTCGTTGTCCTTGATGGTGGATCCACAGACGGTACCTGGGAGAGGTTGCTTGAACTCGCTGCTGAGAACAGTAGAATTGTCGCTAGACAGCATGCCAGAGGCTGGGACTCAAAGAGGTTTGCCGTATTTGATGGTGCCCAGAAGGCCGAAGCTCGAAAGCTCTGCACCAAGGAGTTCTGTTGGCAAATGGACTCTGACGAGGTCCTTCCTGAGAGTGACTGGCCCAAGGTTGCCGAGCTCTGCAAGAATCTGCACGCATCATTTGACCTTGTCTGCCTGCCGGTTGTCGAGTACTGGGGGTCAAAAGAAAAAGTTCGCCTCGATATCACGCCGTGGAAGTGGAGACTCAGTCGCAATAAGCCTCACATCACTCATGGTATTCCTGTCGGGCTAAGAATGACCGATGAGAATGGTGAGCTTTATTCACGACCTGGCACTGATGGGTGTGATTACGTGCATGCTGATACCGGCGAGATCATTCCATTCGTTGGTTTCTATCATGAAAAGGCACATGAGGCCAGGGTTGCAGCCATGGCAGGTAATGAAAATGCGTTAGAGGCTTACGAGGGATGGTTCAGGCAGATTGTTGCAGGACTCCCTTCGGTGAGGCACTTCTCCTGGCTAGACATTGAACGAAAGATTCGAACATATCGAGGCTACTGGCAGCGACACTGGGAGAGTCTCTACAACGTAAAACAGGAAGACACGGCAGAGAATAACATGTTCTTTGACAAGCCCTGGAGCGAGGTCACTGATGAGGAGATTCTATTGCTAGCAAAGAGGTTAGCCGAAGAGACTGGTGGTCACATCTTCCATGAAAAGATTGATTGGTCTCGAAAAATTCCTCACATTAGTGTGAATGAATGAGCAAGGTATGTGTTGCAATCTGCAACTACAATCATGAGAAGTATTTGGAAGAATCCATCAGGAGCATAATCAACCAGGATTATGAAGATTTGGATATCGTAGTTGTCGATGATTTCTCTGATAATCGAAGCACTACAAGAAAGATTGTTGATAGTTTCAACGACAATAGAGTCAGGTTTCTGCAGGTTGAGAGAAACACTGGGAAGTGGAACTCTCTCAATCTTGCATTTTCAACAACAAAAGCACAAATTTGCACTTCACATGACGCAGATGACGTTTCTCTGCCATGGAGAATCTCATCACAACTTATCACAATGAGGGAGACTGGCACTGTGCATAATCTGTGCGGATTTTTGCACTGCTGGAATGAAGAAGATGTAGAGAAAGGCTACAATATTCAAAAACCCGAAACAATGAAATATGTCGGCAAAGAAGAGGTGCTCAACGCAGTCTCTCTGGGCTATCAGACACAAGGGATCAATCATTACTTCACTGGAGCATTTGAGACTGCCGGAGTAAGCTCAATGTTTGCAAAGTGGATTTGGGACATTGGATTTCGATTTAACCCTCCGGCAATTGGTACCAGAATTCTTCACAGCGAAGATTCAGATTTTAATTGTAGAGTAACCCTCTCACTTAGGGCGACTTCAGTTCTCGCAGAGACTCCCTATCTTTATCGCAGAAATACAAGCACTAACAAGGAACTTAGATGAGAATCCTGACAATTTCTGCCCCTGGAGATGATCGTGGTCCAGGGGTGATGTACCGCAATCATCTAAAAGCTCTTTCTCATCCTGACAGTGACATATCAGTCACGAATCTTTCACAGGAGATCTGGGAATCTGAAGAGCTGCTAAAGAGCTTCGATGTGGCGTGGGGTTACGTCAGATTTCATCCAGGGATTTTGCCAAGACTTTGTAGCCTTAAGATACCAGTCATCGGTGGTCCAAACATAGCGATGGAAAGAGCAGATGCTGGAATAACTGATGAGTATGAAAGTTGGTATCTCACCCAGTCAAGTGTCGACATGAACCTAAGTGTTGCAGAGTACTATAGAGACCATGTCATGAAGTTCGTCAAGAATGGAATGAGGTGTGAAGTTCTTGAAGGCTCATACGACACTGAATCTCTCTCTCTTCGACCGAGAAGTAAAAAAGACATCGACATCCTTCTATACCATAAAGTGAGAGTAAACGACAGCGACGAAAGCGCAAGAATAAGACTTCGTCTCATAGATGAGGGTTTGACAAGACTAGGTCTCGCTACTCACACTGTGGTCTATGGTAGTCATACCAGAGAAGAGTATTTCAATCTTTGTTCTAGAAGCAAGGTGGTTGTCTGGCTAAGCATTGAGGATTACGCATCTCTTGCTCAAATTGAAGCCCATCTTCTGGGTGCCTGTGTCATTGGAACACCCTATAACTTCACAATACCAATTATTGAACAGTCAGTCTGTGTAGCATCTCAAGACATGAGAGACTGGATATCATGGAGAGAACCAGATGTTGTTTCAAGAGACTTCATTGAGACCGCGCAAAGAGTTCTTTCTATAGAGAGCTTGGAGGATTTAGTGAGAGAGAAAGCTATCACTCGTCACGGTTTCGAACGCTACAGGAAAGATCTCAAACAACTAATACAGAGTCTTAAGTGAAAATTCTCTATAAGTATCCGACTCGAGAAAGGCCTCTCCTCTTTTCGAGGACTCTCTTCTCTTGGTATGATAGGATGGAGCTCAATAATTTTGAGTTCCTGATCTGCTGTGACAATAATGATTCACAAATGAACAGTAAAGAGGCTTGTAACTTCATGTCACAGTTTCCAAAACTTACCTATCGCTATGACGATAATTGTAGCAAGATTGAAGCCTGTAACAGGGGAGTCAGCGAGAAAGACTTTGACATAGTCGTTCTTGTTAGCGATGATATGGTACCAGAAGTTAAGGGATATGATAGAGTCATAGTTGAGAAAATGAGAGAGAATTTCCCTGATACTGATGGAGCCTTGTGGTTCTTTGACGGTTATAACTCTGACATTAACACACTCTCAATACTCGGCAGAAAGTATTATGACAGGTTCGGATACATCTATCATCCGTCCTATGTGACACAGTGGTGTGATCAAGAACACACTGACATAGCAAAGTCTTTGAACAAGCTACCAAAGTACGAAGAGGTAATTGTACGACACATCCATCCAGAAGTTGCCGTCTTGAGAGAAGAAACTAGAGCTGCTCTCAAGAATCACATACCCGAGTACGAGAAAGCGAACTTTCTTGGCCACGACCAGTTATGGTTGAGAAACTCCAAGGGCGATGCTGACAGAGAAAACTACTACTCGAGAAGAGCTGCAGGTTTTCCGTTATAAAACAAGATGAGAAGTGTGTTATAGTTACTAAAGGAAGGGAAAATGTTGACTGGTAAGAATGTTCTTGTGACTGGTGCTGCGGGTTTCATAGGTTCTTCAATGGTCAAGGAGCTTGTGTCGCAAGGAGCAAATGTATACAGTTTGGTGAGATCCAGTTGTGTAACCAACTTAGAAAGGCTCAGGGGGTCTAAAATCTACGTAGGTGATGTCTGCGATTACTCTCTGTTATCAGAGATAATCTCAACTAACGAAATCGAGTACATTGCTCATCTTGCTGCAAATGCAATAGTCAAAAACTCAGCTCGAGACCCAATGAACACCTACAAAGTGAACGTCATGGGAACAGTCACCTTACTTGAAGCAGCAAGAAACGTGGGTCGCTGCAAGAAGATACTGGTTGCTTCAAGCGATAAAGCTTACGGAGACCATGAAGTACTTCCGTACACTGAAGAGATGCCTCTTCTCACTAAAAACACGTACGATACTTCAAAAGCGTGTACTGATCTCATCGCAAGGACATATGCTCATAATTATGGAATGCCGATCGTAGTGACGAGGTGTAGCAACGTCTATGGTCCTGATGATCCGAATCTCTCAAGAATCATCCCTAACACAATAGCGAGGCTCTCTCGAGGAGAACCACCAATGCTATATTCAGACGTCTCTGAGATGGAGAGAGAGTTCATTTATATTGATGATGTAGTGAATGCGTGTCTCATTTTGCTAGAATCCGGTAGCTCTACTAATGGAGAAGCTTACAACATAGGGGGTGCAGGACCGATTTCGATCACAGGACTCGTTGACTCTCTAAAAGATCTCATGGGTCTGAGAGTCGAGACTCTCGTCGTCCAAAGAGAGGCAACTTTTAAAGAGATAGCTCGTCAATACATTGACGCTACAAAGCTCTTCAAGGCCGTGGGGTGGAAGCAAGAGACTAGTCTCAGAGAAGGACTCTTGAAGACGATAAACAAATGTAAGCAAAAAAGCTCATGAGAGTCGTTTCTTACAGTCTCTGGGGCAACAATCCCAAGTATACGATAGGAGCTATCAGGAACGCAGAGCTTGTTGCGACCTGGTATCCAGGGTGGGAAGCTCGCTTCTACGTCGGATCCTCGACTGACAAAGAGATCGTTCGACTTCTTAGAGAGCACTCTGCGAATGTCATTGAGAAGGAAGAGCCGGGCGACTGGCGTGGAATGTTCTGGAGGTTTGAGCCAGCATCAGACCCAAGCGTTGAAGTGATGATTAGCAGAGACTGCGACAGCAGAATTTCACAGAGAGAAGTTGATGCAGTCAATGATTGGCTATCTTCAGGTCTTCCATTTCATATCATGAGAGATCACCCCTGGCACGGAACTGAGATACTCGGCGGTATGTGGGGCGCCAGACACCCGCTACTCCTGAACATGAGAGAGTGGATTGAGAACTACGACAAGGGAGATTTCTGGCAGGTTGACCAGAACTTTTTAAGGTTGATCTACCCACATGTAGCTCCCTACACAAAAGTTCACGATGACTTCTTTCAAAAGAGCCCTTGGCCATCTCCAAGAGTGAAACTTGAGTTTGTCGGTCAAGTTTTTGACGAAAATGAAGTAACTGTCCAAGAGCATCTTGACGTTCTTGCTGAGCACGTAGGGAAATTCAAGTGAGCAAAAGATTCTTTCTACTCACAGGCAATGCTATAGAACTCTCTGATAAGAATCTGAGAAAATCGGCGGGTGACGCTGCAAAATGCTATGTAACTGAGAACTTTAAGCAAGAAAGAATCATTGAAAAGATAAAATCTGTGTATAAAAGACTTCTGGAGAGAGTGTGAGACTACTAATCATCCAAGAACGAGGCAGACACGAAAAAAATAGAGACTTCAGAGAAGCGCTGTGTCTACAGAGATCACTGACTTGCCTGGGAGTCGACTCCACGGTGTGGGGTCTTGGTTACGATAATTTTTCTGAGCCTTTCTCTTCAATATCGAAGAATCATAACGCAGTGCTGAGTCTCGAAAACTACGACACTGGTTGGCACCCAAACATTTCTGACTTCAATGGTCTCAAATGTTTTTGGAGCATAGACTCTCACTGCGTATTGCACGACCACGTAAGATTTTGCAAGGTCAACAACATCGACCTGTTGTTGAACTCAAGCGAGCAGTACATTCCTGCATTTTCAAACAGCGTAAAATACGCTGTTTGGTTCCCGAATGGGTACCCATCAGATCTAATCTCACCAAGAGATAACGTTGAAAGAAATATCGATGTTGGATTCTGCGGATCCTCGATAGACAGTAGAAATGCAGTCTTAAACGCAATTGAGAAGGAGATTCGAATCAAGAGAGACGTCTTCATCATAGGTGAGGATATGGTTCAAGCACTCTCCAGCTACAAAATAGCTTTCAACTTCAACATTGCTGATGACGTCAACTTTAGGACATTCGAGGCAGCAGGTGCTGGCGCTCTAGTTCTGACTAACTACACACCAAATCTTGAGAAGCTTTTCAAGTTGAATGAAGAAGTTGTTGTCTACAACAGCGTTGAAGACTTTGTCAATAAAGCCAAATTCCTTCTCAGCAATCCTGAGACTCTTTACAAGATCTCCCGTGCAGGTTATATTAGAGCATTGCAAGAGCATTCTTATGACACAAGAGCAAAACAACTCGTAGAAATCTTAAATCATCTTAAAGATGATTCTTTCAAAACTATCAGTTCTAAACTTGGATAATTAAATGAGAAGCTTATTCGGATACGTCATAAGGTTTGATGACATTTGCACTAATTGCGACCTAGCATCTTTAAACCAAATGGGGTCTTTTGCTAGTTCCCTTGGTGCAAAAGTCATTTATTGTATCTCGCCTCTTTTACACGACATGAGCAATGCTACCGGCAAAGATAAACAAAGAATCTACCCCAAAATCATGAATGCTTATTCGGACTACAGGGCTTTTTACAAAGTCGACATTGCATCAATTCCTGAAGTGCCAGACTTTGTCACTAGGGCAAGTCACGGTCTTATTCATGTTGATCATCGTTTGCTCGAAAAGAGTGCGCAAGAAATGAGTATATTGGTGAGTTGCTCTATAGCAAAGTCTAGAATTTTTGTGCCACCTTTTAATAAGTGGAATGGCTTAACTGAGCAAGTTTGCAAGGAAAATGATATTGAACTCATCAAGTTTGAAGATGGCTGGAAGTGCATGGAGTACAATTCATTTGACTCAAATCATAAGCTGTGGTATATCCATCACAGAGAAATGAGCATTGAATCTTTCAAGAAGTGGTTTGAAAATTCATGATGATTGCTATACACCAGCCTAATTTTTTACCCTGGCTGCCTTTTTTCTCCAAGATGCAATCAGTTGATAAATTCGTGATTATGGGACAATGTCAATTCGAAAAGAACGGCTACCAAAATCGATTTTTCTACAGGGATTCGTGGAATACGTTATCGGTGCACAGAGGGATGGGTCCAATAGTTGAAAAGAAGTATGTAAGACCACACGAGGATTGGGTTAACATAAAGAGAAAATTGCATGACAAGAGCACCCTATTGAGCAAATTTGACTCTTGCATATCAGAAAATCTCTTTGAAACCAACGTCAGTATGATACTCTCGATTGCCAGACAGCTAGAAATTCAGACAGAGATAGTTGTTGATGAACCCTGCGATTTGAAAAGCAGTGAAAGATTGATTTCTATCTGCAGGCAATTCGGGGCAGAAAAATATCTTGCAGGCTCAGGTGGTAAAAATTATATGGACATTGAAAAATTTGAAAAGGCAGGAATTCAAGTTTTCTTTCAAGAAGTCAATCTAAGCGATAAAATTCACGTTCTAGATGTATTGAAGGAGTAATAATGAAATCGAATCATTTTGATAAAATTATAGTTAGCTCTGATGACTCACCCTGCTTTTTGAATTTCTGGCCGATAGTTTGTCAGGCTTGGAAAAAATACTTTGAAGTTACTCCGACCCTTGCTTTTGTCTCCAACAGAGACAAAGATGATGAACTTGTGAAAAGATTGATGACATTCGGAGATGTTGTTCTTGTCCCCGAGGTCGATGGCATTCCTCGTGCAAATCAAGCAAAAGTTGCAAGATTTTTGGTTGCAAGTTCTTTCAATGATCAGGTTTGTATGATAGAAGATATAGACACCATTCCTCTTGAAAACTCTTATGTCGAAAGCAGATTGAGGTTTCGAGAAAAACATAAGATATTGACAATCGGAAAGGAAGTATATGAAGACACTTCGCACAAAGGTAAATTTCCAATTAGCAATATCACTGCCGAAGGCTTCAAGTTCAAAGAACTCTTCAACCCCAGAGATTTAGGACACGCTGAAGTCATTATGTCATTTGCTGACATGAAGACGTTTGACGCTAAAGAAAGCATCACAAATCTACCCGATAATTTTTCTGATGAATCTCTTATCAGAGCTCTCATTCATATAAACGGTCTTCGAAATTCCGTGATTGACGTTAGAAGAGATGTCGATATAAGGGATCAGTGGATCGACAGGTCATGGTGGAGGATAGACGTCGAAAAATTAAATCGCGGTCAATATATTAGTTGCAATTTCTTAAGACCATTTAAGGAGAACGCTCATCTGGCATTACCGGTGATTGAATTCGTATACGGAAAAATTCCGAAGGAAGATGAAATTTTTGTTCTCTAGGAGGCATACTATGAGTGACTGGGGCTGGTCTGGTATAGAGAAAGTTACTTTTGATTTTGTCTATGAAAAATTAAAGCATGGATCTGATTTCATAGAACTGGAAATGTCTATAAAAGAGCACACAAATGGAAACTATTACATAGTTGTTTCCAACAGGAATGAATTATGAGAATTGGAATACTTGGCTATGGAGAAATTGGAAAAGCAATCGAATCTTTGTACCTTAAAAATCAATTTGAAGATATTCGGATCAAAGACCTGGATCGAGATGACGGATTTATCGAGCTTGATGTCCTCAATGTATGTATACCAGCTATTGTAGACTTTGAGAATATTGTAATAAGTGAAGCTAAAACAAGTTTTGCAAAACTTGTTATCATCCATTCCACTATTGAGGTGGGAACAACTGAAAGAATACAAGCAAGATTGATTAGCCCTGTAGCTCATTCACCTGTTCGAGGTGTCCATCCAAATTTGCTTGACGGAATTTTGACTTTTGATAAATTTGTCGGCGCAAAGCCAATTGAACATTCTAGAATTGCTGCAAAGCATCTTGAAAGCTTAGGAGTCAAAGCAAAAATACTCGAAAGTTCAAGAGAAACTGAACTAGGCAAATTGTTGGATACAACTTACTACGGTGTCTGTATATCATGGCATGCTGAAATGAAAAAAATGTGTGATCATCATAATGTAAATTTTGATGATGCTGTCACTAAATTCAATGAAACTTACAATGAAGGCTACAGGCGACTAGGAAAACCTAAGGTTGTTAGACCTGTTCTCTATCCGCCCACAGAATTTATTGGTGGTCACTGCGTTGTTCCGAACGCAAAAATACTGCAAAAAACATTCAGGTCAGAAGGACTTGAGATGATCCTGAAGTACTCACGGGAAAATTGATGAAACTTGTTACAGGAGCTACAGGTCTTCTTGGAAGTGAAATTATGCGTGAGTGTCCTGATTCGATCGGAATTACGTCAAAAGACTGGAACCTTGTTAATCCTTTCGAGTCAAGAATCCATTCAAACGGTAAGTATGACACAGTTATTCACTGTGCTGCTAGAGTTGGAGGTGTGAAAGCAAACACCGACTATGTTGCGGACTTCTTTGATGATAATGTCCGAATGAATATGAACGTTCTCAACAGCTGTAAGGAAGACGGTCTTAAGCTTGTTTCTGTGTTATCGACCTGCATCTATCCTGATGCTGCTTACGTGAAATATCCTCTCACCGAGGATCAGCTTCATCTCGGTCCACCACATCCTTCAAATTTTGGTTATGCTTACTCTAAGAGAATGTTAGAAGTTCAGAGCAGAGCATATCGTCAACAGTATGGCTGCAAATTTATCACAGTCATACCGAACAATTTATATGGTGTCAACGACAACTATGACCTTCAAAGTGGTCATGTCATACCAGCACTTATTCGTAAATTCTATGAAGCAAAAGTGCAAGGACATAAACAAGTTGAAATTTGGGGAAGTGGCAAACCTCTTCGTGAGTTCACCTTTGCGAGAGATGCTGCAAAAATCATACTTTGGCTAGCCGAGAATTATGACGGCGAAGAGCCAGTGAATATTGGAAATCCTGAGCAGGTTTCTATTATGACTCTTACTCACATGATAGCTGAGGAGATCGGGTATGAAGGAGGCGCAAACTTTGACATAAGCAAGCCTGAAGGACAGATCAGAAAACCTTCTTCAAACAGAAAACTTCTTTCCCTTGGGTGGAAGGGTGAGTATACTTCTTTGAAAGACGGATTGCGTGAAACAATCAAGCATTTTGTAGAAAATTATCCAAATGTGAGAGGAACGAAATGAAGGGAAGAAATTTGACAGAGATGTCACTCTCAAGTCTTTTTGATGATGAGAATATCTCTAATTTTTCGTGTCTAGATTTGTTTGCAAAGGATGGCAAGAGACAGTCATACTTTTTTTACGAAAGATCTAAGAGCTTAGAGATGTGGGAAATAGATGAAAAGATCGCAGGATTTGCTTCTTTTAATTTTCCAAATGCAAAAGTCATAAATTGTGATAGCGTCAAGAGACTAGCCAATTCTGACTGGGATGCAAATTTTGATCTTATTTTAGTCGATAATCCACTTTCAACCTATTGCGAAAACAAGTATTGCGAAAACTTTGATGTAATTATTCATATTCACAAATGCTTCCGTGATAACGCTATGTGCTTATTGAATATAGTTACCGAGCCTTTTGACATTGACTCTGACGACAATAAAGAGTGGAAAAGTAGAAGAGAGAAGTTCTATTCGAAAAATTTCGTTTCAATAGAAGAAGCTATTGAAAAGTACAAAGAAGAATTTAACAAATCAGGAATTTACGTTGAAAGAGTGAAATTCTCCGAGAGAGAAGAGTTTAATAACAAGACATACCTCTATCATGCTTTGTTCTCTTTAAAGAAATTAAAGAAGTAGGTAATTTCTCTTATGAAAACAGCATTAATCACCGGAGTCACAGGTCAGGACGGTTCATACCTTGCTGAGTTACTTCTAGGCAAGGGATACCATGTCATTGGTATGAAGCGAAGGACCTCTCTTCTTGCCACAGATCGTATCGATCACATCATGTC
>Ga0172372_10009882_pt1 | contig 12327 bp, 23 predicted proteins | sample LakKiv5m_2_FD_114544 | JGI IMG/M metagenome (GOLD analysis project Ga0172372, IMG submission 114544) | Freshwater microbial communities from Kabuno Bay, South-Kivu, Congo - kab_092012_9.5m | ecosystem: Environmental > Aquatic > Freshwater > Lake | place: Democratic Republic of the Congo...
ATGAATACGCAAATGACCAAGCCGTATATAAAGATGATGTTATCGCACGTATAAGATTAGAGTTTGGTGACAAAATTGCTGACCGAGTGGAAAAGAGTGCTACAGAAGGTGTGGCGGAAGGTCCTGAGGAGCATGAATATAGCCTAAGCATGGGCAATCGTCAACGCCCAGGTTCAGATCGTTTAGATACAGATTCTCGGAGTCGCATGGATTCACTTCGAGCTCAAGAGCATGATCTAAAACAACGCACTATTGACATTTTACTAAAGCGTCATCCCAATTGGGAACGCAGTGATCTTGAACTAGCACCATTACGGGAATTGATCGACATGTTGAGAAAGCCAGCATCCGAGGGCATGAGCGAAGCAGAATATCAAGGGCGTAAAGTACAGCTCGGTAAAAAGATGGCAGGAGATGTTAAAAAATCCAAAGTCTATGTACGTAAGCCAAATGGCAAAGTGGTCAAAGTAAACTTTGGTGACAAGAACATGACAATCAAAAAGTCTAATCCAGCTAGACGCAAGAGTTTCCGTGCTCGCCATAACTGTGATAATCCAGGGCCTCGTTGGAAGGCCAGATATTGGTCTTGCAGATCATGGTAATGCTTTGGGACTTTTACTGGCGGCGTAAAGGCTACCCGCCAAAAACATAGACAAAAACCCTGTCGTTGACAGGGTTTTCTATTTTCGCTATACTGTGGGTACAGTAAACAAACGGAGCAAGAGATGCGTAGAGCAGAAACCCTAGAATTCCGCAGTATAGTCAATCGTGTGTTGCGTGAAAACAACATTGGCGTTATCAAAACCTACACTGATTCTACTCCCGGTGACAGGGCCAAAAATTCTGATCGTCGTATTGTGACATTTTGGGTTGGTCACGGACTAGAGCGAACACGAGTGATCAAAAGTATCCAAGAATGGATGCTGTTGGCGGGTATTGAGGCTGATCTGCGTATGTCGCGTGGTTATTTACGGGGAACTTGTGTGTTGTCTAAAAACAACAGCTAGAGAATAACCCGAAACTTGACAAGGGTATCCATTTTTGCTATAATAGTGGTACAGTAAACAAACGGAGGCACTATGCAAGTTGCACAATTTGTACGCAAGTATACTATCTCTAGCAGCGGCAAAAAAGTTCTCCGTAGAGGCAATATTGACTCTACAGTAAAATGGGTTGAGTACGCTACAGATCTTATAGACATGACTGAGCTGCTCAAAACTGCTAGTTTTGAGGAAAAGTGTAATTTGTCTACTGCTATGCTTGTTGCAGAGCGCAAAAAAAATTGGCATTACAAGCAAGAGAATTTTGATTTAAAACGTGCAAGCTACCTTTTGTCGTGTTGGAAAAACGCAACAAAGCAATAACCCTGCGCTTGACTCGGGTATTGTTTGGTGCTAGACTAATGGTATGGTAAAGAACAAACAGGAGCTAAAAATGCAAATCGCAACAGCCATCAAGCACTTGCAAAAAGAAGCAGAATTCTTGGGAATGCCTTTGCTGGAAACCCTACAGTTTATCCAGAAAAATCCCTTGGCTCAACCCCAGCGTACCATGGAAGCCTATCGGGTTTTTATGGACCAGGGAACCAGGCTGTTTGCACCGGTTGACCAATAATTCTCATTTTGCTATAATAGTGGTACAGTAACAAAACGGAGCTGCAAATGAAAACAGTAATGGACATTGAGCAAGCCCTACTAATTAGCGAGTTGGCGGATGTGGTAGCCCGGTTGCCCAAACGGGACAACATCTTCGCAGGCAAGATGATCCGGCAGTGGGATCATTTGGGCAAACTCAGCCTAGCACAAGAAGCCATAGTGCGTGAGATCCTGGAACGAGCTCAGGTGTTGCAATAAAGCCACAGTTGACAGGGTCGCCCATTTTTGCTATAATAGTGGTACAGTAAGTAATTAGGAGTTAGCGATGAAACCGGAAAAACCACAAGAACAGCCCCAAGAAGGATACGAATGGGTTTGGAACTTGATGACAGAGCAGTGGATCCAGCAGCCCGTGGACACTCCCTGGAGTTGCCGAGTAGATAGTGAAACTTTTTGGAGTCAATAACATGAGTAGAATGAGCGACTTAGACATTGAGATGCAGGAGATGTTAGAGCGTGGAGTCTGCATAGATGATGTTGCTGCCCACTTTGATGTACCCATTGAGTGGGTATGGCAGGCTTATTCTAATCTCTTGCAGGCTTATGCTGAATTATGGTTTGATGAGCAGTACGAACTTAACGCATAATTAGGAGTATCAAATGACTACAGCCACTTACCAAGCACTAACTGAGCAGCAACGCCGTGAAGTCCGTATGTATGGTTGTACTGAAGCTCAAATGCGTGAAGCAGTAGAACAAAGCCTCACTTATCGTTTTAGTGGTGCTGCTATGTATGCCATGAGCATGATGAGCGACGCACAAGAAATGGTCAGTTACGGTCCATATGATTCGGATACACTGGCTAACATCCTAGAAGACCAGCGTCAACTGTTAAATCGTGCCAAGTGGATCTTATCAAATTATGTTATGGAGACAAGATAATGTGGGGTTTCGATCACAGACAGAGTCGCCCGGTTACCAGTGAATTGCTAGACTTAGCCGAACAAGGTGTGCTAACATGGGAACAATTGGCTCGTGATGCACTTGGTTGGATGAGCGAACACGATGTGCAGAAATTTGCCCAAGCTAACGATTATTTACAGGAGCAGGAACATGAAGAAGATGCAGATGCGGATGCTTAAGAGTCCCAATCCTAGAATTCATTTTATGTTGTTTCAAAACAACAGCCCGTTTCGTGCCCGGACTGTTGAGAACAAAAAGCAGTTCCAGCGGCATGAAAAACATCGTAACCAATCTCAAGGAGAGTAAGTGTGCCTTTATTTGAAGTTAGCTATCAGTTAGGTCAGCGTGAACCCAGTGGTACTTTTATTGGCGAAACGGCCATATGGTATAAAATGACCGTGGATTCATTTAGCCTAACCAATGCCCAACGTCAAGTTGAGTCAATGATGGGTGGACCTAATCGCTGTTTGATTGGTGCAACTTATCCAAAAAATAGTTGACAACCGGTGTATTTTGTAGTAAAATGGTAACTGTAGTAAATTTAGGTCTCTTTTAAATCACTTTCATTATGGAGCAGTAACATGTCAGATGACAACAAACTTTTCAAGGTAGCAGGTGTTTCAGCAGTAAAAGGTCAGTACAAGGTTCGTTTTGCTAATGATATGGCTCGTGTCAAAGTGTTGATCAAGACTGATCACACTGACATTGAGCTTATGGAATTGCCTAAGGCAATGAGCAAAGGTGAGATTGCCACCTTCCTTAAGACTACCAGTCTTATGGACAAGGCTGTATATGCTCACGCCATTGAGGCAGCCGATGCCAAGTACAATGGTGAGGACAAGCCCGCAGTGGCTCGTGTCAAGGTCGCTAAAACCACCAAACCCAAAGCTAGTAAAAAGGCAGCTCCTAGCATCGAGGACATCCGTGCTCGTGCTCAAGCAGTTAAGGCCAGTGCGGCTCCTGCCGACATGTTAGGCGAAGCTATTGCTGCTCTTGTGGCTGAGAGCCAACGTAATCCTGTTACCGAGTAACCAGTTACGGATTAAATACACAGGGCACACCAGTGCCCTTTTCACACATCAAAGGAGACAAAATGTTCGTAGATATTCCCAGTGTTCAGATTCGTGGTTATCGTTCAGCCATGGAAGTCAATCAGGCCATGGGACGAGTTTATAACTACATGTTTTTAGCAGTAGCAGTGAGTATGATTGTTAGTCTAGCATTGGCCGCAAGCCCTGCCGCTATGGCTATATTTTTTGGTCCGGTTACTCGATGGATTACCATGTTCGCGCCCTTGGTATTTGTGTTTGTTGTGCCCATTGCTATCAATTCTGGTATTCCTAGACTAGGAGCTATTGCTTTACTATTAGCCTTTGCTGGGGTCATGGGTCTTAGCCTAAGTTCCTTTATGGCAGTGTTTACTGGCATGAGTGTGTTTACTGCCTTTCTTGGCGCAAGTGTGCTATTTGGTACTATGAGTCTATATGGTTACTTTACCAAACACAGCCTAGACAGTTTCGGAAAATACCTGCTAATTGGGCTCATTGCTATAATTATTGCCAGCGTAATCAATATCTTTATTGGCAGTAGTCTGATGCAGATACTTATTAGTGCTGTGGCTATTGTGTTGTTTATGGCCCTGACTGCTTATGACACGCAACAAATTCGCGAGCAACTTAGTTATATGGATGAGAATCACCGTGCAGAAGTATTAGGTGCGCTGAGTCTGTACCTGAACTTTATCAACATCTTTACCAGCTTGTTACAACTTACAGGGTCGCGCAATGATTAAGAGCTTAAAGGAATACATTGAGTCTGTACAAGGTAGTACTGTTGGCGAGGAATGGTTCAATACAGGTGCGTTCATGGCATACAAACGGCCTGCTCGTGAACCTTTTGAGATAGCAGACAAGCCGGGGTCTATAGACACCTTAGAAGGACCAGTTAAGTATCCTGCAGGTTACTATATTATGACTGGTCCAAAAGGTGAGCGTTATCCTATTAGTCCCGAAAAGTTCCGTGAGATCAAAGTAGACAATGGCGACGGTACTGCTAGTCCGAAGCCTATCAAGAAGTTGGCCAAAGTAGCAGATCACTCGGGCACAGTTGACACATCGTGGGGAGAAAAGTTACAATATAATCCTAATGTTGATATTATAGTACGTCATGGCCCCGGTGACTATGGTGTAGTAAAAGCAGACATTTTCAAACAAACTTACGAGAGAGCGTAATGGCTTCAAGATCTCAATATTGGTCATGCACAAAATTTGCAGACTGGATTCGCGGTACGCCTAAAGGCAGTGCTAAGACCAGTGCAGGTTGGCGTGAGTGGAATCGTACTAGTCGTGAAAAGAATCCCATCCGGTATTGGATCGCTGAGGAAGCCCTTGACCGTATTCAAGACGCTGTAATGTGGCCAGTGGATAAATTATATGACATTAAGTATTATTTTAATAATCGTTGGATCACTCGTACTCATGCACTCACTGCACACCGTCGTGACATCAAACCAGGACACTGGTGTGACGTGGGCGAGCGTTTTCTACCTTGCTTGTTTAATGAGCTCGTTGATTTTGTTGAGGTTGAACTAGCATGGAAAAACATAGCCTGGGACGAAAAGGCTCGTGCAAAATATAAGAGCCCTTGGTATGCCACAGGTTGGTGGAGATTTAGGACCTGGCGTAGTGCAGAAGCCGGCCTAGATTATCTTAACTGGGAAATACATCTCGTAAAAGACAAGTCTTGGGGGTTTGGACCTGATGACGACGACTATGGTGAGCCCACTGAGCAGGCTAATTCTGCTTTAGAGATCTTATCGCTGTATCGTTGGTGGACGGAAATATATCCTGCTAGACAGGATCCGCATGATGAAAGTGGTTGGTCAGCTATATGTGAACAAGGCCGCTTGAACAGTCCTGACGGCGGGTTCACTGACTTTTTAGACAGCAAAGATCCTGAATTTCAACGTGCTAAAGATCTAGCACATAAACGCTTAAAAGAGATTGAAGAACAACGTCGTGAGGAAGATACCGCTATGTTGATTCGTTTAATTCGAGTTCGAGAAAGACTTTGGACCTAATCTTTATTTTCTAACCCAGGAGTTGATGATGTTTGAATATCTATGGTTATTGGTTAAGGCAATTGTGGGCATTGGCATGATAGGTATAATTATGATCATTATTGGAAATGCGCTAATAGGTGGTGACGGTGGTAACAGTGGTCCTCCAACTTTGCCCTGGTAATTATCATGCATACTAAATTACTTGTTGCAGCCGGAGTAACACCCGGCTATGATCCTGACCGTAACCTTGAATTATTCTTAGAAGCTATTGCTGACCCAGCAGTACTTAAAAAGGTAAAAAAAGTTCAAAAGGCAATCGCTCAGCCATTCATAAGGTTTTTTTACTATGGAACCAACGTAGGAGAAGTGTTCGAAGAAATCGTTGGGCGTAAATTTACAGATATAATTCCCAAGGTTAGGTCTGTACCACGTAGCAATGGGCGCGGACAGCGTTTAGAACGCAATCCAGTCTACACAGATTACTACCGTGAGCACGGTCTTAAACCCAGTAATTTCGATTGGCTATTTACTGACACCACAGGTGCAATACGTAGACTTGAGGTAAAAGTAATACGAGCCATTGAGGGTAAGGAGAAAGAAGATAATGGTGAGAAACTGTATCAAATCCAAACTCCTCAATGGGAACGTGCACTAAGCTCAAGTCAAGGGTCAGGTGGCAACGGTACTTTTCAGCAAACCAAGCCGGAGTTTTTTGACTATGTTATGGGCATCGTGGTTTATACAGATAAAGTTGACTTTTTTGTTGTACCTGCGTCAGATATCAACAGAGAAGAAAACATAGTGCCGGCAGTGGAGATAGATCCAGAAACTGGGCGCAGGTCGCGTGGTATAAGCGGTCATCTAATTTTGAAGCCACAGCACGGTAAAGCAGAAAAAAACACAAATGGAACTTATAAGGAAGGACACTTGGTTCTGAGCCAGTTAGGTCCTGAATATTGTAAATTAAGCGTGTCCTCAGAAACTGAATTACTTACTAAGGCGCGACTCAGCGAATTACTTTAGATAAGTAAAAATATTGTTGTATGAAGGAAGTTGACGAACGAGCAAGACAGGGGTTCAAATCCCCTCTGGTCCACCATAAGGAGTTTGTATGTGGCAGAAAATCAAAGAGTACATAAAAGATTGCTGGCAAAAAACTGAAGAAGCAGCAATATGGACGGTTGATTGGGTCAATGGCGATACAGACTGATTATGATGGGCCAGACCTGGGATCGATTGGCGTATAATAGATGACTGGACAACACGATAGGCGAAGAACGTAATTCTAGCAAACATAATAGACGCAAATGACGACTATTTTACTCAGGACTTCAAGCTAGCCGCTTGAATCTGACGGGGCAGGAAAAGGCCTTGTAACCAAACAAACCAGGGGCTTCGGCCCCTTTTTCTATGTAGTTATTGGCAATATAACCCTAGAAAACTCCAATAACTTATTTGTTTACTCAAAGTATTTGACTTTAAATAAAGTACCGTGTACATTGTACAGGTAGTAATTAGATTTGAAAGGAAACTAAATGAAGAAACTAATTGCAGTTTTAGCTCTAGCAGCATCTACCACAGCCGGTGCCTCAGGTTGGGCCAGTTTTGATGTAGACTCAGTAAGTGGTCGTAGTGGTGCCAAGGACAGTACTGCTCAATACCTGAGAGTTGGTAAGAGCTTTGGCGATCTTAGCTTAATGGTACAAGGTCGTACCGCAAGGTTTGATGGCGGTGGCTTAGTCAACAGCGTTGAAACCACAGTGAGCTCACATAAAGTCAGTCTTGGTCCCGTTACTCCATTCGTGGGTTTTGGTTATGACAATGGCTTCAATGGTGGCCCAGACTTTAAGTATGGCCTAATTGGTGCTACCATGGGCGCTAAGGTAGGTCCTGGTTTTGCCATGGCAGGAGCAAAGACTCGCGTTGGTAGCACTCAAGACAACATGACTAATCAAACTGTGGCTTTTGCTAGTTACAGCATGCCTGTTACTAAACACCTTGGTGTGAACTTTAATGTAAGCCGTAGCAGTCAAGACATTAAAGAAAACGCAGTTGGACTAGGATTAGGCGTAAAGTTCTAATTATTGTTCCAAAGTAAAAACCTAGGTTCGCCTAGGTTTTTTCATGGCTAAATATTTAGATGAAGCGACCTCGAGCAGCTATATTCATCAATCACCCTGAGTGCAGTGTTCAAAGCTCACATGGAATAATAAGAGCCTTAAGTCCCGAATACGATACTGCATGTTTTACCGTAAACGATATTCGCGACGTGTATTTTAGACGTTTTCAATTGATCGCTTTCCCCGGTGGTATAGGTGACAGCAACAGTTGGCACAGTCTATTAGCACCAACTCAAGATGTTATTCATAATCAAATAGCTCGCGGCAAATATTACTTAGGTGTGTGCATGGGCGCTTATTGGGCTGGGCCTCACTATTATAATTTATTAAAAGACATAGACACAGTACAGTATATAAAAAGACCCGATGCCGAAGTGCGCCGAAGTTTTGGCACAACCGCAGAAGTTATATGGCAAGGCCAATCAGAACAAATGTTTTTTTATGACGGCTGTAGTTTGCTAGGATATAAACGCAACTTTAGAACAATTGCACACTATACAAATGGCGACGCTGCTGCTATAATACAGGGTAGGATTGGTGTAATAGGGCCTCACCCCGAAAGTGATAGTTATTGGTATCATAAACCATATATGCAACCGTATTGGCATGAATATAGACATCACAGATTATTGCTGGACTTTGCTAACGAATTACTAGATCGTTGACTTTTGTCCAGGACTAAGTATATACTTGTAACACCAACACACACAAAGGAGAACGTATGAAAACCGTAGGCAATAAATTAGAGCCGTTTGTAGTAACCGGAGTCAACCCAGGTAGTGATCAATTCTTTGATATTACCGAAACGTCATACCCAGGCAAATGGAAAGTGATTGTGTACTATCCAAAAGATTTTACATTTGTTTGCCCCACAGAAATTGTAGCATATGATAAACTAGCACGAGACTTTGAGGACCGTGATGCTGTATTGCTGACTGGAAGTACAGATAATGAATTCTGTAAACTAGCATGGCAAGCTGCACATGAAGATCTTAAGAAGATTGTTCATACACAATTTGCAGATACTCAGCGTGGCGAACTCAGCTTGATCAACCAACTTGGTGTATTCTATGCACCAGCCGGAGCAGCACTGCGGGCTACATTTGTTGTTGACCCTGACAATGTTATTCAACATGTCACAGTAAACAACTTGAATGTTGGTCGTAGTCCAGAGGAAACACTACGAGTATTAGATGCTTGCCAGACCGGCGAACTCTGTGCTTGTAATCGTAGTGTAGGTGGTGCTACACTGTGACAAAGTACTTAGTATGTACACTGGTAGCATTTGTGCTACCAGTTGTTATAGGTGTTGGACTTTACAGCATTCGAGATAAGCACTATGGTGTCACCAATGTCTGTAACGCACAATTTTATCCAGATCTTTGCGGAAAGGAATAATTATGTTTGGTTTCGTTAAATTCTTAGTTTTTTTATTTAGAAACTTCGTTCAATTACTAGATCCAGATCGAAATGCCTTAAAAGACGCACCTCCACAGATCAAGTATATTACCAGTGTTTTACTAGCAAGTTTCTGGGCTGTGGCATTTAGTCTATATGTTGGTGAACTAGCAACATTAGGTTATAATGTCATTGGTCATGCTGCTGTGGTAAGTATGGCATTTGTTACCTGGCTAGTGTTTAGACATTTCCGTCGTACTTACACAGAGCGATCAGAATATGATATCTTGCGTGATCCTGCTCGTGCTCCAAAATGTTACGAATTGACCGACGAGGAAAGATTAGCAGCCTCAGCGAATCTAAAATGATTGATTGTTTAATCATGGGCGACAGCATAGCAGTTGGAGCCCATCAATATCGTCAAGAGTGTGTTTCGTATTCTAAAGGCGGTATTACCAGTCATGGCTGGGACAAGAAGTATGGCACCAACAATCTTGCTGCTGCGACTGTGATTATCAGTTTAGGCACAAATGATTGGGAAGGCGCTAATACCTATCGTAAGCTACGAGAGATACGAGAAAAGATACAAGCCCAGCGAGTATTTTGGATTGCACCAAACCAACAGTCTAGGCCACAGGCATATCAAGATGTCAGCACCATTGCTGGTATGTTTGGCGATACTGTGATCTGGACCAACAGATACCAAAAGGATAACATCCATCCAAGTTGGGCAGGTTATCGAGAATTAGTTGATAAAACTAAGTAAGTTACAATTTTTTAATCAGGAGATTATCAATTGTCAACTTTTTACACCGACAGGCGTTATTATATATGTAGCCTCAGCTACGCAACTTTTCAAAAGGAAATCAAAATGAAATCAGTTATCGCAACCGTAATCACTGCTTTTGCAGTTAGCTCAGCTTTTGCCGCAGATGCCAAGAAAGAAGAGCCTAAAAAAGATGCACCCAAGGCCGAGGCCAAGAAAGACGACAAAAAAGCCGAAGCAAAGAAGTAATACTGGCTCGTCGTGGCTATTTACAATTTCTACAGCTACAAGGCCGAGTTGACGATACCCAAGTTGTAGTATTCGATGATGCTATTGCTCGTAATCTTAACAGATTACGAGTACAAGATCCTGAAGATGACAATGAAGACCTTGGTCAAAATCAGCGGTGGAAGTTGTTTTTAGCTAGACAATTAGCTGTACTATCAGTATAAAGGGCTCTTAGGAGCCCTTTTTCTATGTGCACTTTAGTTTTAGTGCCAAACAGTAAATAATATATAGAGTTTCGATCACAGGAGGTTATTCAATAACAAGTTTTTAAGGATTATATATCATGTTTAAGCGTATTGCAGCGATCTTCATCGCTGGGATATTATGTTCAGTGCCACAAGCACAAACACTAATAAACCAAGCACCGTACACCAGTACCAGTTTGGTCGACACTAATTCTACCAGCAATAGTGTAAGTTCAGTCACAACCAATAATACTACCAATACTACTACCACTAATACCAATAACAATATTCAAAGTGGCACAGTTACCAACAACAATGTAATGTCTGGTTCAGTTACATATACTAACAACAATGTTCAAAGTGGCACATTGACCAATGTAAATCAAAACACAAACACTAACACCAGTAACAATACCAACGTCAACACAAATAACAACATTCAAAGCGGTACAGTCACTAATAATAACGTAATGTCTGGTACAGTCACATACACCAACAACAATGTTCAAAGTGGCACATTGACTAATGTAAATCAAAATACAAACACTACCACGTCTGATAATACCAACAGAACTATTATGAGTGGTGGTGTAACAAATACTAATATCAACACTAATAACAACATCGGCGATCAAACTATACGTAATGTTCAAAGTGGTACAGTGACGTACAATAACAATAATGTCAACACTAACACCTCTACAAGTGATAATACTAATCGCAATATCATGTCAGGCACAGTAACTTATAATAACAACAACGTTACCACCAGTAACAACGTCAACCAAAACATCAATACTGGTACCATGACCTATAATAATAACAACAATAGCACCAGTGTATCGGCTAGCAATAACGTGAACAAGAATGAAAATATAAACACCGGTGACATGACAAATCGTAATATCAACACTTCGACAAGCACAGCAACCTCTAACAATACTAATACTAACAACAATATCAACACTAGTACCAGTGCTAGTACCAGCACCAATGTCAACACTAATAACAATATCAATACCGGTGACCAAACCGTGCGTACCGTACAGAGTGGTGGTACTGACAATAAAAACACCAACGTCAACACCAACACCAGCGTAAGTGCCAGCAACAATGTAAATAATAATATACAGACTGGCGATATGACTAATCGTAACATCAATGATACAAAAATTACTCAGACTATCAAACAGCCGCCGCCCACTGCTGTGGCGCCTGCAATGATGAGCATGGGACAGGATTTATGCGTAACTGGTGTAAGCGGTGCAGCGCAAACACAGATTATTGGTATGAGTTTTGGTACCACTCAGCGTGACTTCAACTGCGAAAGACTACGACTAAGTAAGACTCTGTATGACATGGGTATGAAAGTTGCCGCAGTGGCCACCATGTGCCAAGATCGTCGTATATGGGATGCCATGATGGCAGCAGGCACACCCTGTCCTATAGAGGGCAAGATTGGTGATCAGGCTCGTGCGTTTTGGGAACAGAATCCACACCTTATCCCAAATCCTGTTGAAGCAGTTTCGGTGGTAGAAGAATCATATCAAGATAGAACAAGGAATCGAAGATAATGGAGCCCAATTACGGCTATAAGCACACCCGAGGATTTATTGTATTTTTAATTATTATCTTCTGTGGGTGGGTGATCGTAGCTCATAGTCAAACTAGTTATACCGGGAACCTAGTAGGTAATACCTGGAGCAATGGCTATTCTGTCCCTGAGCTTACCTGCTGGGGCAACGAGCAAGGTATGACCAATTGTAGTCCAGGCGGTAAGCCTTATGTTAGACCAGATGGTAATATCAATTTTAGCTATTCATTTACTGAGTTATATCAAGCAAGGGCTATAGCAGATGTGCTGCCAAATTCAGGTACCGGCTTGATGGCTACCGGATTCCAATTTAATTGGCGTAGCAAAAATGGTAATGGCTGGGATGATGCTAGATTG
>Ga0172372_10009883_pt1 | contig 12326 bp, 5 predicted proteins | sample LakKiv5m_2_FD_114544 | JGI IMG/M metagenome (GOLD analysis project Ga0172372, IMG submission 114544) | Freshwater microbial communities from Kabuno Bay, South-Kivu, Congo - kab_092012_9.5m | ecosystem: Environmental > Aquatic > Freshwater > Lake | place: Democratic Republic of the Congo...
TGCACCGTTCGCCGGGCGTGTTCTTCGGCCAAAGCCGGCACGCAAACGGCACGAAGTTGTACAGCGCGCGGATCATCCCGTTCAAAGGCTCGTGGATCGAGTTCGCGACGGACATCAACAGCGTGATGTACGCGTACATCGACCGGAAGAAGAAGTTGCCGGTGACGACGCTGTTGCGGGCCATCGGCTACGAGACGGATCGGGACATCCTGGATTTGTTCGATTTGGCGGACGAGGTGAAGGTGTCGAAGGCGGCCGTGAAGCGAGTGGTGGGACGTCGTCTGGCGGCGCGGGTCCTCAAGACTTGGGTCGAGGACTTTGTGGACGAGGATACGGGCGAGGTGGTGTCCATCGAGCGGAATGAGGTCATCCTGGACCGGGAGACCATTCTCGACAAGGACCATGTGGACTTGATTGTGGATTCGGGCGCACGTTCCATCATCCTGCACAAGGAGGATGTGAACCAAAGCGACTACGCAATCATCTACAACACGTTGCAGAAGGACAGCTCGAATTCCGAGAAGGAAGCGGTGGAGTACATCTACCGGCAACTTCGGAACGCGGAGCCGCCAGATCTTGAGACGGCACGTGGGGTCATCGACAAGTTGTTCTTCTCGGAGCAACGCTACGACCTCGGGGAGGTAGGGCGTTTCCGGATCAACCGCAAGTTGGGATTGGGAGAAAGTGTGGCGGATCGCACGTTGACGCGGGAGGACATCCTGAAGATCATCAAGTACTTGCTTGATTTGGTCAACTCAAATGCGGATGTGGACGACATCGACCACCTGTCAAACCGCCGGATTCGGACGGTAGGTGAGCAGTTGTATGCGCAATTCGGTGTGGGGCTTGCCCGGATGGCACGGACCATTCGCGAGCGGATGAATGTTCGTGACAACGAGGTGTTTACACCGACGGACCTCATCAACGCAAAGACGCTGAGTTCGGTCATCAACAGCTTCTTCGGAACGAACCAGCTGTCGCAGTTCATGGACCAAACGAACCCGCTCAGCGAAGTCACGCACAAGCGGCGGATCTCAGCCCTCGGCCCGGGCGGTCTGTCCCGGGAGCGCGCTGGCTTTGAGGTACGGGACGTCCACTACACCCACTACGGCCGGTTGTGCACCATCGAAACGCCAGAAGGTCCGAACATCGGGTTGATCAGCTCGCTGTGCGTTTATGCGAAGGTGAACCGACTCGGCTTCATCGAGACACCGTACCGCAAAGTCATTGACGGTGTGGTCTCTACGAAGCCGGAGGACGTGGTGTTCCTTTCCGCAGAAGACGAAGACACGCAGCTCATTGCGCAGGCGAATGCCGCGATTAACGGAAAAGGTGAATTCCAGCAAGGCGTGGTAAAAGCCCGCCTCGAAGGGGACTTCCCGCAAGTGGCTCCGAACGAGCTGCACTACATGGATGTGGCCCCGAACCAAATTGCTTCGATTGCCGCATCGTTGATTCCGTTCCTCGAGCACGACGACGCAAACCGCGCGTTGATGGGGTCAAACATGATGCGGCAGGCCGTTCCGCTGGTGCGGCCCACGGCGCCCATCGTAGGGACCGGTCTCGAGCGCGCGGTGGCAGAAGATTCGCGGGTGCTGTTGCGTGCCGAGGCGGAAGGAGAAGTCGTTTTCGTGGATGCGAACGAAATCCACGTCCGGTACACCATGACCGAGAACGATCAGCTCGTCTCCTTCGATGACGACATCCGGGTGTATGGCATTCCGAAGTTCAAGCGCACGAACCAAGGCACGTGCATGAACTTGACGCCGCTCGTTACGAAGGGGCAAAAAGTGGAGGCAGGTCAGATTTTGGTCGAAGGCTATTCCACGGACAACGGGGAACTTGCGTTGGGCCAAAACATGAAGGTCGCCTTCATGCCGTGGAAAGGATACAACTTCGAGGACGCCATCGTAATCTCGGAGCGGGTGGTGCGGGAGGACGTCTTCACTTCGCTGCACGTGGACGAGTATGTGCTCGAAGTGCGTGACACCAAGCGCGGGGTGGAGGAATTGACGAGCGACATTCCGAACGTGAGCGAAGAGGCCACCCGCGATCTTGACGAGAATGGACTCATCCGGATCGGCGCAGAGGTGAAGGAAGGGGACATCCTCATCGGCAAAATCACGCCGAAAGGGGAAAGCGATCCGAGCCCTGAAGAGAAGTTGTTGCGGGCCATCTTCGGTGACAAGGCCGGGGACGTGAAGGACGCCTCGTTGAAAATGCCTCCGGGTGGAACGGGTGTGGTCATTGACAAGAAGTTGTTCAGCCGGGCCATCAAGGACCGCAAGTCGAAGGCTTCGGACAAGGCCGTCCTTGAGAAGATTGACAAGGAGTTCGACCACGAGGCGGGCGAGCTGAAGAAAATCTTGGTGGACAAGCTGATGAAGCTCGTCGGAAGCAAGGTTTCCCAAGGCGTTTACAACCACTACAAGGAGGAGCAGGTCAAGAAGGGGGTCAAGTTCACGCAGCGGATTCTCCAAAGTTTGGATTACCTCACAGTGAACCCGGACAACTGGCTGCGCGACGACGAGAACAACGACCTGGTCGCGCGGTTGATCCACAACTACCACCTGAAGTACAACGACTTGCTCGGCGCGTACAAGCGGAAGAAGTTCCAAGTGACGGTCGGCGACGAACTGCCCACGGGCATCGTGAAGTTGGCCAAGGTGTACGTCGCGAAGAAGCGCAAGCTGAAGGTGGGCGACAAGATGGCCGGCCGCCACGGGAACAAGGGCATCGTGGCGAAGATTGTGCGCCAAGAGGACATGCCGTTCCTCGCAGACGGTACGCCGGTCGACATCGTGCTGAATCCGCTGGGGGTGCCTTCTCGGATGAACCTGGGACAGATTTACGAAACGGTGCTCGGCTGGGCGGGTCAGAAACTCGGGCGGACCTACGCGACGCCGATTTTCGACGGTGCCTCGTTGGAAGAAATCACCGCCATCACCGGAGAAGCGGGCGTGCCGGAATGCGGCGTGACCTACCTGCACGACGGGGGCACGGGAGAGCGGTTCGACCAACCGGCTACGGTCGGGGTCATCTACATGATCAAGTTGAGCCACATGGTCGATGACAAGATGCACGCGCGTTCGATCGGCCCGTACTCGTTGATTACCCAGCAGCCGCTGGGCGGTAAGGCTCAGTTCGGCGGTCAGCGCTTCGGGGAGATGGAGGTGTGGGCGCTCGAGGCCTTCGGGGCAGCGAACATCCTGCAAGAAATCCTTACGGTGAAGTCCGACGACGTGATGGGCCGTGCGAAAGCGTACGAGGCCATCGTCAAAGGCGATGTCATGCCGACCCCGGGCATTCCGGAGTCGTTCAACGTGTTGCTCCACGAACTCCGTGGGTTAGGTCTTACGATTTCACTCGATTGATTCAGCGATAGCGAGCCATGCAAGCAAATAAAACCCCCAAGCAGCTCTCCAGCGAGTTCAACACCATCACGATTTCGCTGGCGTCTCCGGAGGAAATTCTGAGCGAGTCGTTCGGTGAAGTGCTGAAGCCGGAAACCATCAACTACCGGACCTACAAGCCGGAACGCGATGGATTGTTCTGCGAGCGCATCTTCGGACCGGTAAAGGATTTCGAATGCCACTGTGGCAAATACAAGCGCATCCGGTACAAAGGAATCATCTGCGACCGGTGCGGTGTGGAAGTAACCGAAAAGAAGGTGCGCCGGGAGCGGATGGGCCACATCCAACTCGTGGTGCCCGTGGCGCACATTTGGTACTTCAAGAGCCTTCCGAACAAAATCGGCTACTTGCTGGGCATGCCGTCGAAGCGGCTTGACCAAATCATTTACTACGAGCGCTACGTCGTCATCCAGCCGGGCATCGGGAAGGGGCCGACGGACAACGCGCTCGAGGTCTACGACTTCCTGACGGAGGAAGAGTACCTCGATGTGCTCGATACCCTGCCGAAGGAGAACCAGTACCTCGACGACCGCGACCCGAACAAATTCATCGCGAAAATGGGGGCGGAGGCGCTCTACGATTTGCTCGCGAATTTGGATTTGGATGAGTTGTCGTACGACTTGCGCAACCGGGCGAACATCGAAACGTCGCAGCAACGGAAAACGGAAGCACTGAAGCGGCTGCAGGTGGTTGAGGCGTTCCGGGAGTCGAAGGATCGCATCACGAACAAGCCGGAATGGATGGTGGTGAAGGTGGTTCCGGTGATCCCGCCTGAACTGCGGCCGCTGGTTCCGCTTGACGGCGGACGATTTGCGACTTCGGATTTGAACGACCTGTACCGTCGGGTCATCATCCGGAACAACCGCCTCAAGCGGTTGGTCGAAATCAAGGCCCCGGAGGTCATTCTGCGGAACGAGAAGCGGATGTTGCAGGAGGCGGTCGACAGCTTGTTCGACAACAGCCGCAAGGCCAGTGCGGTCAAAACGGAAAGCAACCGTCCACTCAAGTCGTTGTCAGACAGCTTGAAAGGCAAGCAGGGCCGGTTCCGCCAGAACCTGCTCGGGAAGCGGGTGGACTACTCCGCGCGTTCGGTCATCGTGGTGGGGCCCGATTTGAAGTTGCACGAATGCGGGCTGCCGAAGAACATGGCGGCGGAGTTGTACAAGCCGTTCATCATCCGGAAGTTGATTGAGCGCGGCATCGTGAAGACGGTGAAGAGCGCGAAGAAGATTGTGGATACGAAGGATCCGGTGGTGTGGGACATCCTCGAGAACGTGATGAAGGGGCACCCGGTCCTGTTGAACCGGGCACCGACGCTGCACCGTTTGGGCATCCAGGCCTTCCAGCCGAAGCTCATTGAGGGCAAAGCCATTCAACTGCATCCGCTTTCTTGCACCGCCTTCAACGCCGACTTTGACGGGGACCAAATGGCCGTCCACCTTCCCCTCGGAAGCGCGGCCATCCTCGAGGCGCAGTTGCTGATGCTCGCGTCGCACAACATCTTGAATCCGGCGAACGGCGCCCCCATCGCGGTTCCTTCGCAGGACATGGTCCTCGGGCTGTACTACATCACGAAGGTGAAGAAGTCCACGCCGGAAATGACGGTGAAGGGCGAAGGCATGGTGTGCTACTCGCCTGAAGAGGTGCGGATTGCGTACCAAGAAGGGCGGCTCGACTTGCACGCAACCATCAAGATGCGGTTCACCGACATCGACGGAAATACGTCGTTGATTGATACGACCTGTGGGCGGGTGTTGTTCAACGAGTATGTGCCACGGGAAGCCGGGTACATCAACGAGTTGTTGACGAAAAAGTCGCTGCGGGGCATCATTTCGCACGTGCTCAACACGACGAATGTCCCGCGCACGGCGCAGTTCCTCGATGACATCAAGAACCTCGGGTTCTACATGGCTTTCAAGGGCGGCTTGTCGTTCAACCTGAACGACGTCATCATCCCACCCGAGAAGGACAAATTGGTGGCGGAGGCTACGGCCCAAGTGGCGGAAGTGATGGAGAACTACAACATGGGTCTCATCACGAACAACGAACGCTACAACCAAATCATCGACATCTGGACGCACACGAATTCGCGCCTCACGAACATCTTGATGGACCGGATTGAGACCGACAAGCAAGGTTTCAACTCGATTTACATGATGATGCACAGCGGGGCCCGCGGCTCGAAAGAGCAGATTCGTCAGTTGTCTGGCATGCGGGGCTTGATGGCCAAACCGCAGAAGTCTTCGGCTTCTGGCGGTCAGGACATCATCGAGAACCCGATTCTGTCGAACTTCAAGGAGGGCTTGTCCATTCTGGAGTACTTCATCTCCACGCACGGTGCGCGGAAGGGTCTCGCGGATACGGCGTTGAAAACGGCCGACGCAGGGTACTTGACGCGTCGTCTGGTGGACGTGGCGCAGGACGTCATCATCACCGAGGAGGACTGCTTGTCGCTGCGCGGGGTGCTGGCCACGCCGCTGCGTCAAAACGACGAAATCGTCGAAGGCATCGGGGACCGAATCGAAGGCCGCGTGACGGTGAACGACATCGTGCACCCGCTGACCGGAGCGGTCATTGTGCCCGCCGGGGAAGAGATCGCGCCGCTGTTGGCCATCAAGGTCGAAGAGGCCGGCGTGGACGAAGTGGAGGTGCGCTCGGTGTTGACGTGTGAGTCTCCGTCGGGGGTGTGTGCGAAATGCTACGGAAGGAATTTGGCCACGGCACGGATGGTGCAGGTGGGTGAAGCCGTGGGTGTCATCGCCGCACAGTCCATCGGTGAACCGGGAACCCAGCTGACCCTGCGGACCTTCCACGTCGGGGGTACGGCTTCGAAGATTTCGGATGAGAACGAAATCCGCGTGAAATTCGACGGGCTTGTCGAAATCGATGACCTGCGTGAAGTCACGCGGGTCAATCAGGACGGCGAGAAGGAAATCGTGGTGGTGTCGCGGTCGGCGGAATTCAAGGTGCTCGACCCGGAAACGGGGGTGGCCTTGTCGACGACCGTGCTGCCGTACGGTTCGGTGTTGAAGAAGTTCTCGGGCCAAAAGATCCTCAAGGGCGATTCCATCTGCTCGTGGGACCCGTACAACAACGTCATCATCAGCGAAGACGCTGGAACCATCAAGTTCGATGCTATCGAGGAAGGGGTCACCTACCGCGAGGAGTTGGACGAACAAACGGGTTTCCGCGAAATCGTCATCACCGAGTCGAAGGACAAGCGGAAGAACCCGGCCCTGCTCGTGGTCGACAAGAAAGGAGAAGTGCTCCGGACGTACTCCGTCCCGGTCGGCGCCCACCTTTCGGTCCGCAACGGAGACAGCGTGAAAATCGGAGCCATCGTGTGCAAAATCCCGCGGATGGCCGGTAAGTCCGGTGACATCACCGGGGGTCTGCCGCGCGTCACAGAACTCTTCGAAGCCCGGAATCCGTCGAACCCGGCGGTGGTCTCTGAAGTGGACGGCATCGTGCGCTACGGCAAAATCAAGCGGGGCAACCGGGAAATCACGGTGGAATCGCGCACCGGCGACAAGTACAAGTATTTGGTGCCGCTCGCGAAGCACATCCTCGTCCAAGACAACGACTTCATCAAGGCGGGCATGCCGCTTTCTGACGGAGCAATCACGCCGATAGACATCCTCGACATCCTCGGACCTACGGCCGTGCAGGAGTACATCGTGAACGAAATTCAGGACGTCTACCGCTTGCAGGGGGTGAAAATCAACGACAAACACTTTGAGGTGATTGTCCGCCAAATGATGAAGAAGGTCGTCATCGAAGACCCAGGCGATACCCGATTCCTCGAAAAGCAATTCGCTGAGAAGTCGGACTTCATGGAGGAAAACGACCGCATCTACGGGATGGTCGTGATCACCGAGGTGGGCGACAGCGATGAGCTGCGCGCAGGCCAAATGATCACCGCCCGCAAGCTGCGCGACGTGAACAGCTCGCTTCGCCGCCGCGATATGAAGCTCGCGGTGGGCCGGGATGCCATCCCCGCAACGGCGCGTCCGTTGCTCCAAGGCATCACGCGCGCTTCGCTGCAAACCAAGTCGTTCATCTCTGCAGCATCCTTCCAGGAAACCACGAAGGTGTTGAACGAAGCCGCCATCGCTGGCAAGCAGGACTTCCTGCTCGGCCTGAAGGAAAACGTCATCGTCGGCCACCTGATCCCGGCCGGCACGGGCACCCGGAACTTCCACAAAAAGAAAGTCCTGACCCGCTCCGAAGCCGAAACGGCCTAACCCCCAGCGGCGCACAAAGGAAAAACCGCCCGGCCCCCTCTTCCGAGGGACGCCGGGCGGTTTTGCATGGACGCGGCCCGCCGGCCCGCCCCCGAGATCGATCAGCCCTTGCCGCCGATCGCCTTCGCCGCCGCTTCCGCCGGGTCGTCGACCCGATCGGAATCGGCCGCCGCAGGCAGCCCGCAGTAGCCGAACAGGCACTTCTCCTTGATGACCGTGTCGACGAAGTCCGGGACGAGGTTCTCCCAGCCGGAATCGCCCGATTTGATCCGCGCGAGGGCGTCCTTGCTGAAGATGCTCAGGAGGGCCGGGTCGTAATCCTCGAGGTCCACCACCTTTTTGTTGTGGATGAGGTAGTCGTAGAGCGGCTTGAGGCGGGGGTGGATGGGGAGCGTGGTGGAGTCCATGAGGGCACCGGTTTGCTCGTCCTTCCACGGGTAGAGGTAGATTTTCAGGTCGCGGCTGAAGAGGATCCCAAACGCCTCAAGGATGCCCCCGTTGAGGTGGCGGTAGTGGCGCTCGTCGAAGACTTCGGCCAGCGAACCGGCCCCCATGATGAGCCCCATCCGCTTCGTGGAATGGCGGGAGAAGAACTCGACCAGCTTGTAATACTTCTGGTAGTTTGAGATGATGACGGTTTGGCCGATGGAGCAGAGGACGTCGGCCCGGTCGAGGAAATCTTGTTCGTCGATGTCGCCTTCGGCGGAGAGGTTGTTCAACGTGATTTCGAACAGGACCTGGATGTTGCGCTCCTCGACCCGGGCTTCCTGGCGGAAGCGGGCTAACCCCTTCGCAATCATGTCGATGTTGACCTTCGTAACGGGACGGAAGGAGCCGCGGATGGCGAGGATGTTCTTCTTGTACAGGACGTCCGCCGCTTGCAGGTTCGTGCCGTCGGGGGAGAAAATGACCGCGTCGGTCATTCCGTTTTTCACGAGTTGGAGCGAAATCAGGCGGTTGTCCACGTCGGCGAAGTCGGGGCCTTCGAATTGGATCATGTCGATTTCGACCTGATCGCGTTCGAGTTCGTCGTAGAGGGACAGGATGAGTTCCTTCGGCCGCTTGTGGAAAAACAGGCAGCCGTAGATGAGGTTGACGCCGAGTTTTCCGGTGGTATGCTGCTGCAGGAGCGCGTCCTGTTCGTGGAGCCGGGCGTGGAGTACGACGGTGCTGGGTTCGCGGTCGGGCGCGGTTTGGAACCGCAGCCCAAACCACCCGTGGCCCTGCACGGTCTTGTGGTAGTTGATGGTCGCGACCGTGTTTGCGAAGGCGAAGAAATGCTTCGTCGCATGCTGGTCGCGGCTCAGCCGCTCTTCCATCAGGCCGTATTCGTACTGCAGCATTTTCCGCAGCCGGCTTTCGCAGACGTACCGGCCGTGCTCTTCCTTGCCGTAGATGGCGTCTGAGAACTCTTTGTCGTACGCAGAGATGGCCTTTGCGATGGTGCCTGAGGCCCCGCCGGCGCGGAAGAAGTGGCGGACGACCTCTTGGCCGGCCCCGATTTCTGCGAACGTGCCATAAATCTCCGGGGTCAGGTTGATCCGGAGGGCCTTTTGCTTCGAGGTGAGGATGACGCGGTTCTGCTCCACGGGCCGAAGGTACGAAGGGCATTCGCGGGGATGCCGGGCGGGGGCAGTACTTTCGCGGCATGCAGGTCGCATTGACCTTTTTTGGGACAGGCACCTCGCAGGGCGTGCCGGTCATCGGCTGCCGGTGCGGGGTGTGCACGTCGCGGGATGCCCGGGACAACCGGTTGCGGACCGCGGCGGGCTTCCGGTACGGGGAGGCTGCGGTGGCGGTCGATGCAGGCCCGGACTTCCGGGCCCAAATGCTCCGCGCGCAGTGGCGACAGCTCGACGGCCTCGTGTTCACCCACGAGCACAAAGACCACACGGCGGGCCTCGACGACGTGCGCCCGTTCAACTTTTTGCAGAACGGCCCGGTGGACGTGTACGCCACCGACCGCGTGCAGCAGGCCTTGCGGCGTGAGTTTGCGTACGTATTCGACGCAGACCCGTATCCGGGCATTCCGAAGCTCAGCTTGCACACCGTCACCGAGGACCCGTTTGAGGTGGCGGGCCTGCGTTGGTGGCCGTTGCCTGTGCGGCATTTGAACCTCCCGGTGCTCGGCTACCGGGTGGGCGGAATCGGCTACATCACGGACGCAAATGCGCTGGAGCCGCTGGCGTGGGAGCGGCTGGCGGGGGTGGAGGTGTTGGTGCTGAATGCGCTGAGGCGCGAGCCGCATCCCAGCCACTTCACGCTCGACGAAGCCGTGGCGGTGGCCCGCCGGGTGGGTGCGCGCGCCACCTACCTCACGCACCTCAGCCACCAAATGGGGGACCACGCCGCCCTCGAGCGCGCCCTCCCCGAGGGCATTTTTGCCGCGTACGACGGCTTGACGGTGGTATCAGAATCAGAGAGTTACCGCATATGAAGTGGCTGTTTCGCCTGGTGGTGCTGCCGCTCAGCCGGTTGTCGTACGGGGTGCTGTACCGCATCTCGGATGTGCTGGCCGTGGTGCTGGGACGGTGGGTGGGCTACCGAAAGCAGGTGGTGCGGGAGGGGCTGCGGGAGGGATTTCCGGAAGCGGGGCAGGAGGGGTGGGATCGGATGGAGCGGGAGGTGTACCGCCATTTGGCAGACCTGATGGTCGAGAGCATCAAGCACTTTACCGTCGGGGAAGAGGAGGCACGCAGGCGAATGCAGTATGCACATTGCGAGGTGTTTGCGCCTTACTTCGCCGCGGGCAGGCACGTCCTCATCGCCGGCGGGCATTTCAACAATTGGGAGCTGTACGCCCTGACCGCAGATGCCGCCGTGCCGCACCGTACCCTGGCGATTTACAAGCGGTTGAGTGATCCCTTCATGGACCGCGTGATGCAGGAAAGCCGCAGCCGTTGGGGGTTGACGATGGTGCCGACGGTGGAGAGTTCGGCGTGGATGGAGCGCGAGGTGAGCCGCCCCAGCGCGCAGCCGTGGGCCGTGGTCATGGGCTTTGACCAAAGTCCCGCCGACCCCCGCAAAGCCTGGTGGACGTCCTTTCTCGGCCGGGAAACGGCCTGGTATTACGGCCTCGAGAAGTATGCGCGGACCTACGATTTGCCGGTGATTTACGGCCACATCCGCAAAACCTCGCGCGGCATGTACTGCACGGAGTACGAGCTGGTGACGGACGCGCCGCGGGAGCTGCCGGAAGGGGCGGTGCTGGAGGCGTGCATCCAGCGGCTCGAAGCGGACATCCGGGCCGTTCCGTCGCAGTGGCTGTGGTCGCACAAACGCTGGAAGCACCGGCGCCCGGCCGACCTTCCGTTGCATCCGAGGACTCTGCCATGAATGCCGGGGGAGAGCGGCCGCCGCTGGCGGAGCGGATGCGCCCGCAGTCGTTGGAGGCCTATGTGGGCCAAACCCAAGCCATCGGCCCGGAGACGGTGCTTCGGCGTGCGCTGGCAAAGGGCGCGCTGCCTTCGTTGATCCTTTGGGGTCCCCCCGGCGTGGGCAAAACCACCCTCGCCCGCCTGCTCGCCCGCGAATCCGGCCGCACCTTCCACCAGCTCAGCGCCATCCACAGCGGGGTGAAGGACGTGCGCGAAGTGATCGACAGCGTGCGCAAAGCGGGCCTCTTCGCTTCGAAGGCGGTGCTGTTCATCGACGAAATCCACCGCTTCTCGAAGTCCCAACAAGACAGCCTGCTCGGGGCCGTCGAGCAGGGCCTCGTGACGCTCATCGGCGCGACGACGGAAAACCCGGGCTTCGAGGTCATCCCGGCGCTCCGAAGCCGGTGCACCGTGGTGGTCCTCGAGCCGCTCGGCGCGGCGGACTTGCAGGCCATCGGCGAGCGGGCGCTGGCGGAAGATGCGGAACTGCGTGCCCGCGGTGCGTGGGTGGCGGAATGGGAGGGCCTGCTTCGGGCCAGCGGCGGCGACGCGCGCAAGTTGTTGAATGTGCTCGAAATCACAGTCGCGACCTGCCCGGACGACGACCCGGTGGTGACCGACGCCCGCGTGGCAGAGGCTGCGCGCAACCCCCAACTCCTGCACGACCGCGACGGCGAAAGCCATTACAACCTCGCCAGCGCCCTGATCAAGAGCATCCGCGGAAGCGACCCCAACGCCGCCATCTACTACTGCGCCCGGCTCATCGCCGGGGGCGAGGACCCCGCCTTCATCGCGCGCCGGCTGGTGATTTCGGCGGCCGAGGACATCGGACTCGCGAATCCGACCGCGCTGCCGCTCGCCGTGGCGACGCAGCAGGCGGTGGAGCGCATCGGCATGCCGGAAGGCCGCATCCCGCTGGCGGAATGCGTGGTGTACCTCGCGACGTCGCCGAAGAGCAACACAGCCTACCGCGCGATCGATGCGGCGCTGGCGGAGGTGCGGTCGTCGGGGGATTTGGCGGTGCCGTTGCATTTGCGCAATGCGCCGACGGCGTTGATGGAGGGGTTGGGGTACGGGGCCGGCTACGTGTACGACCACGATGCGCCGGGCGGCGCGTCGGGCCAGGAGTTCCTGCCGGAACAGGTGGCGGGCACGGCGTGGTATGTGCCGGGCGAAAATGCGCGCGAGCGGAGCATCCGCGAGGCGATGCGCGCGGTTTGGCGCGGGAAGTACGGTTACTGAGCCGGGGAGAGGAGGTAGGTGGCCGTAGCGGAGGCTCCCGGCCCGGAGAA
>Ga0172372_10009885_pt1 | contig 12326 bp, 6 predicted proteins | sample LakKiv5m_2_FD_114544 | JGI IMG/M metagenome (GOLD analysis project Ga0172372, IMG submission 114544) | Freshwater microbial communities from Kabuno Bay, South-Kivu, Congo - kab_092012_9.5m | ecosystem: Environmental > Aquatic > Freshwater > Lake | place: Democratic Republic of the Congo...
CCGACCGTCGCGGCCACGCCGATTCGCGCGCCGCAGGGGATCGACGCGTTGATCGCCGTCTTCGCGAAGTCGCCGATCATGGCGCCGAGAAACTGCCTGCCGGTGTGAATCGTTTCGCGGCTGCCGTCGGGGAGCATCGTATGGAGCCGGATCGGGCCATACGTCGCCTTCAGGTTGCTCGTGATCGTGCCCGCCGCGAGGTTCACCCAGCTGCCCACGTGGCTGTGGCCGAGGAAGCCGTCGTGTGGCTTGTTGGAGAAGGGCTCCATGATCGTCGCCTCGATCTCGCCGCCGCCGCGGCAGGCCATGCCGAGCGCGGTGGCCGCGCGGATCCAACTGTGGGGATTCACGCGTGCCCCCGGCCCGATGAAGGCCGGGCCGTCGAGGCAGACGAAGGGGCCGATCTCGGCGCCGGTCTCGACGACGACGGGGCCATGCCGCACGACGACCTGCTCCGCGACGCTGGCCCCGTCGGCGACGAAGAGGCCGGGCTTCGTCTCGCGAAAGCGGCCGCCATCGAGCCGCATCGCCAGTGCCCCTTCGATCGCCTGCTCGTGGGCGGTGATCACGTCGTGTGGCTCGTGGAGCAGATCGAGAAAGCCGTCGAGTTCCGCAAGCGCGAGCGACTCGAGGGCGGCCGGGGAGCCGGTGTCGCGCAGCGTGTTCCACGCGGCGCGATCGTCGCCGCCTCCGTCGGCCGCCAGATGCAGCACCGCCGCGGCGATTGTGTCTCCCTCGCGCACGGCGCCGCGGTGGCCGGCCTCGATGAGGGTGCGGAGCGAATGGATATTCGTGCGGCTGGGAACGACGCGGGCGTTGACGACGACTGCCGTCGTGCCGTGGCTCGAAGCCGGCGGCTCGGCCGGGAGCGGCGGCGTTGCGCCTCCCCAGAGCGTGATCCGGCGGCCGGCGAGCCCGGCGATATGTCGGGCGAGGTGCGGGCGGACCACCCGCTGCACGTGGCCGAGGTGGGCGAGGGCGTCGTGGAGCGAGGAGGCCCCGATCATGAGATCGCAGGCGGGCCGCGCGGCCGTGAGTACGCCGAGCCGATCGACGCGGCCGTCTTCAAAAACGAGTAGCTGCATGGCGATTCCCTCGAGACAACCCTACCACGGGCAATCTCGCGGTGCGGAGTCCAGTGCTGGCAAATACCGGCTCGGCGGCTTACGCTCAAGCCAACAAAGTCGCTTCTCACGAGCCGGAGTGGCGGAATGGCAGACGCGGCGGACTCAAAATCCGTTGCCCGCAAGGGCGTGTGGGTTCAAGTCCCACCTCCGGCATTGTGGGTTGGTCTGGATTGATCAGCCGATCGTGGGCCATGCCATGGGTGTGAGGTTTTTCGTGGTCATGGCCGTGCTGACGCCGGTGCTGGTGGAAAAGTGTCTGCTGGGCGGCGTTTACGGTCCCCCCCATTTTTCCACTTCCCATGTTTTCGCGATAGCCGCTAGGGTGACGGAGCTTCTGGTGCCTGCATTCGTTTTGCGGGCCTTGGGGCAACTGAATCAACCTTCGAGTACTTACGCTTCGAGGGCTTGCGATTCGGTTCGGTTTCTCTCGAGGAGTTTCTCAATGAAGCGTTTTTACACGATCTTTTCGCTGGCCTTCGTGTTTGTGATGGTCGGCCTCGTGGCCGCCGATACCGCCTCGGCCGCCGGCCGTGGCCGTCGTGGTCGCACCAGCTGCGACTGTGGACCGACCTGCGCCGCCGAACCGGGCTGCGCTGCCGATGCCTGCGCGGCTGAGCCGGCCTGCGGTGCCGCTGAAGCCTGTGCCTCCGAGCCCGCCTGCAGCGCGGCTGCGCCGACCTGCTGTGAGCCCCGTCGTGGCCGTGCCCGTGGCGGTCTGTTCAGCCGTCGCAGCAAGAAGAGCGGCGGCGAGAGCTGCACCAGCTGCTGCAGCGAGCCCGACTGCGGTGCCGAGCCTGCCTGCGGTGCCGAGCCTGCCTGCGGTGCCGAGCCGTGCTGCAACGCCGGCTGATTCCGTCAGCCGTTTGCACGATGCGTGAACAGGGCCGGGCCTTCCTCTGGGAGGCCCGGCTTTTTTATTCAGCCAGCAGAGGCTGGACCCCGTAGAGTGCCTCGATCAGTTTTCGGGTGCGCGGGCCCGGCAGGGCGCCGGGATGCATGGCGCTGGGAATGAACGCAAAGCCGAGCCCCAGCGACGGATCTGCGAAGGCGAGCGATCCTCCCGCACCGGGATGGCCGAAGGCGCCAGGAGAGGGACCGTAGACACCGTGGTCGTTGGTCATGAATCCGGCCGAAAAGGCGGTAGGAACCATGAGCACGCGGTCGAAACCGCTGCTCGACGTCGTCTGCATCGCGGTGAGCGCGTCGGCGTGAAAGAATGCGGTCTTGCCACCTGCCAGGAGCGAATAGAAGCGGGCGAGCGAGTCGGCGGTTCCGATCGCGCCGAGCGATGGGAGCGACGCACCGCGCATGGCGGGCGTATTCATCGCCGCGGGCGTGAGAATCCCGCCCGGTTCGCTCAATGCCCGGCGCGTGAGAGAGGTCGGGTCGGCGAAGGCCCGCGAGAACGGGCCGGGGGGTGGAGGCGACTTGGGCGCGATGACGGTGGCCGCCGTGTCGGCGAGCGGCTCGGGGAGGCCGAACCAGCAATCGAGGCCGAGCGGACCGCGGAACACCCGCTCCCAGTAGGCAGCGAGCGGTTCGCCGGCGACGCGGCGCACGATCTCGTCGAGCAGAAACCCGAACGTGCGGGCGCCGTAGCCATGCGATCCATCGGCTTCCCAATTGGGCGGCTGTTCGGCCAGGGCCGCGGCCACCGCATCGTGATCGGTGATCGCGAGGCCGGTGCGATCGATCACGGCCAGCCCGGCCCGATGCGAAAGCAGTTCAGCGAGTGAAGTCCGCTCCTTGCCCGCAGCCGCAAACTCGGGCCAAATGTCCGCCACGCGTGCCTCGAGGGGGATCTTTCGTTCCTGGATCGCGTGGAGCGCACAGGCGGCGGCGAGGCCCTTGCTGGCCGACCAGATCAGGCAGGGAGTCGCCGCCGTCCAAGGGGTTCCCGGACGTGCCTCTCCCCCCTGCAGGGAGACGAGCGGCTTGCCATCCTGCCAGACTGCAACCGCACCTCCTCCGCCGAATCCGGAGGCCCCTGACTCGCCGATGATCTCTGCGAAGGCCTGCGCAAGACGCTCGACGGTCGCACCCGGCTGAAGACTGTCCACTTTCTCAGCGCCTTCATCGCTCGACATCACCACGTATCTCCTGAACGTCAGCGGCGATCCAGAACATCAGCGGCGGAGCTGGCGGGCGACCATCCGGCGGAACGAATCGCGATAGGGTGGCCGCATCTGGGCGAGCACCCGCTCCACGAACCACGAACTAGGCTCACGGAAGACGGGCTTCATGTGGCTGAAACGGCGGAAGCCCTCGATACCGTGATAGACGCCCATGCCGGAGGGACCGATGCCGCCAAACGGAAGCTCCGTCATCGCCACGTGCATGACGACGTCGTTCACGGTCACGCCGCCCGACGTGGTCCGTGAGAGCACGTGTTGCTCCTCGTCGCGATCCTCCCCGAAATAGTAGAGAGCCAGCGGCCGCGGCCGGGCATTCACATACGCGATCGCCTCGTCGATCGTCTCGTAGGTCTTCACCGGCAGGAGGGGGCCGAAGATTTCCTCCTGCATCACCCGCATGGAGTCTTTCGGATCGAGGATGAGCACGGGGGCCAGTTTGCGAAGCGAGCGGCCGAGGTCTTCGCCGGCCGGGTTGGCCTCGACGAGCCGTGCGCCACCGGCACGGGCGTCGTCGAGCATCGCCCGCAGGCGTTCCAGATGCCGCTCGTTGAAAATCGACGTGTATTCGGGGTTGCTTGCGAGCGTGGGAAACATCCGGGCAACCGCCGCCAGGGCCGCCTTCACGAAGGCGTCGAGGCATTCTGTGGGCAGAAGCACGTAATCCGGCGCAATGCAGACCTGGCCGGCATTCATCGTTTTTCCCGCCATGATCCGCGTGGCCGCAGAGTCGATGTCGGCCGAGCGCCCGATGATCGTCGGCGATTTGCCGCCGAGTTCGAGCGTCACCGGCACGAGGTTGTCGGCCGCCGACCGCATGATCTGCCGACCGACCCCGGTGCTCCCTGTGAAGAGCAGATGGTCGAAGGGAAGCCGACTGAATGCCTCGCCCACCTCAGGTCCGCCGATGCACACGGCGATTTCGGTCTCGTCGAATGTGGCCGCGAAGAGGCGGGCCATCAGCGCGGACGTTTTCGGCGTGTATTCGGAGGGCTTGATGAGGCAGCGATTGCCCGCGGCGAGCATGCTCGCCAGCGGAGAGAAGACCATGCTGATCGGGAAATTCCAGGGCGCGATCAGACCCACCACGCCGACCGGCTGCGGCTGGATCTCGGCGCTGCCGCCGATCCAGCCGATGATCGCCGGCGTGGTCGCACGGCGCTCCCGCCGCATCCAGCGCCGCACGTTACGGCGGGCCTGCTTGAGCGGATCCAGCGACGCGGAGATGTCGGTGAACTTCGTGAGCAGCGGCGAGCGGCAGCCAAAGTCGGCTTCGACGGCGGTGGCAAGTTCGTCTTGATGGTCGACGAGCAGTCCGATGCAGCGATCGAGGCGATCGATCCGCACGTCAGCCGACGGCGGCCCTTCGCGAAGAACGGCCTCGCGCTGCCGAGCGAGCAGACCGTGAAGTATTGCTTCGGATGCTTCCCGGATCACGTGCGGCTCTTCATCCATTCGAACCCAGACACCCTCATCGTCTCCTGACCGACGCCGTCCAAGACGATCTTTCCGTCAGGACAGCAATGCTTTTACCACGTGGGCGTGCTCGACGCCCGTGAGCCGCTGGTCGAGGCCGAGGTGGCGGTAGGTGAACCGCTCGTGGTCGAAGCCCATCAGGTGCAGCACCGTGGCGTGGAAATCGCGGATGTGCACCGGGTCTTTGACGATGTTGTAGGAGAAGTCGTCGGTCTCGCCGTAGATCTGGCCCGCCCGGGTGCCGCCGCCCGCCATCCACATCGTGAAGCAGCGGGGGTGGTGGTCGCGGCCGTAGTTTTCCTTCGAGAGGCCCCCCTGGGAGTAGATGGTGCGGCCGAATTCGCCCCCCCAGATGACGAGTGTCTCGTCGAGGAGGCCGCGGGCCTTGAGATCATTGATGAGGCCATAGCAGGCCTGGTCGATGTCTTTGCACTGGCTCGGCAGTCGGCCTCCCACGTTGGCATGCGTGTCCCAGTTGTTGAGATAGATCTGCACGAATCGCACGCCCCGCTCCACCATCCGGCGGGCCATGAGCGCGGTGTTGGCGAACGTGCCTGGCTTCTTGGCCGCCTCGCCGTAGAGCGAGAGCGTGCTCTCGGGTTCGGCGGCGAGGTTTGTGAGATCGGGCACGCTCGACTGCATACGGAAGGCCATCTCGTATTGGGCGATTCGCGTTCGCGTCTCGGGATCGCCGATCTCTTGCAGCGTCCGCTGGTTGAGCGATTGCAGGCCGTCGAGCGTCTTGCGGCGGATCTCCGCGGAGACACCCGGCGGATTGTTGATGTAGAGGATCGGGTCGCCCGCCGAGCGGAAGCTCACGCCCGCGTGCTCGCCCGGCAGATAGCCGCTCGACCAGAGCCGGGCGCCAATCGCCTGCACCTGCTCGGTGTTGGTCGATTTCGCCACGAGCACGACGAACGTAGGCAGATCCTTGTTGAGCGAGCCCAGTCCGTAACTCAGCCACGATCCCAGGCAGGGGCGGCCGGAAATCTGGTTGCCGGTCTGCATGTAGGTGATGGCTGGCTCATGGTTGATCGCCTCGGTGTGCATCGAGCGGATGAAGCACATGTCGTCGACGATCTTGGCCGTGTGCGGCAGAAGTTCGCTCACCCACATCCCGCTCTGGCCGTGCTGAGCAAACTTGTATTTCGAGGGGGCGATCGGAAACCTCGCCTGCCCGCTCGTCATCGTCGTGAGCCGCTGGCCGTTGCGGACGCTCTCCGGGAGATCCTTGTCGTACCAGTCGTTCATGACCGGCTTGTAGTCAAACATGTCCTGCTGCGGCGGGCCGCCCACCATGTGCAGGTAGATGACGTTCTTGGCCTTGGGCGCGAAGTGGGGGCCGACCAGAGCGCTCCCGAAGGCCTGGTCATCGCCTATGAGCGAGGTGAGGGCCGCGCCGCCCAGGAGGTGGCTGCCGCGCTCGAAAAACCTTCGTCGCGTGAGATTGAGGCCGAGTTCATCGAGCGGCGAGCGAATGGAAGGATTCATGGCGCTAGTTCGGAAAAAAGGTCCGAAAAAAGGTGTCAGGACTCATTTCTGAACAGCAGACCCTGCGAAACAAAAAGGCAGCCATGAGAAAAGAGTCCTGACACCTTTTTTATTTGCAGAGCACTTCGTCGAGGTTCATGAGTTGGTTCGTCAGCATCGTCCAGCTCGCCAGCTGGATCGGATCGGCGGCCCGTGGCTTCGAATCACCCACCCCGATCAGCTGCTTCGCCTCGTCGGGATGATCCTTGTACCAGGCCGACAGATCCGCGAGCGATTGCTTCACGACGGTGAGTTCTTCGGCGGTGAAGGGGCGGGCGAGCAGCCGCTTGGCGATGAAGTCGATCCGCGCCTCGTCGGTATCACCCGCCACCTCGATCGCGCGGTCGGCGAGGAACCGTGCCGCCTCGACAAACTGCGGGTCGTTGAGCGTGACGAGCGCCTGCAGCGGCGTGTTGGTGCGTTCCCGTTTGACGCAGCAGTTCTCGCGGGACGGGGCGTTGAAGATGTCCATCGAGGCCGGCGGGGCCGACCGCTTCCAGAACCAATACATGCTGCGGCGGTAGACTGCCTCTCCCTTGTCGCGCTGGTATCTGTTCGTATTGCCGCCCATCGACACCGCTTCCCAAACGCCGTCGGGCTGGTAGGGTTTCACGCTCGGGCCGCCGATCTGCTTGACGAGCAATCCGCTGGCGGCGAGGGCCGCGTCGCGGACCATCTCCGCATCCATCCGAAACCGCGGCCCCCGGGAGAGGAGCCGGTTGGCATTGTCTTTGGCGAGCTTCTCCGGCGTGGCCGCGGCACTCTGGCGATAGGTCGCGCTCGAGACCATCAGTTTGAACAGCTTCTTGACGTCCCAGCCGCTCTCGATGAATTCGATCGCGAGCCAGTCGAGCAGCTCCGGGTGGCTCGGCAATTCGCCGGTGACGCCAAAATCGCCACTCGACCGCACGAGGCCGGTGCCAAACACCTCCTGCCAGAAGCGGTTCACAGTCACGCGGGCCGTGAGCGGATGCTCCTGGAGCAGGAGCCACTGGGCGAGGCCGAGACGGTTCTTTGGCAGGTGCTCCGGGAAGGGCGGTAGGATGGCCGGCGTGTTGGGCTTCACCTCGTCCTTCCGCTTGTCGTATTCACCGCGGTCGAGGATGTAGGCCTTCGCCATCTCGTTCTTCTCGTTCATCACGTGGGCCACGGTGCCCCGCTTGCGGATTGCGGCCGCTTCCGATTCGAGGCCGGTAAGCGTCGCCATGATCGCCTTGTAGGCCGCATCGAATGAGGCGAACCACCAGTCGAGCAGGCCATCCGCCGCCTGCGGCCGATCGTCTGGAGGCAGCTTCAAAACATCTTCGAACGTCGGTTCGAGCGAGAGCCGCTGAACTTCGTCGGCCGTGAGGCCGCGGCCCCAGATGGAAAGGCCGGCGAGACCGATGCCCTGGGCCGGAAGTTCATCTCCCGATCGCCCGCCGACCGTGAGCGGCACGTCGACACGAACCGTCCTCTTCTGCAGGCTGTCCTTGAGCGTTCGCTTCGGCATCGGCTTGCCGTCGTAGAAGAAGTTCACGCCGGCGGCGGTGCCCGAGCCGTCGTAGCTCACGGCCACGTGCGTCCACTGGTCGGGCTTGAGCTGCTCGTCGGCCGTCACCCGGAGCGTGTTCTCGTTCCCCTCGTGGGCGATGTCGATCACGATTTTCCGTCCCTCGACATAGATCGTCCAGCCGCGGCGCTTGTTGCCGGCCGTGCAGCGGGCCACGATCGTGCCTGGCCGCTCGAACTCGTCACACTGGACCTGGCACGTGACGGCGAACGACTGATCGAACTCGAAATCGCCGACGTTGGGCAGTTCCGCCACCACGTCATGGAGAAAGAGCGCGGGACGGCCGCTGGGCCCTTCCTTCCAGGTGGTGACCTTGCCGAACGTGAGCGGCAGGTCGATCTCCTTGCCCCCTTGCCGAATCCGCGTGGCCGCGTCCTTGCCTTCCGCGAGCGGCATCTCCAGGGCAGGGGTGTCTTGCGGGGCAGTCCGCTTGGCGATCTCGGGCGTGAGACTCTTGACCCACGTGTCGAACTCAGGCCGGGCCGCTTTTCGACGGTCCGCGGCGGCCGCCTTCGTCGCCGGAATCTCCCGCTCGAGCGCGGCGAACCGCGGCCGGTCTTCGACCCGCGGCACCGGCAGGATCGGCGGGGTGTCGTGGATGTTACCGTCCATCGCGGCCTGCGTCGTGTTATTGAAGAAGGCGGAGAGCTCGTAAAACTCCTTCTGCGAGAGCGGATCAAACTTGTGATCGTGGCAGACGGCGCAGCCCGTCGTGAGGCCGAGCCAGACGGCGGAGGTGGTCTCCGTGCGATCGCGGGTGTAGAGGACGAGATATTCCTCCGGAATCGCGCCCCCTTCGTTCGTCGTCATGTTGCAGCGGTTGAAGCCGCTGGCGATCCGGTTGTCGAGAATCTGCTCGGGCGTGGCGCTCGGCCCGTGTTCGCTCACGAGGTCGCCCGCCAGTTGCAGGATCGTGAACTGGTCGAATGGCATGTTGCGGTTGAACGCATTCACCACCCACTGCCGGTAGGTCCACATCTCGCGGTAGTTGTCGAAGTGGATGCCGTGGGTGTCGGCATAGCGGGCGTAGTCGAGCCAGTGGCGGCCGCGGTGCTCGCCCCATTCGAGGCTCGCCAGCAGCGTGTCGACGAGCCGGTCGTAGGCATCGGGATGCGGGTCGGCCACGAAGGCATCGACGACGGCCGGCTCCGGCGGCAGCCCCGTGAGATCGAGCGCGAGCCGACGGGCGATCGTGCGGCGGTCGGCCTCGGGCGCTGGAGAGAGACCGTCCCTCTCGAGGCGGGCGAGGATGAACGAGTCGATCGGGTTCCGCACCCACTCCTTGTCTTTGACGGCCGGCAGCTCGGGCCGCTGCGGCGGAATGAACGACCAATGCGGCTGATACTCGGCCCCCTCGGCGATCCACCGCTTGATTAATTCCTTTTGCTCAGTGCTGAGCACCTTCTTGATCGAGGGCGGCGGCATCACCTCTTCGGGATCGTCGGAGAAGATCCGGTCGAGGGCCACGCTCGAATCGGGATCGCCCGGAGCGATGGCCCCGCTCTCCACCGCGGCGTCGCGGTCATCGAGCCGGAGATCAGCCTTGCGGCCGGCACTGTCGGCGCCGTGGCAGCCGAAGCAGCTCTCGACGAGGATCGGTCGGATCTGCTCGTTGTACGAAATCTTTTCCGCTGCCGGGGCAAAGCCCGCCGTCACGGCTGCAGCCGCAAACGCAAGCGCAATCAAGGTGGAGCGGTGCATGAAACCTCCTGGCTGCTGACAAGCCGCGCCGGGAAGCACCCAGCGAGACGTTCGGCATCGATGTCCAAGGGTGACGACGTTGCGCTCCGCCGACACGATCATTCATAATTATAGCACGCGATTGGCCCGGCAGCCACGCTGATGGGCGGGCCGTAACACGTGTCGAACCAGCATTTTATGCTCCGCCCACGAGCGACTCGGCGTGGGCGAGCACGGTGGCGAAGGAAACGCTGGCCAAGAGTCCGAAGGCGGCGTGGTGGCCCAGCCGCTCCCGGCTCGTGGCAGGGCTCGTGAGCCCGCAGAGAAAGCGGGCCAGTTGGCGGGGGGTGCGCAGTGATGGTCGATCCTCGGCCACGAGGGCCTCGATGGCCGCGGCCTGCGCGGTTGTGATTTTCCGGGCCGTGGAAGGGGGAATCTCCCGGGTGGCACCGGAGGATGATTCCGGAGAGCCTCGCTCGGTGGTTTCACAGCTCGTGCATCTGCCGCACCGGTTTTGCCCCTCGTCGCTTGCCTGCAGGCCGGCACCCTCGCCGAAGTAACGGAGGAGCCTGTGGGTGAGGCAGCTGCGGTCCGCCGCGAAGTCGAGCAACGATTGCAGCCGCTTGAGATCGCGGGCTTCGCGCATGGCAAACAATTCCTGCATCGAACGGGTGAGCGCGTCGAGATCGGGCGGTGCCGCAGCATCGGGATTCACGCCGCCGGTCAGCCGGTAACGCTGACGGCTGCCGCTAGGCTTGAGCTCGATGCTGCCGGAGTCTGCCAGCCAGTCGAGCGCCTTCACGATGCGGTCGCGCGGCTCGGCCATGTCGGCTGCGGCTGTTTCAGGGTCGATCGTGGTCCACTTCGTGCCGCGCTTGCCGCAGCGCAAGAGCTTCTTCAGGAAGGCCTGCCGCTCCTTCTGCCGCGATTGGAGCAGGCTCGTGAGCAGCCCGAGGCGGTCTTTGTCGGCACAGGGGGTGACTCTGTAGGCGAGGTTTGGCCGCAGGACGAGGTCTGCACATGATCGGCGTCGGCGATGCCGAAGGCGCGAGATGACGACCGTCAGTCCGTCCAAGAGCAGACTGGGCAACTGGTAGCAGAGCGATTTGCCGGCGCCCGTGGGAAAGAGGGCGAGCGCACTTCTGCCTGCCAGCAATGACTCGATCACCCGCTCCTGTCCGGGGCGGAATGAGATGTGGCCGAAGGACTGTTTGAGAACGGATTGCAGGTCGTGGGGCATGGGTTTTTGTGGCTCTTCTCTGCGTTCAGCGGAGAGTAGTATACAGACGTATATTCCCTGTCAAGCCATGCGCATTGCCCCGTAGACTTCCTTCTCGAGCGATCCCCAGGTTTTCCCCGAGGGCTTTCCCGTGCCGTCCCGCTGTGCCGCCGTGGTTCTTATTCTTGCTGGATTTCTGCTCGGAGCCCCCCGCATGACAGTCGACGAATCCCGCGGCGACGACGGCGCGAAGACCGGGCCGGCCGCGATGGCCCGCGACATCGCCACGGGCGTGCTCACCCAAACCCGCGATCGGCCGGACGACGATCCCGAGCGGCTCATCCTGCTCGCGGCGGCGATCGAAAAGGCTCCGCCCGCGACACGAGGGGTGTTGGAGGCGATCCGGGCCAACTGGACATGGGGCTTCTTCACGAACAACCGCTGGCGGTTCGCCCAGCGGACGAGCGGCGGGGCGACGGCCGACGATCTCCAGTCGATCGCGTCGTGGGACCTCCCAAAGATCGTCGGCGAGATCCGCGGACGGTTTGCGGCGGCACTCGCAGAGAAGGCCGCGCTCCAGAAGCTGCCGGTCGCCGAGTGGAACGCCATCCTCGAGCCGGGCACGATGCCCGACGCCTACCGGCCGACGGTCTGGGACGTGATCGCGCGCGACGCACTCGCGTTTGCGGAGTCGGGCGAGCGCGGCCTCGTCGATCCCGAAGACGCCTTCGAGCTCTCGGCAGACGGCCCGGCGCTCGGCACACGCGATGCATTCCTCGCCTGGCGGCCCGCGGACGACCCATCCATCACCGATCGCGAGTCGCCGCTTCTGCAGGCGGCCGGCCTCTATCGCGAACTGCTCGAGTTTCACGCGGAGGATGCCGATCGCACGGCGCTGCTCTCTGCCGACCTCGATCGAATCCTCTGGGCATCTGGCCATGCCGTGGGGGCGGATCTTTCCGACCGCAAGCAGGCGGCGCTCGAAGCCTTCATCGCGAAGGCCGGCGACCACGAGACGGCGTCGCTGGCCCGCTACCATCTCGCGTCGCTTGTCCGCGAGGAGAACGATCTCGTCGAAGCCCGCGCGATCGCAGCCAAGGCCGTTGAGCAGCATCCCAAGAGCCCCGGCGCGAAGCTCTGCAGAAACCTGATCGCGGAGATCGAAGGGAAGTCGCTGGCGGTGTTCGCCGAGCGGACCTGGGCCAAACCGTGGCCGACGATCCGTGTGCGCTATCGCAATCTCGCCGCCGTGCACCTGCGGATCGTGAAGGCCGACTGGCTCGAGCGGGTGCTCGCGGGCAGGCCGCATGCCGGCTGGCTCGACGATGCCGAGCGGGCGAAGCTGCTCGCAGCTGCGCCGGCGAAGGCCTTCAAAGCCGAGCTGCCGCCGACCGCCGATTACCAGGAGCGGTCGCAAGACATCCCGGTGCCTGAGGATCTCGCGCCTGGTAGTTATTGGGTGATCGCGAGCCCGCGTGAGGATTTCGGCGAGCACGACAACGTCGTGTCGGCCGGGCTCGTCTGGGTGAGCCGGCTTGCGCTGATCACGAACGGATCGAATCCGCGGACGGGCCAGCCGCTCACGGGGCATGTCGTCGACATCGCGTCGG
>Ga0172372_10009887_pt1 | contig 12325 bp, 13 predicted proteins | sample LakKiv5m_2_FD_114544 | JGI IMG/M metagenome (GOLD analysis project Ga0172372, IMG submission 114544) | Freshwater microbial communities from Kabuno Bay, South-Kivu, Congo - kab_092012_9.5m | ecosystem: Environmental > Aquatic > Freshwater > Lake | place: Democratic Republic of the Congo...
GCTCTGCGCGGGTATTGAATGCCAAAAATTTTGATACGAAAATAAAAGGGAGGCACACATGCAGGTTCAAACCATTGCAACAACCGCTTTCACCGACCAGAAGCCCGGGACATCCGGGCTGCGCAAACGTGTGCCGGTATTTCGGCAGGCGCATTACCTGGAAAATTTCGTGCAATCGATTTTCGATACCATCGCGGCGCCTGCCGGTTCAACGTTGGTGGTTGGCGGGGATGGTCGCTACTACAACCGCGAGGCGATTCAGATCATCCTGAAAATGGCGGCAGCCAACGGCTTTGGCCGTGTGCTGGTGGGGCAGGGCGGAATTCTTTCCACGCCGGCCGCCTCGTGCGTGATCCGCAAATACCAGACCTATGGCGGCATTATCTTGTCGGCCAGCCACAACCCCGGCGGTCCCGAAGGCGACTTCGGCATCAAGTACAACGGCAGTAATGGCGGCCCGGCAACCGAAACGGTAACGGAAGCGATCTTCGCCCGCAGCAAGCAGATTGATGCCTATCGCATCATTGAAGCTGCGGACGTTGCGCTCGACACGCTGGGTGAAAGTCAACTCGGCGGCATGACCGTGTCAGTCATTGATCCTGTGGCGGACTACGCTGAGTTGATGGGGGATCTGTTTGACTTCGAGGCAATCCGCGCGCTGCTCGCCGGCGGCTTCCGCCTCAAGTTCGATGCGATGCATGCGGTGACCGGCCCGTATGCGCGCGCGATTCTCGTCAACCGTCTTGGCGCACCGGCCGACAGCGTAATGAATGCTGTGCCGCTGCCCGATTTTGGCAACGGCCACCCTGATCCCAACCTCACCTACGCGCATGAGCTGGTCGAGATTGTGTACGGCGACAACGCCCCGGATTTCGGCGCAGCGTCCGATGGTGATGGCGACCGCAACATGATTCTCGGCAAGCGCTTTTTCGTAAAGCCGTCCGACAGTCTGGCCCTGCTTGCGGCCAACGCTACTCTGGTGCCCGGCTATCGGCAGGGACTGGCGGGCATCGCGCGCTCCATGCCGACCAGCGCCGCCGCCGATCGTGTGGCCGAAGCGCTGGGCATTCCCTGCTATGAAACGCCCACCGGCTGGAAGTTTTTCGGCAACCTGATGGATGCCGGCAAGGTCACGCTGTGCGGCGAAGAAAGCTTCGGTACCGGCTCCAATCATGTGCGCGAAAAAGATGGGCTCTGGGCCGTGCTGTTCTGGCTCAATGTTGTTGCGGCGCGCAAGCAGTCCGTCGAAGCGATTGTGCGCGAGCACTGGGCTAAATATGGCCGCAACGTCTATTCGCGTCACGATTACGAAGGTCTGCCTACCGAGGCGGCCAACGCCATCATGGCGCTGCTGAAAGCTGGGTTTGCTACGCTGCCGGGCAAGCAGCTGGGCAGCTACACCGTCAAGCTGGCCGATGATTTCAGCTACACCGATCCAGTCGATGGCAGTGTCAGCACCGGGCAGGGCGTGCGCATTCTTTTCGAAGACGGCTCCCGTATCGTGTTCCGGCTGTCCGGCACCGGCACCGAAGGCGCTACACTGCGCATCTATCTTGAAAGCTTCGAGCCCGATGTGAGCCAGCATCATCTCGACGCCCAGGATGCGCTGGCCGAGCTGATCGGCATTGCGCTGCAACTCACCGAGTTGCGCCAGCGTACCGGCCGCGAAGCCCCGACAGTCATTACCTGAGCGGTATAATTTGCCCGCACAAACCGCGCCGCCGGCGCGGTTTCTCTTTAGACAGGAGCATATATGAGCAAGCAAATCATTCAGACTGCCGAAGCCCCGGCTGCAATCGGCACCTATTCACAAGCGGTACGCGTGGGCAGCACGGTTTATCTTTCCGGTCAGATCGGGCTTGATCCGGATAGTATGCAAATGGTCGAGGGCATCGAGGCGCAGATTCATCGGGTCTTTACCAATTTGCGCGCCGTCGCCAACGCGGCGGGCGGCAGCTTGAACGACGTCGTCAAGCTAAACATCTTTCTGACCGACCTCGGCCATTTCGCCAAAGTGAACGAAATCATGGCGGAGTATTTTCAGCAGCCCTATCCGGCACGCGCGGCTGTGGGTGTGGCATCGCTGCCGCGCGGCGCGCTGGTCGAGGCCGACGGCGTGATGTATATCGCCTGATTCAAGGAAAACGGCGCACCGGCGCATGCAAAAACTTTCTCCCGCGACTCTGGCCAAGCTCGCCAAGCTGGGCCTGCGCCAACGTGCGGATTTGCTGCTGCATCTACCGCTGCGCTACGAGGATGAAACCCGGCTGACGCCCATCGCCGAATTGCAACCCGGCGAAACGGCGCAGGTGGAAGGGCTCGTGACGCGTTGCGAAGTGGCCTATCGTCCGCGCCGAACATTACTGTGTCGCCTGCGCGACGACACGGGTGAGCTGGTGCTGCGCTTCCTGAATTTTTACCCCAGCCAGCAAAAACAACTCGCCGAAGGCAAGCGCATCCGTGCGCTGGGCGAGGCGCGATTGGGCTATTTCGGACTGGAAATGGTACATCCGAAATGTCGTGCAGTTGACGCCGATGCGCCGCTTAATATCGGGTTAACGCCGGTCTATCCCACCACGGCCGGGCTGTCGCAAACCTTGTTGCGCAAGTTGATCGCCAGTGCTCTGCAAAGCGTGCCGCTTGACGACACGCTGCCCGCCGCGCTGCGTGAAAGATTTCATCTTCCCGCTTTTGCGGATGCCATCCGGTTTCTGCATAACCCGCCGCCGGAAACCTTGCCCGAGACGCTGGAAAGTCGCAGCCATCCGGCCTGGCAACGCATCAAGTTTGACGAATTACTGGCGCAGCAATTGTCCATGCGCAGGCATCATCGCGAACGTCAGCGCCGCAATGCGCCGGCGCTCAAATCCTCCGGTCATTTTCCGGCGCGGCTGCTGGCCGCATTGCCCTTTGGCCTGACCGGCGCGCAGCACAAAGTGCTCGCCGAAATCAGCGCGGATTTGGCGCGCGCACACCCCATGCAGCGCCTGCTGCTGGGCGACGTGGGCAGCGGCAAGACCATCGTCGCAGCACTCGCTGCATTGCAGGCCATCGAAAGCGGCTATCAGGTCGCGCTGATGGCGCCCACCGAGATTCTCGCCGAACAGCATTTTCTCAAGTTGCGCGACTGGCTGACGCCGCTGGGCGTGGTGCCGGTTTGGCTTTCCGGCAGCCTGAAGAAAAAGGACAAACTCGCCGCGCTTGAGCGTATGGCTTCGGGTGAAACGATGCTCGCCATCGGCACCCACGCGCTGTTCCAGGCGCAGGTCGAATTCAACCGGCTGGGGCTGGTGATTGTCGACGAACAACACAAATTCGGCGTGCACCAGCGGCTTTCCCTGCGAAATAAAGGCAAGGTTGAGAATCCAATTTCATCGGTGAAACTGCGTCGGCATCCTCACCAGCTGATGATGAGCGCCACCCCCATTCCCCGCACGCTGGCGATGAGCTATTACGCCGACCTCGATGTTTCCGTGATTGATGAACTCCCGCCCGGACGCACGCCTGTGGTCACCAAATTGGTCAGCGATGCCCGTCGGGAAGAGGTCTTCGAGCGTGTGCGTGTCGCCTGTCTGGAAGGTCGCCAGGCCTACTGGGTCTGCCCGCTGATCGAGGAATCGGAAGCATTGCAATTGCAAACCGCGCTGGAAACATTCGAAACACTCTCCGCCGCATTTCCCGAGCTACGCATCGGGCTGGTGCACGGCAGGCTCGCCAATGAAGAAAAAGCGACCGTCATGGCCGCATTCAAGACGGGCGAACTGCAATTGCTGGTGGCCACTACGGTCATCGAAGTCGGTGTGGATGTGGCGAACGCCAGCCTGATGATCATCGACCACGCCGAGCGCATGGGCCTGGCCCAGTTGCACCAATTGCGCGGTCGGGTGGGGCGCGGCGCGGCCGAAAGTACCTGCGTGCTGCTGTATCAGGCGCCATTATCCGAACTGGCGCGGGCGCGGCTCAAGGTCATTTACGAGAACACCGACGGCTTCGAAATTGCCCGCCAGGATTTACAATTACGCGGCCCGGGCGAGCTGCTGGGCGCGCGCCAGAGCGGCGTCGCGATGCTGCGCTTCGCCGACATCGAGGCCGACGAAAATTTGCTCGAACAGGCCCGGCAAATCTCGGATACGCTGCTTAACGAAGCGCCCGAAATCGCACAGGCGCATTTGCACCGATGGATGGCCCATACCCATGACTACTGGCAAGTTTGACACCTACTGGAACGCCGCCGCACTGGGCAGTTCGCCGGCACTGTTTCCCTGGTTGCGTGATCGGGGTTCGCTCACCTTGCGCATACAGCAGCGCTGCCGCGAATTCGCAGTGCAGCCCGTGCGCGAAGGCCTAGCGCGTATCGCGCTCGATGAATCGGGTGTGTTGGGAATTGCCCCGCAACAGCGCGCCTGGTCACGCGAAGTTTTCTTGCTTGCCGATGGCGTACCTGTGGTCTTCGCGCACAGCGCCTGCGCGGCGGCGGATTTGCGCGGCCCCTGGGCGAGCCTCCGCAAGCTCGGGAACAAACCGCTCGGTGCTCTGTTGTTTAGTCATCCGCTGGTGCAACGCCTGCCGCTGCATTTCAAGGCCCTGCCGGCGCAGCATCCGCTCTACCGCAGCGCGGTTTCCGGACTGATGCACCCACCCCGGCGACTCTGGGCCCGCCGCTCGCGCTTCACCCTGCACGGCGCACCGCTGCTTGTAACGGAGGTTTTTTTGCCGGGGATTTTGTTGCTCTAAATTTGGATACGAGACATGATTGCCGGGTCGCGCCATAAAGGCTCATGCCACCACCATTTTCTGGGCATCAGGAAAATGATTTTCTGGTGATGCTTGGCATCATTTTGTTAGCGTCAACAAAATGATCGAGGGCGTGGGACAAGAAGGAAAATTGCCATGAGTAACATCAAACTGTTTGAATCAGCCCGGATACGCTCGGTGTGGGATGACAATGCACAACGTTGGTTATTTGCCATTGTGGATGTGGTCGCCGCCTTGACTGATAGCCAGAATCCGCAAGTCTATTGGCGGGTATTCAAGAAACGGTTGCTAGCTGAAGGCAATGAAACCGTTACAAACTGTAACGCTTTGAAATTGATCGCAGCCGATGGAAAAAAACGGCTGACCGATGTGGCGGATACCGAGCAACTGCTCCGCATCATTCAGTCCATTCCATCCCCCAAGGCAGAACCATTCAAACGCTGGCTCGCCAAGGTCGGCTACGAGCGGCTGGAGGAAATCGAGAATCCGGAGCTTGCCGCTGCACGGATGCGCGAGCTGTACAAAGCCAAAGGCTACAGCGATGAATGGATAGAAAAGCGTGTGCGTGGCATTGCCATCCGCGACGAACTGACCAATGAATGGCAGAAGCGTGGCGTCAAGGAGCAGCGCGAGTATTCCATCCTCACTGCCGAAATCAGTCGGGCCACCTTCGGTATGACACCCACCGAATACAAGGCATTCAAGAGCCTCGACAAACCGGCAGACAATCTGCGCGACCACATGAATGACCTGGAGTTGATTTTCACCATGCTGGGTGAAGCCTCCACTACAGAAATCACACGCAACAAAGACGCACAGGGCTACGACGAAAATCACAGTGCAGCCAGAGAAGGCGGCGCGGTGGCTGGTCGGGCGCGGCGCGATCTGGAGAAAAAATCGGGTCGTAGCGTAGCCAGCAAGGAAAACTACAAATTGCTGCCAGAGGCTGAGACACGCAAGCAGATAGACAAGAAGAAACGCTGAGGTCGTGCCCATGATTTCCGAACGCCTATCCTTGTATTTTCAACTCCTGCGCTTGCACCGGCCCATCGGCATTTTGTTGCTGTTGTGGCCGACACTGTGGGGCGTGTGGATTGCCGCCGAAGGGCAGCCGGCTTGGCTGGTGCTGCTGATTTTTACCCTCGGCACGGTGCTGATGCGTTCTGCCGGATGTGCGATCAACGACTATGCCGACCGGCATATCGACAAGCATGTGAAGCGCACGCAGGATCGGCCGCTGACTAGCGGCAAGGTCAGTGAGCGCGAGACGATCTGGCTGGCCGTGGGGCTGGCGTTACTGGCGTTTGTGCTGATTTTGCCCTTGCATCCGTTGACCTGGCTGATGGCGTTCCCAGCGGCATTTCTGGCCGGCAGTTATCCGTTCACCAAGCGTTTTTTTGCGATTCCGCAGGCGTATCTTGGGATTGCTTTCGGCTTCGGCATTCCGATGGCGTTTGCCGCGACGCTGGGCGAGGTACCTGCCGTGGCTTGGGTTTTGCTGCTTGCGAATGTGTGCTGGGCAATTGCCTACGACACCGAGTACGCGATGGTGGATCGCGATGACGACATTCATCTCGGTATTCATTCCTCAGCGCTGTTTTTCGGACGCTACGACGTGCTGGCGGTGATGCTGTGTTACCTGGCGACGCTTCTATTGCTGGGGCTGGCGGGGCAGATGGCCGGATTGAGTGTGGCCTATTTCGGCGGCTTGCTCGCGGCGGCGGGTATTGCGCTTTACCACTACACGCTGATTAAAACTCGCAGCCGCGAACTGTGTTTCAAGGCTTTCCTGCACAACAACTGGTTTGGTGCGGCGGTATTTGCGGGAATCGTCGCCGATTACGCACTGCGCTAATAGGCGCCTCGAAAAACCTGCTGCGCGACTTGATTGCTGCGTTGCGCGGTACTCGCCCTCTCGCCTATCCCGTTCATATGTCTCGTGTGCTCTGTTCCGTGCGCCTTGCCCTCAGGCCGCTCGCTACGCTTTTTCGAGGCTCCCTGGGATATTTTTGCGATGGCTGCCGGCCGTGATTTTGTATTCCAGCAAACGGCATTCGATCGCGCCATTGAACAGCGGTGTTTTGCGCGAGGGCGATAGCCGCATGAGTTTGAGAATCGCGCGGTCTGCAGTGAACAGATAAATCCGCCAGCCGGCGAATTTCTGTTTCAGCGCATCACCGAGTTTTGGATACAGGGCTTCGAGTTCTTCGAGGTCGCCCATGCGTTCGCCGTAGGGCAGATTGGCAACCAGAACGCCTTCATCGGCGGGCGCGGAAATTTCCAGCACATTGGCCTGTTTGAGTTGCACGCACTCGACCAGTCCGGCTTCTTCCAGATTGCGCCGCGCGGTTTTAAGTGCATCGCCATACAGGTCGCTGCCGTAAATCGGCAGGGGTTGTGGCGGCAGTTGCTTGGCAATGGCCTGCTCGCGCATGGTGTTCCACAGTGCCGCATCGAAATTCTTGATCTTTTCAAACGCAAACTGCCGGCCGATACCGGGCGCGATATTCAGCGACATCTGCGCAGCCTCGATCAGGAATGTGCCGCTGCCACACATCGGGTCGAGCAGGGGAATGCCCGGCTGCCAGCCCGCGATCTTCAGAATGCCGGCGGCGAGATTTTCACGCAGCGGCGCGATGTTGGTGTGCTGGCGCACGCCGCGCTTGAACAGCGCATCGCCGGAAGTGTCGAGATACAGGGTGAACTGATTGCCCTCAAAAAACGCATGGATACGCATGTCCGGCGCGAGGGTGTCGACGCTGGGGCGCGCATTTTTTTCGCTGCGGAATTTGTCGCAGATGGCGTCCTTGATCTTGAGGGTGATGAATTCCAGACTTTTCAGCGGCGATTTGATCGCGGTCACGTTGACGCGAATCGTGTGCGAGACATCAAACCAGCGTGTCCACGGCAGGGCGAATGTGGCCTGGTAAATATCCTGCTCGTTGCGGTAAGGCATGGGCGCCTGCACGCGCCAGAGGATGCGCGAGGCGAAACGGCTATGCAGATTGGCGCGGTAGCACAGCGCCCAGTCGCCGCTGAAGGCCACGCCGCCATCGGTGACGCGAAGCTCGGTCGCGCCGAATTCGCCCAGTTCTTCAGCGAGTAGTTTTTCCAGGCCGCGCGGGCTGGGTGCAAAAAAGTTCGGCATGTCAGAACGGCTTCAGGACGGCCAGCAAAATGCAGGCGATGAGGCCGAAAACCGGGACCTCGTTAAAGACGCGGTACCAGACGTGGCTGTGTTTGTTGTTGCCGGCGGCAAACTGTTTTAGCAGATGACCGCAGTACAGGTGATAAATCACCAGCCCGGCCACGAAGGCAGTTTTGAGATGCAGCCAGCCGCCTTCAAAACCATAGCCGAACCACAGCCACAAGCCGCTGATCACGGCGAGTGCGCCGATGGGCGTGACGAAGCGGTAGAGTTTGTCTTCCATCATTTTCAGGCGCGCGATGTCGACTGCCTCGGTCGCCATCGCGTGATTGACGAAGATGCGCGGCAGGTAAAACAGGCCCGCAAACCAGCTGACGACCATGAAGATGTGAAACGATTTGAGCCAAAGCATAAGGCTTCCTTTCCAATAAATTAACGGGCGAGTCGGCGCCGGAACAACACCAGCGCGACATAAAATCCGAGTCCTGCGTAAGCGCACAGCGCCAGAAGATGGAATCCGGTTTCTGCGGGTACGACGCCGTTCATGAGCGGCCGGGCCAGATCCACCGCGTGCGTCAGCGGCAGGATTGCGGCAAAGAGTTGCAGGCTTTCGGGCAATTGCGTGACCGGAAAAAACACGCCGCATAGTAGCATCATCGGCGTGACCACCAGCGTGAAGTAGTACATGAAAAAGTCGTAGCTGGGAGCCAGTGCGGTCATGATCAAACCCAGCGCGGCGAAGGTTAGCCCGACCAGCAGCGCCAGCGGGATCATCCACAGCGACAGCCAGGAATGCGACAGGCCCATGAGCCAGATCACCAGCAAAACGGCCAGCCCGGCCATCAGACTTTTGGTCGCGGCCCAGAGCATTTCCGAGAGCACGATGTCATCCAGCGTGACGGGCGTGTTCATGATCGCGTCCCAGGTGCGCTGCTCGTGCATGCGCGCGAAACCGGAATACAGGGCTTCGAACGTGGCACTGTTCATGGTGCTGTAGCACACCGTGCCCGCCGCCAGAAAAGTCAGATAGGACATGCCGTTCATCTCCGGCAGCAGACTGCCGAGACCGTAGCCCAGCCCGAGCATGTAGATCACCGGGTCGGCGAGATGCCCGATCACCGAGGTCGCGGCAACCTTGCGCCAGACCAGCCAGTTGCGCCGCCAGATGGGAATGAAGCGCAGGCTTGGTTGTGGGAAACGGTAGTGGTTCATCGCATTACTCCCGCATCTCGCGTCCAGTCAGTTTCAGAAACACATCTTCCAGATTCGCCGGGCGATGCAGATAGCGCAGACCTTCTTCACGCGCGAGTTCGGCCAGCAGCGGTTGCGCATCGCGCACATAACAGAACACGGTTTCGCCGCTGATCTCGAAACGTTCGGAAAAATGGCCGGCATGACGATGCGCCCATTCGGCGGCGGGTTCGCCAAATACCTCGACCACCTGCGGCTCGATGTGGCCGGAGATTAAATCCTGCGGACTGCCTTGGGCGATCAGGCGGCCGTTATCCATCACGGCAAGGCGATGGCACAGACGCTCGGCCTCATCCATGAAATGCGTGGTGAGCAGCAGCGTCTTACCCTGCCGCGTCAGTTCGCGCAGGCGTTGCCAGATCAGGTGGCGCGCCTGCGGATCGAGGCCGGTCGTCGGTTCATCGAGGAAAATCACATCGGGATCATTGACCAGCGCCCGCGCCAGCGTGAGCCGGCGTTTCATGCCGCCCGACAGAGTGGGCACGCGGGCATCGCGCTTGTTTGTCAGGCTGGCGAAATCCAGCAGGTCGGGAATGCGGGCGTTGATTTCTGTGTCGCTCAGTCCGAAATAGCGGCCATACACAAGCAGGTTTTCGGCGACGGTGAAATCCGGATCGAGATTGTCCATTTGCGGCACGACGCCCACACGGATGCGTGCCTCGCGCGCGGCTTGCGGCACCGGCAGATCAAGCAGTTCGGCACTGCCGCCATCGGGTTCCGTCAAGCCCAGTAGCAGGCGCAGAGTCGTTGTTTTGCCGGCGCCGTTCGGGCCGAGCAGGCCGAAGCATTCACCGCGCCGGATGTCGAGATCGAGGCCGTCCACCACGCGGAAAATGCCGTAGGATTTTTGCAGCTTGCGGGCGCGGATGATGCTGCTCACAGGGCAACTCCGCGAAAGTGGCGCAGTACGATTTCGCGCAGCTGGGTCAGGCGACCGTGAAAGAAATGTCCGGCGCCGGGCAGAACGACCACTGGCAGATGCTGCGGGCGGGCCCAGTCCATGACTTCTGCGAGCGGCACGATTTCGTCCCGTTCTCCATGCACCACCAGCGTGTCGGGGGAAACTTTGGGCGGCATGGCCAAACGTTTTACCGAGGGGCCGGCTAACACCAAGTGTTGCGGATGCAGATGTTGCGCCGCGCGCGAGGCGACATAGGCGCCGAAGGAAAACCCGGCCAGCACAAGCGGCAGATCGTCCCCGAACTGTTCACGTGCGTAATTCACGACGGCCAGCAGATCTTCGGTTTCGCCTTCGCCGTGGCTGAATTCCCCTTCGCTTTTGCCGACGCCGCGAAAATTGAAACGCAGCGTGGCGCAGCCGAGATCGGCGAATACCCGCGCCAACGTGAAGGCGACCTTGTTGTCCATGTGGCCACCCATGGTGGGCAGCGGGTGGGCGACCACCGCAATGGCGCGCGGTTCGCCGGGCGGTAGATGTGCGATGCCCTCGATCCGGCCGGCGGGGCCGCTGCAGGCATAAATTTTCTGGGTGACGCTCATTCGAGTTTGAGGCGTTCGACGGGGCGCCCGTTTTTCAGGTGCTCCTCGATGATCTCGTCGAGATCGCTTTCGTCCACATAGGTGTACCAGGTGGCTTCGGGATAAATCACCATGACCGGGCCATCATCGCAACGGTCCAGGCAGCCGGCGCTGTTGATGCGGATTTTGTTGTGGCGGTCGGAAATGCGGAGTTCGCGCACTTTGTCTTTCATGTAATCGCGTGCGCGTTTGGCGCCGTGATTGTTGCAGCAGTCGCTGCCATCTTCGCGCTGGTTGGTGCAAAAAAATACATGTTTGTCGAAAAAACTCACGATGCGGCTCCGCTGAATGAAACAGGCGGAATTATACGTTCTTGACGCGCCAGAGGTGAGCCAGCAGCAGTATCGGGAATAGCAGTGAAATGGTTTGCGCGAGACCGTTGTAGTTGAACAAATGTCCGTAATGCCAGTGGTAAATCGAGGCGGTGGCGGCAGGCAGCGGGCTGTCGAGCAGGAAATTGACCAGCACGAAATATCCCAGCGTAATCGCCGCGCCGCTGCCGATCATCAAGGGGCGGGGCAGGCGCAACATGACTGCAAGCAACAGCGTGCCGATCAGAATGCCCACCATGGATTCGCTGTTGAGCCACAAGAGCAGCGCCCAGGATTTGAGCAGAAGTGCAGCGGTGACAAATTTGATCAGCGCAACGCCGCACAATACGGTGAGGAGGGTGGCCACAAGATGTCGCGTCGAGCGCAACAGCGTCAGTAACAGCAGGCCCACCATCAGCAGGTTGAGCATGACGGTGGCGCTGAGCAAGGGATCGAAAGGCGGGGCAACGGGCGCGGCAAACGGCTGGCGCGCGACTTCGCTGATGAAGACATTGCCCAGCATGGGCAGGGAGGGATTGATTTGGCCGAACATCCACAGTACCAGCAAGGCTAGCCCGAAATCCATTTCGCCGCCGTGATGGAACATCCGGCTGCGCCAGCGCAGCAGGCTCCCAAACAGCCAGTGCCAGCTGCTGATGCTGATCGCCAGCAGGGTGCCCAGCAATGCGCCCAGCAGGTTGGCAAGCAAGTCCATGTTGGAACTGATCCGGGCCGGCAAATACATCTGCAGATATTCCATTCCCGCAGACAGCAGCCCGCCCGCGAGCATACTGAGCAACAGGCTTGCGAATGGCCCCAGGCGTGCACGCAAGGCAAGCCCGACCAACAAGCCGACCGGAACGTAAGACAGCAGGTTCAGTGTGGCATCAAAAGCGGTATAGGTCAGATGCAGAGGCGAAGTCAGCACTTCGGTGAAATACAGTCCCTGATTTTGCCAGCCGGAAAATGGCGACAGGCTGACATACACGATGAACAGACCATAGCCCAGCGCCAGCCAGCTGCGCAGCCGTGCGCGGGTTTCGGTGACGAATATCTCTTTCATGGTCGGCGGAGTGTTGGTGAAATCGGAAAGTGTGTCAACAAGGAAGTCGCGTCACGAAAACATTGGAAGGCCTTGTTTACTCGGGCGCAGGGTAAAGGATGAGCGGATAGGAGGCGAATTTTTGGATAATTCCCGGGTTTTATATATGGTTATAGGCCTATGCATTTAGACATATTGTGTTTTTTGAAAATAGGTCTATATTCCTGCATCGCTAATATTATTTAACAAGGCGATATGAATGATTATACTCCTCCCCCC
>Ga0172372_10009890_pt1 | contig 12324 bp, 10 predicted proteins | sample LakKiv5m_2_FD_114544 | JGI IMG/M metagenome (GOLD analysis project Ga0172372, IMG submission 114544) | Freshwater microbial communities from Kabuno Bay, South-Kivu, Congo - kab_092012_9.5m | ecosystem: Environmental > Aquatic > Freshwater > Lake | place: Democratic Republic of the Congo...
ATAACCTTATATTAAGATTAACTTACATTATCGAGGAGCTGGGTATGTTATGAAGATCGATTTATCGGGGACGCCTGAGCCAAATAGCCAGCAATTTCCTATCGGCCATCAGGGCTGCTTCAATTTCGTGACCGATTCGCTGAGCATCGCCGTTCACACCGTTATTGATTGGCGGCAACTTAAGGGACGAGGCGAGATCCATTGCACGGCGAATTCCCTCAGAGAATGTCTCTTGCTCCTCAAGCACCGGGCTGACCATCGGAACACCCTGCTCTCGGCGGCGCATGTGAATTAGTTCATGCATCACCACTACGATTAATTTTCCATCAGAGGCAAAACACTCAGGGGCTAAATTTATCACGTGACGAAATTGACTCTGTTTTGAGACTTTATTGATGACTTCAGCGGAGATAGTAAAGGCATCGCCCTGGAATCCTTCAAACCCTACCGCCTCTGCTAATCGGGGCACATCAGCAACCAACTCAAATGAAGCCCGCTGCTCTTTGACACCGAAAATCGAATCCATAAAGGTACCAAGACTCGGGTCTCGGCCTATATATTTAAGAGCGACCTCTAACCTTTGAGAGACGAATTGCCGCCTCTCTTCAGATGACATTTTATCTAATTTTGAGCGAATCGATGGGTCCAAAAATGCTTCGGTGGCGGAGGCATCTGCTTTCACCGATTCTTCCCTGGCACAACCGCCCACAAACGCACACAAAGCTAAAGAGACCGCCGCCCAAGTGGTATTTTATTTCTGCAAGGACTGCTCAGTATTCACTTCTGATTCCTTTTGATGCCGATCTCTCAGTATTGTACCCGGGCGCCTTAGGTAAGCAAATCAACCGAGCTAACCCAGATAGCACCTGCTAATCATCGACATATCAATTAGTTATACCGGCCAGCACTAACTAATTTTCGCAGTACCGATAATAAAAAATACCATTTTTGCTTTAAAAAGATACGGTTGGTTTGACCCAGATAGTAACAGTAATGCAGGTCATTGTTTAATATTTTTACAAGAGGTTTTTATGAATAAGTTATTTGCTCCTTTATTTTTAGGATTTTTGGTGGTTGGTATTACGCAATCAGCGTTCGCCGCAGAGAATCCAGAGGGAAAGGTATTTAGTGGAGCTGGAGCAGACAAAGATAAAGATAGATGTGAAAAAGAAGCCAAAACCAAAGCCACTGCTAACGCTCTGGCGGCCTGCGAGAAGTTTTGTGCCAAAAGCGGGCAAGGCGTATCCTCCTTTAGCATAAAAGCGGGAAAAGAGACCGCCACCTGCGCCATAGATCGTAAAGGTTATAGTGGTTCAGGAACTGTAATGGTTGAAACCTGTAAGTGTACTAATTTTATTTCTGATCCGATTATCACCGAAGTTCGATAGCGGTTATTTCAATCAAATAATCCTATTAAGATATATGATTCGAGTATAATTACTTGATATCGCGCTATTTTTAAAACTACGAACGTCGATCAAATGGCCTGATTCAGTTAGCACATTTAGCCAACACCAACTGAGGAGGAGTCAAACTATAAGCGGGGTTCTGTCTAGAAAGGTCATTACTCTAGGCTGTGTGTTGCCACACAACTCAAGCGACACACCCGAAAGCTCACGCGAGCAGCGATCTGTAAGCTTGCGCCTACCTGCTTTCCTATTTGGTCTTGCTTCGGTTGGGGTTTACCAAGCCAAAGAGTTACCTCTTTGCTGGTGAGCTCTTACCTCACCTTTTCACCGTCTCCGACCAACGCCTTGCGGCGCCGGTGGTCGTCTTCTTTTCTGTGGCACTTTCCCTGGGTCGCCCCAGGCCGCCATTAACAGCCAACCTGCTCTTCGAAGCCCCGACTTTCCTCTCGTCCCGAAGGACCAGCGACCATTCGCTCAACTCCTCCTCACTTGGTATTGCTTAAGTAGCACTTACTGCGCCTGCGCAGACTCATTTCCAGCCGGTAGATACAATATCCGCGAACATCCTGGACACTGAACTGGACCCGGGCCTTTTGCTACCTTCAATGCCACTTGAGGTACCAACTTAATGTAACACCCGGAGCACAAATTTCCAACTATGGCCACCACTGGATCCAGAGAATTCTTGCGGGTTACGCCTTCATATTTCTTAAGAAATTCAGCTGAAATCTCGGCCGCCAGGGCAGCTCTCTCTACACCCTTGGCCTTCGAATCCTCCTCTATACGGGTCAGTCTTATTTTAAGTCCCTCAGAAATCTCCTGAATCTCCTGTTCTAATTTTTGGGCTGCGGTTTTCAAAGGAGCTACCTGTTTGTTGGTATCTTCAATTTTCGCCAAAACATTTAGCAAGGAATCCTCACGCAGACTTAACTGGCGCTGAGCGGCATCAATCTCTCGCCCAGCGGCAACCTGAGCCTTCTGATTACTGAGATTAAAAAGAGCCTTTCTCCGGTCATTCAACTTCTCTTGTTGATACTTGAGATCACCCTCCTCTTTCGAATACTCGGCCTGTGTTTGATTTTTTAGAGCCTCTAGTTTCAGAAGCTCAGCCGAGAGCTTTTTTAGGGAGCTCTCTTTATCGGTCTTCTCTTGCTCGGCAGCGCGCTTCTCAGCGATTAATCTTCCAATAGCCAAGTCAATTTTAGAAAGGTCTAAGAGCAAAAGGTTCGGGTTAGTGGTCATGCATCAAAGGCTAACACAACAGTTACCAAATCGGTTAAATTTTAAGCAAAATAACGATATTTTCTCTTCCGTTGACAGCGCCTGAATTTACAAGCATATTTTCAGCTCCTTAGGTGGCTCTATAGCTCAGTTGGTTAGAGCAGCCGGCTCATAACCGGCGGGTCGCTGGTTCAAGTCCGGCTGGAGCCACCAATCAAATCAAATCGTTTAATTACCCTTGTTTTCTCTGCGAAGAAAATTAGAGCCTATTCTGGTTTAGCCGGAAAGTGCTTCTTCATGACATCCGCGAAGGTATCGAGAACATAGGATACCTTTAAAAGATAAGATTCATCTTTTGATACCGCACGAGCTGGGTCTAAGGCCATTCTGAGATACTGTCGCTTGTCTGCTGTAATTACGGCGGGAAGTGTTATTGGATAGTTATCCCAATGAGGTTTATTGGCCTCTCTAGGTATACTTAGGTACTCTCTAAACTTTCTTACCTCCTCAGGATAATCTTCTAAGTAAAATGCAACTATACTATCTTCGAATCTGGCTTTGATATCCCTCTCAGGCTCTAAAACTTTTATTCCAGGTATCTGCTTTAATCTATCCACGACGAATTCACGCATCTGCCGCATCAGATTGTAGACCTCCTCAGGTTTGGGAAGCTCGCTCAGCGCCATCGAAAGGGATGCTATCTCTGGGGACTGTGCTATTCCAGGTGCTGCTCTGTTATGTTCTACTACCCTATCAAGGTCATCCGACATAAAGGCATACTGCCTTGATCGATACTGTAGCGGGCTTAATCCAAAAGGCATCTGACGTTTCTGAAATGACTCTTTATTGAAAAGAATAGCTCCCGACCCCATCAGAGCACCCGTTACTTTTGCACCGGTTAACAATACTGCGTCAGCATAGTCCCAGAGGTGGGTGCTGCTGCCGTCTTCTCTTTGGAAGTATCTTGATTGGCTCATGCGACCCAGGCCTTGAGCATCATCCAACACTATCAAGGGACTATAACCCAACTCCTCTGCCTTGCCTCGTATTGCCTCACAAAGTTCTATAAATGCCACCCTTCTGCCGGTTCGAGTGACCGTTGGAATCACTATGAGTTCAGGTCTTGAGGTCTCCACCATCAAGATAGCTTGGTCTACTATCTCGTCATCCGAGAGATACCTGTCTGTATAATGCTGAATTAAATCGCACTTCCAGGGGAGTAGGTCTGGTGGTTTAGTGCCGAGGTGCTTTTTCACCATATCTCTATTTCCCCAAACATCCATGGCTGGAAGAAAATTATCGGGTAAGAATTCTGGATTCCTGCCCTCAAGAGCCTGTGGCATCACACGTCCAGTGTCGAAAAATGTAAACGCGAATTTATTAGGTTCTCTCTCCAGCATTCCCAGATATTGGAAAAGAGCCATAGTGGCATTATCATCGAATAAAACTTCGGAATCATGAGTATCGACCCTATATCTACGGCATAAGTTCTCAAATGCGGTTCTGCTAACATCAGCTACTAACTTTTCCAGATTTTGAGAATCTCTACTGACGGCAAAGTGGCTGAGCATTTTAGCGGTTACAAATGCGGCTCTTGCTGCTTCAGGCCTCGGAGGTGATAAAGTTGCCGAATTAAATGCCAGGGGAAACATCTGATCATAAGCCACATACCGTATTCCCTTCCGAATGCCCTCACTCCTATCGGCACTAAATTCACCTAGGACGCTACCATTCCAATTGAACCTATGAGATTCACCCCCAGAAAATGTATTGGCCAGCGGATTCTCTCTGTGAGTAGCTACTCTCAGTAAAATTTTTACCTGATCATCAGTATTAAATTCGGCTAGTTTTAGATATTTATTGGTTTCAGCCCTTTCAGATTCGTGATTAGGATCGATGGAACAAGAGGCAAAAGATTGACCAAATTGGAGGGACTCCAAACTGTCTCTTAAAAGGATGTAGTCATCGTATTGCATCTTAGCTCACTGTTCAGCCGAGTATAACAGTTACTCCTTTGTTATGCTCTTTTTAGGGTGAGCTGCACCATTCCATAACCCACTGTAAATATGAAGGATTATTATGTGCGCCTTGAGTCTTATTAAGGCTAAGGGGTAGATTTTTTCACATATTTGTGATGTTCTCGGAGCATCCATGCGGGCGTAGCTCAGCTGGCTAGAGCGCTTGCTTCCCAAGCAAGAGGTCGCGGGTTCAAATCCCGTCGCCCGCTCCAAATGTGGGAATCGGGGAAAATAATCGTTAAGTGATCGCTGGAGAAAGTTGTGGGATTTACCTGTGGAATTGTCGGACTACCGAATGTTGGCAAATCAACTATCTTTAACGCACTAACATCAGCGAAAGCTGCCGCCGAGAACTTTCCGTTTTGTACTATTGAACCGAATACTGGAGCCGTTCCCGTACCAGATGAGAGACTTTATAAGTTAGCCGAGCTGGCTGAGTCCGCCAAAATAATACCTACTCAGGTAACGTTTGTGGATATCGCCGGTCTTATTAAAGGCGCCTCCCAAGGAGAAGGTCTGGGGAATCAATTTTTGGGTCATATCAGAAGTGTTGATGCTATCGCTCACGTGGTTCGCTGCTTTGCTGATGACAATGTCATTCACGTAAGCGGCTCAGTAGATCCGCTCAGAGATATTGAGATTATTGAAACTGAGCTATTATTGTCTGACGTAGATACCCTACAGAAACATATTCAAAGAGCTGAAAAAGCCGCCAAAGCTGGCGATAAAGACATAAAGCTTTCTCTAGAAACTTTGCTCGCACTGGATAAACATCTAGGCCAAGGTAAGCCAGCCAGAGAATTCATAATCCCCGAAGGTCAGGAGATTGCTCTTACAGCTTATCGGCAACTCTTAACGTCAAAACCGTTGATGTATGTGTCCAACGTCAATGAAGCCGACCTTGCTTCGGCAGCGAATCCATCGGGATCCAGACCTGTTGATAAGGTAGCGGCTTACGCTGCAGCCAAAGGTACAAAGATGGTTATGATTTCTGGAAAGGTAGAGGCTGAACTCGCCGAACTCGGTGCCGAGGACAGAAAGGCCTACCTAGAGGAGCTTAAAATGCCATACTCTGGACTAGATAGAATGGCCTTAGCTGGTTATGAACTTCTGGGGCTCGTCACCTTCTTTACCGTCGGACCGAAGGAGGCTCATGCCTGGACCACCGCCAAAGGCTCTAAAGCGCCGCAGGCAGCCGGAAAGATTCATACTGACTTTGAAAAGGGATTTATTAGGGCTGAGGTAATATCTTATCAAGATTACGTAGATGCTGGCTCAGAGGTCAAAGTCAAAGAGCGCGGAAAACTCCGGGTGGAAGGAAAGGAATACCACGTCCAGGACGGAGATGTAGTGCACTTCAGATTTAATGTTTAAGCAAAAGCAATTATCTGACTGAAGTCGAGCCCGACTTATTTTTACCGTAATACTGCTCGATAAATTCAACTATTAGTTTCATCTGAGGCTTTGAAAAGGCAGCGTCACACTTTATACCCTCGCATTTCTTTCTCATCTCTTCGTTTATTATCGAGGAGAAGAAGACAAATGGAACTTTTTGATATTTTGAATCAGACTTGAGAGTTTTGCACAGTGCCAGGCCATCTAGTTTAGGCATCTCAATGTCACTCAGAATTAGATCTACCCCGTTGTTTTCAGATGACTGGAGGTAATCTAATCCCTCCTGCCCCGAACTGAAAACTTTAATATTTTCAAAGCCTGAATCTTTGAGGAAATTGACGGTAATCCGCTGCACCATCGCAGAATCCTCACAATAAACTATCCTGATATTAGAGCGATCCGGCAGATTCGAGACTCGCGCCTCTTGGTTATAGCTGCCGGGATTCCTGGCATCATCTAACTGAGCCATCATCCCCTCTAGGTCGACTATCATAATCACTCTGTTATCGATTATTACAGAGCCCGTTATACAATTATTCCCCTTTCCAAAAGCTGTATCCTGTAGCGGAACAAACTTATCCCACGAAACTCGCTGAATTTCTTCAACTCCGTCTACGATATATCCCTTTGATACTTTATTGAATTCTACTACCAAAAGGAGTTGCTTTTCGGGATGAAGAGGCGCCTCTTTTATTCCTAAGTATGAGCGGAGATCCATGACACTAATGTGCTTCTTTCTAAATGGCACTGTGCCAAGACAGAAGGAACCATTCTGCGGAAGCCGAGTTAAATGCTGGTCTCTCCAAACAAGAACCTGGGTGACTTTGGCTACATTAACCCCAAAACTTTGACCGCCAATAATGAACTCCAAAAACTCAACCTCATTGGTCCCAGTTTCTAGAAGAATCCCCTTGTTTTTGATCTCTTGTTTGCTGTCCATGAAAACCCCTTTTAACTAGCGCTCTAATCACGGCGCCACCTGGGGAGTTATCGGCAGATTATTGAAAATCCCAAAGAGTAGATTGCAGTCAAAAAAATACCTCACTTAAACAACTCTAGGCATATCAAAGGCTTAGCGCTATCTTAATTTTAAGGTAGTTAGAGACACAAAGGCCAGAACAATCGAGATTATCCAAAATCTCACGATTATTTTTGGCTCAGCCCAGCCATTCAGCTCAAAGTGGTGGTGAATAGGTGCCATTCTAAAAACTCTCTTCTTGGTAAGTTTATAGTAATAACGCTGAATAATAACTGACACCGCCTCCATCACGAATATTCCGCCAGCAATCACTAGCACCAACTCATGTTTGACCAAAATTGCAGCTAAGCCAAGAACTCCGCCTAGAGCTAACGCTCCTATATCACCCATAAAGACCTGAGCCGGAAAGGTATTGTACCATAAAAATCCAAGACCTGCGGCAAATACGGCCGATAGAAAAATAGTAAGCTCTGCAGCTCCAGCCACATGAGGAATCGCCAAGTAAGATGCAAAATCTTCCCGACCACCAACATATGCAAAGATTGCATACGTAACCGCCACCGTCATGATAGGACCAATAGCTAAGCCGTCTAATCCATCGGTAAGATTCACCGCATTGGAAGTACCCACTATCACAAACATTACAAAAGGAATGAATAAAAGACCCAAATTTATTGCTATATCTTTGATAAATGGCAGATGAACTTCTGTAGAAAATCCAAGATAAAAAAGAGCCAGGGCTATAAAAAAAGAGGTGGCCGTTTGCCAAATTAGCTTCATCGGACCCGACACTCCTTTTGGATTCTGGAAGAAAACTTTCCTAGCATCATCGAGAAAGCCCAACGCCGAAAAAGAGACCATCGCCAGAAGCATTAGCCAGATAAAAGTATTATTGAGATCGCACAGAAGCAAAACTGCTAACGCGACACCTGAAACCACCACCAATCCTCCCATGGTAGGTGTTCCTTTTTTAGTTTCGTGAGTCTTGGGGCCATCATCACGGATAGGCTGACCTTTCATTCCTGCTCTCTGTAAAAACGAGATGAACAAGGGCTGAACTATAAGCACAAAAGCAAATGCTATAAAAAAAGCGAGCGCCGCCCTGAAAGTTATATATCTAAAAACATTCAACCAAGAATATTCTGCAGCAAGTGGAACTAATAGATGATAGAGCACAAAAGTTTCTCCGAGAGATAATACCGGTACAATACTAATTAATTACCTCCACCGCACTATCTTGGTAAGAGGTCAAATTGCTCCTTAACCACGGCAGCATCAAGAAATGGGTGCTTGGTGTCTCCCAATATTTGGTAATCCTCGTGTCCCTTACCAGCGACCAACAAAACATCACCCTTGGTCAGCTCCCTAAGCGCCATACCAATCGCTGCGCGCCTATCAGACTCTATCTTAATTTTCCTGGATTCATCAGCGGTTGCACCGAGGGTTATATCCCTTAATATATCCTGAGGTGATTCAGTTCTGGGATTATCGGAGGTAATAAAAACTTTGTCTGCGAGCTCCGTGGCAACCTGTCTCATAAGTGGTCGCTTACCCTTATCTCTGTCTCCACCACAACCAAACAACACCGATAGCCTACCTGGAGTTAACGGACGCAAGGCTATCAAAACACGCATCAAAGCATCCGGGGTGTGAGCATAATCAACAAAAACACCAAAATCATCGGATAGCCGAACAGGCTCCAGCCTTCCCGGCACGGCAGGCAGCTCTGCTATAACTCTAGATATCGAGTCGATGTCAAATCCCAAACCAAACAAAGCACCAACTACTGCGGCTAAGTTCTCTGCATTATGAGCCCCGATAAAACGCCCTCTTAAGGTAAACTCTACACCATCTAAAGAATAGACTAGCGTGCTGCCCTCAAAACTCTGCTGTTCGGATAAGATCCTCAACCTGGCATCCAAAGATCTGCCAAAAGAAACATAGGAGAGACTCTTCATGCAATTCAAACGATCACAGAACTCACGACCAATCGGATCATCTATATTGACCACAGCTAACCCCTTTTTACTGGGATTTTTTTGTCTAGTGGATGAGAGAATATTAAACAACTCCCATTTGGCTTCTTTGTACCTATCCAACGTACCGTGAAAATCCAGATGATCTCGGGTTAAATTAGTGAATATTCCGACATCAAATTCAACCTTAGAGGCTCTATGCTGAGCTAACGCGTGTGAGGAGACCTCTAGGACAGCCGCTTGGGCCCCATTACTCAAACCCCAAGCTAAAATTCCATGGATAGTCTCTGCATCAGGGGTTGTGAGCCCCGTATCTCCTGAAAGTTCAGATCTTATTCCAGGAAGAGCATAACCAAGCGTTCCAATTCTAATGCTAGGGGCTCCGAGTATATTCAGGGCATGATGAATCAACCAATTGGTTGTAGTTTTACCATTAGTACCGGTAATACCTATTACTTTTAAATATTTTGATGGATCGCCAAAAAACTTAGCAACTAGCTTACTCAAGGCTTCCCTTGAGTCTTTGACCAATAATACCGGCACATCACAATTAATATTTTTCTGGGCGATTACAAATCTAGCCCCATTTTTAATCGCATCTGCTACAAATAAATGCCCGTCAATTTTTGCGCCCTCAATGGCAACAAAGATCCATGGGAAATCAAAGTTGGGCGCACTCTTTGCGGACACTCCCGAAATCATTAATCCGGGATCCAACTTTAAATTAGACTGGTCACAACTAATTATTTTAGCAATTTCTTCTAACGGGATATCTTTTCTAAGATTGGTCGGCATCATATCGGGCGCGCATCTCAGCAAATCTATCCTTATCTGTGTTTTTGCCCTCTTTAGAGCGCGCTGCTACCTTATACCCTGGGTCTATGCCTCGCCTCAACTCCTCGCTCATACCTAGGTATTTGATGGCTCTGGTCATTATTTTCTGGAATACCGGAGCTGCTAATGTTCCACCATAAATAGTATCAGTGTTGGGCTCATCAATAATCACGATTAAGGACAACAACTTATCAACACCTGCCGCCTTTCCATCCACAAATCCAACGAAAGAGGCCACGTATTTGCCCTCATCATAGCCACGACCATCTTTCTTGGCCTTCTGAGCAGTTCCTGTTTTCCCGCCTACCCGCAACCCCGGAATTATCGCGTTCTTGCCCGTGCCCCTTCGATCCTCAACTACTGCATATAGGTAATCCTTTACAATTCTTGCAATATCAGAGGAGATCACTCTAGTACCAACTATATCATCCTCCTCAACTCTGACGACTCTTAGGTCTGGCAATATTCCGCCGTTAGCAAGAGCTGACATGGCCCTAACCATTTGTAGCGGCGTAACTGCAAATCCTTGGCCGAAGGAGTGGGTAGCAATATCGACCTTAGCCCAACCTCTGACGTCTCTTAAAATCCCTTTGGTCTCCCCGGGCAATCCCAATCCTGTATTCTGACCAAATCCGAATTTTGAGATGTAAGAATAAAGATCATCCGCTCCTAGTTTTATTCCTACTTTTGCGATACCAATATTCGAAGACTGCACTATGATATCTCTCAATGTGGCGATCCCAACTGGATGCACGTCGTTTATGTGATGTTTACCAAAGAAAAAGTGACCCTTTTCACAATCAATTAGTTCATTTCTTCCCACTACGCCGGCATCAAGACCAGCTGCAGCGATCATCGGTTTTATTGTGGATCCGGGCTCATAAACAGTTTCAGCTATGATATTCTTTAGAGCATCAGCCGAGGTACCCGTTTTGTTATTATCCACATTGGGAGCTTGTCCCATGCTGAGAATATCTCCAGTTTCAGAATCGACCAAGACTGCCATTGCTCTAGTAGCAGACGCGCTCAGGCGACCTGCCTCTAATTCCTCATCTACTATTTGTTGAAGGTAGGCATCTATTGTGAGCTCCAACGACCCTGGCTCACGTTCATCAAGCCTATCGACATTAACCGCCGGAGTAGCCTCTATGATATTTCCAATGCCATCTCGGGCAAAATTACTATTGGCCTCATCCCCTTTTAGAATCAAATCATAAACCTTCTCCAGTCCCGAGAGACCAGCGCCGTCTATTCCTACTTTTCCAATAAGTGAACTTGCCGCATCACCGAACGGATAATACCGTCTGGATTCCATCATTGAATCCACCCCTGGCAAGGCTAACTTCTTTACCGCATCGGCTTGGGGTCTGGGAATCTGTCGGGCTAACCAAATAAAAGGTTTATCTGCCTTCATTTTTGCTATCAGATCATCTTCCCGTAGAGAGGTTACCTTGCCTATCGACTGCGCAATTCGGGGATAATCGTCTTGACTTACGCCTTTCGGTCTAAAAAAAATCGAACCAGCCGAAACCGAAACAGAAAGTAATCTACCTTCCCGATCTACAATAGGCGCCCTCGGCTCTGAAACGGTGAAAGGTTTAAAATGCTGCTTGGTGGCGGCCCCTTGCCACTTGGATGGGTTAGAAATCTGAAGAAAAGAAAGTCGGTAAACTATCAGTCCACTCCAAGCCACAGCCAAAAAAATCAAAAGAGAAAGTCTTCTATGACGAGTCTTTTTTAGTGATTGATCGGTTCCAACGATCTCCCCTCTTCGCGCAAAGTCAGAGCCTATGACCTTGCCTCGTTCTCTGACAATTTTAGGGTTACGGGGATTAATCGACATACTTAATCTTAACAGCCTGCTTAGGATTTAAATCTTCAAGCCCGAGTCTAGCAGATGCGGCAGCTCTCAACCGATCGGGGCGGAGCATGAACGACTTATGTAGTTCAAGTTCACGTCTCTGCATGTCCAATTCAATCGCATATTTTCTGGCTGACGCAAGCTCATATCCGATCTGAGTAGCTTCGGTCTGTACCCATATCTTGGCTACAAGGGCAGCCGTAAAGATAAAGCATAGGATTAACTCCCCCTTTATTTTAACGACAAATGACTGCGGTACCGATATGGCTTGGGCTTGCGCATGCATGACTCTGTTCATAAATCCCCTTCCGTCCTAATTTAATCCCACAAACTCAAAAACTCTCAATCTGGCACTTCTTGAAGCTGGATTCGCCTCTAACTCCCTTTCTCCAGGGGTCACGGGCTTTTTAGTAAGCAGTTTGCCCAATCGTGATGCTTCTCTCTTCCCCATCCAAGCTGGGGCAGCCTCTGAACCGGCCCATCTTCTAAACTGACCTGTAACCAGTTGGTCCTCTAATGAATGAAATGTAATGACTGCAAGCCTGGTGCCATTTTGGGCCAAACTAGGCGCCCCTGTTAAAAGGCCCTCGATCTCCTCAAATTCCTTGTTAACCGCGATTCTAAGGGCCTG
>Ga0172372_10009891_pt1 | contig 12321 bp, 13 predicted proteins | sample LakKiv5m_2_FD_114544 | JGI IMG/M metagenome (GOLD analysis project Ga0172372, IMG submission 114544) | Freshwater microbial communities from Kabuno Bay, South-Kivu, Congo - kab_092012_9.5m | ecosystem: Environmental > Aquatic > Freshwater > Lake | place: Democratic Republic of the Congo...
CGCCATAGACGGGAAAAGAAAACATCTCACCATGGCCTCCCGGGCGCCCCTGTCGTGCGAGCAGGGTATAGCCGCTTTGTCTGCTGGATATCTGGTGTCAAAACCAACCGTGTGGCATAGTTATGGGGGTTAAGTCGAGAGGAGGAATTTCAGTGGAACCGTTGCCAGTAGCAGTAGCAGAAGCGCCAAGTATTCTTAATATGATTTTCGGCTCTGGGCTTGTTGTGCAGAGCGTGCTGATTATGCTCATTGTTCTCTCGGTGTGGAGTTGGGCCATAACGATAGCGAAGACGATCCAGTTTCGTCGCGCCCAGGTCAACTCCGATGAGTTCGCCCAGGTATTTTGGGAGAGCCGCAATTTTGCTCGGATCGATGAATCCTCTAGGAGGCTAACGGCCAGCCCGCTCGTGTCTGTTTTCACCTCGGGGTATCGAGAGCTTCTTCACACCGTTCAAGAGTCCAAGGAGTCCGGAGGAGTGGTAGCAGACCCGGTGAGTGAGCTTGGGACCGTCGAGCGAGCGCTACGTCGGGCAGAGCTTGATGAGTATCACCGATTAGAGAGGGGGGTAACCTTTTTGGCGAGCGTAGCGAGTGCTGCACCGTTTATCGGACTTTTTGGAACGGTGTGGGGTATCATGAATGCCTTTCATGGTCTCAGCCAGGCCAAGAGTTCAACGATTCAAGCCGTGGCACCGGGTATCTCCGAGGCGCTTGTGGCGACAGCTGTCGGCTTGGCTGCGGCGATCCCAGCGGCTATCGCATTCAATTATTTTACCGCGTCAATCAAGAAATTCAGGCAGTCGATGGATAGCTTTTCTCAGGAATTTCTGAATATCGCGCGTCGGTACTTCGTTAAGTAACAAGAGCCTAGGGTAAGGGAACGGGGATAGTCGTATGGGGAGTAGTGTCGGCGGTGATGATGACGGCCCAATCGCGGCGATTAACGTAACACCGCTGGTTGATGTGATGCTCGTGTTGCTGGTTATCTTTATGGTAACTGCGCCGATGCTTCAGCAGGGAGTAGAGGTCGACCTACCAAAAGCCACGACAGCGCCCCTGCGCGGCACGAGTGAGCAGATCGTTATCTCACTCGACAAAGGTGGCTCGGTGTTTCTCGGCGCTGGAAATCCAGTAGAGGTTCCGGAGCTTGCTGATAAGGTGAAGGCGATCTTTGCTAACCGGCCTGAGAATGAGCGCAAGATCTACATCAAGGGTGATGCCTCGCTCGGCTACGGCCGGATCATGGAAGTTATGGCGGCGCTGCACGCTGGCGGGATTACCCAGATTGGGCTCGTCTCCGCTGCTCCAGAAGGCAAAGGATAGGCAGTATTTTTGTTCCCGGAAGATCTCCGGGTGAGAGGTTGATGGCATTGACGGTGGGCGCGTTGCGATACAGGCCGAGGCGTTACTTTCGTGATGACGAGTTTCGGACGGGGCTCTACGCATCGGTGTTTGGGCATGTCGTCTTGGCGTTCCTCGTCTTTTTCAAAGTCTTGCCTGACTTCGGAGATCTACCAGAGCCGGTTGTGTATTCGATCTCTATCGAGGGTGGTAAGAGCCTTGGCGGTAAGAGTCAGGTTCCGAAAGACGATAAGCCTTCCCCGATAGCGCCGGTTAAGAACGTCGCTGCCGACACTCAGGCGGAGACCAAGCCACAGCCAGATCTTCCTAAAACGGCCCCTGAGAAGGAGCCTGTAGACGATGCTGAGGTAAGCACTGCAGAGACGAAACCGACGCCAAAACCGACAGCTAAGCCGACGCCAGCTAAGACCCCACCGCCCAAAGCGACCCCGGCGCCGCCCAAGAAGGACGATAAGGCGATTAAGGCGAAGGAGACTAAGAAGAGCTCGGGCGATGAGATCGATAAGAATTACCAGGCAGCCATGCAGCGGTATCTCGGCGAGTCCTCAGATGCCGGAGGGAAGGGGTTTGGAGCGGCGCGTGTTGGTGGAAGCGGTATGGGAGGAGGGGTTGTTCGACCTCCGGAATTCTTTGTCTATGAGAAGATAGTACGCTCGCGAATTAAGGAAGCGTGGCGGTGGTATGACTCAAATGTCTCACTGATCACTGTGATCGCTTTTGATATCGAGCCTGATGGGGTGATTAAAAATGTGCGCCTTGTAAAGACTTCAGGAGATAGCAGCTACGATGAATCGGTGATGCGGGCGGCCATGAAGGCATCGCCGCTCCCGACACCCCCTAAGAGTGTCTATGAGCAATATTTCAAGAGTGTGAGGATCACGTTCGATCCGCGTGAGTAGTAGAGGCTGATTGCCGGTACCTAGCCTGAATAGAGATGTTCACAGGGTTTCCCTATGGCGATCCACCGCAGTGGCAAGTAAGCTGTGGCAAATGACAGTAGCCGGAATCTTTGTTCATTCACCACAACTTGGATACGGACGTTTTTAGCGGGAAGGGGCCATGAAAGGATCTCGTTTATTTTTGGTGCAGGTAGCAGTTGGGTTGATGGTAGCCTTTGGGACGGTGATCGCACACGCCCAGACAGATCTCTATGTGCGTGGCGCAGGTAAGTTGATTCCGATCGGAATTCCTACTTTGTGCCTCGAGGATGGTGATAAGGACAACGCCGCGTTTATTCCGTCGACGGTTTCAAAAGATCTCGATCTATCAGGATACTTCGAAGTGCTTGACCCCAAGGGCTATATTGAAACGCCGGGAAAATGCGGCGCGCCTGAATCTACAGTGTATTCGGATTGGAGTGTTATCGGATCCGAAGGGCTGATTAAGGGGCAGGTATCCTCGGATGGCAGAAGGGTCCGGGTGCAGCTCTATCTGCACGATGTACAGAAGCAGACGGTGGTGCTCGCAAAACAGTACGAGGGAGAGCCGTCTCAAGTGAAGAAGATGGCCCATCGCTTCGCAAATGAAGTCATGAAGCACTACACCGGATTTCCCGGCGTGTTTGGTACAGAGATCGCGTTCTCTTCGCGGGTTGGGCGCTTCAAAGAGCTGTTCGTAATGGAGATGGATGGTAGTAACATACGCCAGCTCACAAATGATCGAGGTCTAGCGCTCTCATCAGCATGGGATCGATCGGGTACGCGGCTGGTCTACACGTCGTTCCGCAACCGGGTGCCGGATCTCTTTATGATCGATATCAGTTCTAGAAGCGTTAAGCAGCTCACACGCACAATGGATCTTGAAGTCGGCGCACATTTCTTGAATGCGGAGCAGCTCGTGTTCTCGCGCACTGAGGGTTCTGATAGTGATATCATGGCGATGAACGTGGATGGATCGGGTGTGCGTAGGATCACGCCGCCCAACCGTGCGATCGACGTTTCGGCTGTTCCCTCACCGGATGGTACGCAGCTCGCATTCTGTTCAAATAGGGGCGGTGGGCCGCAGATATACGTTATGGGAGCAGACGGCTCAAACGCCCGCAGGGTTAGCTTTGGTCAGTCTAGTCAATGCACCTCACCGGCATGGGCGCCGGTAGGTGATAAAATAGCGTTTGTTTGCATGTCTGATGGTGGTCAGAATATATTTGTGAGCAACGTAGACGGCACAAACGTCACCCAGCTAACCAGCACCGGCCGAAACGAGGACCCCGAGTTCTCGCCTGATGGACGGTATCTCACCTTTTCTACTACGCAATTCGGCGGCGCCTATAGTATCGCGATAATGCGCATAGACGGCCTCGGTTTGAAGCAAATAACATCGTCTCGCGGTGGCGACTTCGAGCCGGCCTGGGGGCCGCTACTCGACTAAGCGCTACGGATGCAGAAGCCTTCCAACGAAGAGGCATCGACAGCACCTAGAAAGCGTGGACCGAGCGGTTGTTTGAGCATAATCATGCAATCCTCATCGAAATCAATGTTAACCTGTTGCAATAATGGCTTTTGTCGAGTATCTCTTGCAGTGTCGCTAAAACAGAAAGGGGTGGTCCAGTAGTTGTGTAAACATCGATTGGACCGGCAAATGTCACGTGATGGTTGAGAATGGCAGCCGGTACGATGACGTAGCGCGCTAAAAGTGCGCTTTGTAGAAGCGAACTTCGGAATAACTCTTTAAGGGTTGTTTCGGGAGGCAGGACTCTGAAGCATGTGGCATTCGCTGCAAAAAAGTCTTTAGAGGCGTGCCTTTCGGTACGACTTTAATGCGGGTGCCGTAGTCATAAAGAAATTTTGGTTGTGTACAATCCATTTCGGGAGGAAGGGAACGATGATTCGGAGTCTAAAATTTTTCGCGGTTTGCTTAGTAGCAGTTATCTCGACAGGATGTTCGTGCAGAACAGCTACTACTGATGGCAACATCGGAGCAGCTACATCGGATGGTCCACTAGATGATATCTACTTTGCATTTGATTCGTACAAGCTCGATGCTACAGCGAAGGCTACGATGGCATCGAACGCTGAGTGGCTTAAGGCTCACGAGGGCGCTACGGTTCAGGTAGAGGGACACTGCGATGAGCGTGGTACAAATGAGTACAACATGGTGCTCGGTGCTAATCGTGCTCGTGCAGCAGCTGACCATTTCCGCACGCTTGGTGTCCCAGCAGGCTCAATCAGCACTGTTAGCTACGGCGAAGAGTTGCCAGTTGATCCTGGGCACAATGAAGAGGCATGGGCGAAGAACCGCCGCGACCACTTCAAGGTTAACTAAACCCTGCGCGAGTGATTAGGTTAACTAGTTTCTGCCCGTTTGGGCGGAGTAACGCTAGTTACGGTCTTGCGGTTGTGTGACCGCGGATTTAAAAAGAACCCTAGGCTCTGGTACAACAGAGCCTAGGGTTTTTCATTTTTAGCTGCCTTGGTCGTGGAGTGTTAGGTATGAGATTTATAGCGATGATTTGCGTGGTGAGTATGCTCTCTGGTTGTGCAGCGTACGACCTAGGAAAGAAAGTGACACGGCTCGAACGCAGCATATCGGATTTGCGATCTCTGCAAGCAGAGCAGACTGAATCGCTTAACTCGCTCGACGCGCAATTAAAACTGATGGCGGGTCGTCTTGAGGAAATAGAGTTCTCCTCGAATCATCGGATCGGTTCGGACCTTACTGCACTCAAAGACGATTTATCGGACTTGCGTAAACGGATACCGCCCCCTCCTGGTGTGCCGACTGCTGAACTGGAGGCTGATGAGTCGTGGGCAAAAGGTCTATCGGATGAGACCCAACGAATCTTCCTTGATTCGCTCGGTATGATGCGTGAGGGGAAGTTTGCTGATGCCGTACCGCTCTTAGAGAATGTTTCTGAACAGACCGAGGGCACGGATAAGGCAGGCCCAGTCCTGTTCTGGTTGGGTGTCGCCCATGATGGATTACTTGATAATAAGGGTGCACTACGCGCCTATGCTGGAAGTATCTCTCAGTATCCCAAGAGTCACCGCGCGCCGGCTAGCTTGCTGAGGCAGTCGGAGGTCTTCGTTCGATTGGGGGATAAAAAGACCGCTCAATTAAGCCTGAGGAAGCTAATTGACGACTACCCTAAGGCCCCCGAGGTCCTAGAGGCTAAAGAGCGGCTACGCCAGTTGAAGTAGGGCTGAGCCAGAGCTTATAGTACGCATTGATGAACGCCTGGCCGGCTTTGATGGCTGCTGTGCTTTCGGTTAGTCGGTTCATGCAAACCGCGTAGCAAACCATGTCAACAACCGCCCGCGCCCAACTGATGAGATACCCGCAAGAGGTTCCTGCGACGTTACGTGGCGGTGCCGTGGCGATTGGAAACTTTGATGGCGTTCACCGGGGGCATGAGCGTGTGTTGAGCACCTTGCGTGGAGTTGCGGGTGATTCGCCGTCGGTGGTTGTTTCTTTTTATCCTCATCCGATCCGGGTGCTCAAGCCAGAAGCGCAGCTTAAATACATAAGTAGTGTCCGAGAAAAGGCAGAGCGCTGTGGGGCTCTCGGGGTGAATCTGGTGTACTTTGTCCACTTTAGTCGCGCAGTGGCAGGTATGTCGGCGGACGAATTTATAGAGCGCGTGCTCGTTCGTAGCTTGGGCACGGCGCACCTAGTAGTTGGAGAGGACGTTGCGATCGGTAGAGGTCGAGAGGGGAATCTTGAGTTTTTACAGCGGGCACTTCCGGGTTATGGGATTACGTTGCATGTAGTCCCTAAGCTTGAGGTTGAAGGGAGTAAGGCAGGATCAAGAAAGATCCGTGAATTGATTGAGCTTGGCGAAGTAGCAGCAGCGGCCGAGTTAATCGGCGAGCCTTTTACGATCTCTGCGCGAGTAGGGCACGGGGACAAGCGAGGTAGCGTGATAGGATTTCCGACGGCGAATATCGCCGTTGCAAATCGTCTGATCCCTAAGCGTGGTGTCTATGCGTGTCGGGTTAGGATCGCTGGCGCCTCGTATAAGGCAGTGGCGAACATCGGCATACGACCCACTTTTAACGGCGCGGGCTTGCGCCTAGAGGTCCACATCCTCGATTTTGAGCCGCGTAGCCTGTACGGCACGCGAATTCACGTGGCGTTTATCGCGCGGCTTCGCGAGGAACAGCGATTTGAATCCGTTGAGGCTCTTAGTCGGCACATAGCGCTCGATGTGGCACAAGCACGTGAGGTGCTGCGTGATGGCTAGTCGGTTCACACATAGCGCTCAAGCAGACCGGCTCGATCGAGTTGTCCAGCGCGAATTGTCTGCGACCGAAAGGCTAAGTCGCTCGCAGGTGGAGCGATTGATCGAGGCTGGTCATGTTAGTGTTAATGGCAAGGTTATTGTTAAGCCGGCGTTCAAGGTAGAGCCAGGAGCAGTGGTCGAGGTAGTACCTGCTGAACCACGACCTAGTGAGCTCACGCCGTTTTCGTTTCAACTAAAGGTGCTCTATGAAGACCAACACCTGCTCGTAGTTGATAAACCAGCGGGTGTGTCGATGCACCCTGGCGCTGGTAACCGGAATCAGACCTTGGCTAATGCGGTGGTGCACCACGTAGGTGCGCAACAAGGAGCAGTCGGCACCAGTGATCGTCCCGGCATCGTTCATCGCCTTGATAAGGATACAACGGGGGTCGTCGTGATCGCCAAATCAACCCCAGTTCACGCGCAGCTTTCGAAACAATTTGCAGAGCGAAGTACCGAGCGAAGTTACTCAGCGCTCGTTTTCACTACTCCGCGAGCAAAACGTCCTGTGCAAGTTGCAGAGCAGGGAGAAGTTCACGGTGCTATCGGTCGGCATCCAACGCAGCGCACGTTGATGGCGATCACTGAAAAGGGCAAGCCTGCCGTGACTCAGTGGAAGGTGCTTGAGCGTTTTACAAACGGAACATTGCTGGAGTGCCGATTGCAGACGGGCCGTACGCATCAGATCCGAGTGCATATGAAATCGATCGGCTGTCCAATTATCGGTGACAGAGCATACGGTGATTTTTCAAATCTCCCTAAAGCGCTCCGCGATGCGGCTGAAGCTTTTGGGCGGCAGGCGCTGCACGCATCCACGCTCGCTTTTACTCATCCAGTAACGGGGCAGCGACTCGCCTTTCACGCCGAGTTGCCCGATGATTTTAGGGCGCTTCTCAATCAGTTCCGCGCGCAGCAGGGCGATCATGACGCCTGACTTCGAGATAATAGAACACTCGGGGGTGAAGCTTTTGGTGTATCGCCCGTGGTGGAGCGCTGGGGTGCTTCACGGAATGACCACGAGCCAACTTGCATGCAGCGGAGGGAGCTTTGAGTCTGATATCCGAAGACTTGAGACGGCGCTTGGAGTCTCACGGCTTGCATTGCCGCGCCAATGTCACGGGGCAGAGATCGTTGATCTGCGAAGTGCAGAGCGGCATGCGGTGATCGTTCAGCGAGATGGAGATCTCGTGCGGAGGGAGACGGGTGATGCCGTTATCGCTCCGGCGCGGCAGGTGAATCCGTATATTGTTGCGTATGGGGTGATGACGGCTGATTGTGTGCCAGTAGTTGTTCGAGGAGAGGATGGCTATGCACTGATACATGCCGGTTGGCGTGGGTTGGCAAACGGCGTTATTGCAGCTGGGGTGACAGCGCTTGGCCGGCCGCTTGAAGCTTTGATTTTAGCTTGCGCCGGACCTGAACGTTACCAGGTTGGGCCGGAGGTGATAGACGCTATTGGGAGCACTGCGGTGTATGCCCAGCCTGACCTAGCCACTGACAGGTATCTGCTCGACACGGTAGAGACTAGTATTAGGCAGTTACGCGCTATTGCACCGCAGGTGGCGATACATGCGGCTCGGGTCTGTACGATATCTGACTACCAGTTTCACTCGCATCGGCGCGATGGCGAGCTTGCAGGGCGCTGTGTGAGCTTTGTAGTGCCGCCTCGATAGGTCCCAGGCGAAGAACGTTTTTTCCCCCTTAGAGGTCTTTTTTTTACACAACCAGCTCAAGATCGGTCATACTTAAAGGTCTGCAGTGTGAAGTTGTTGGTAGTGTACTGTCTTAGAGGAAAGGGGCCCATAGGATGGAGGACGCCGAGAGATCGCGCATTGAGAAGGCCGTAGAAGATAAGAACTTTGAGGTTACCAGGTTGTATCAGCAGCACATGGAATACGAAGAGCGACTGCAAACGCTCGGTCGGCAGGTATATCTTACTGCGAAAGAGGAACAGGAGCAGCGCGAGCTAAAGCATCGTAAGCTCTGGGGCGTTGAGCGGATGCTCAAGCTGACCTCTGACCCAATTCACGAAAAAGCGGCGTAGCAACTCGTCGTGGGCAGGGGCATGCCCGTGCTGTCGGCATAAAAAAGCGGGGCTTCTCGTGGCCCCGCTTACTTGTACCGTCGTCGTCGCTCGTGGCGACAGACCACTATACTGCTACGCAGCTCGGCGCCGAGTGCGAATCCTCGACTTGGCGTTTAAAATTGCATAGCGCGTTTTCTCAGGATCGAATCCAAAGTAGCGGCAGATCGAGATAAACGAGAGGATGTACTCATCATCATCGCTCATCAAGTACTCCAGCGCCTCTTCACGAAGCTCAGAGCCTGATTGAAGATCTTCGATGGTTCGAAGAATCATCGCTCGCATCAATTCACTTACCGCTGAGTATCCATTCCCGCCGAGATACGCGAGGTCCATTTCAGGTAACTTATCCGAACTGCTCACACCAGACTCCGTGAAATCAAAAGCCACGTTTTCCTCCTTGAAGATGCCTTCGTTACTACACGTTCTCGTTCCAGCAGGCTGGAAGCGAAGCCGTCTATAACACCTGGCATGCTTCTAAAACCTGTGAGCTAAACTGCCCTGCAAGGGGTTCTGGCGTGACTGAAAACATCGATGTAGTGATTGCTCATCACATGCAGATGCTCTCGGCCGTGCACAACTCCGTGCAGGGGGATAGAACCAGCCAGTGCAGGATTCCCGCACCGTCTAATCTATCAACGGTTATGCAAGGATTTCTGAAAGTGGAACACTCAACGGATAAAAAAGTATTAAAACCGAAAAAGAGCCGAAATCTGGGTAAAAGCTCGAGTTTTCTCTAAAACGCTAGGGTGTCGCTATCGGTCGGTTTTGGTAGCTCGCAGACCGCACGGGCCTACTTCAGCCGCTCCAGGGCAAAATCAATCACTGAATAAAGGGCCTGGGATGCTCCGTCTGAGCACTGAGGGGTACTTGTGAGGGCTTGGTTAAGGGACTCTGTCGCTCGCGCTCCGTAGGAGCGGGCCAGCTGCTTGGCTTCTGCCACGTACTGGCTCGTTTGCAACATTTCGAGAGCCTTGTGCGCAAATGCAGCTTCACTTTCAGCTACCGGAGGCTGAAGTAGTTTACGCGCGGCGGCATCTCCAGAAGAGAGCCATAGCACATTAACGATTGAGGGTTTTCGTTCGATAATGTCTAGGCCCGGCTGTTTGCCAAGCGTAGCTTCATTTGAAGTGACATCGAGAACATCATCGATAATCTGGAAGGCGATTCCCAACGTTTCGCCAAAGACAGAGAGCGCCTCTAGAGTCGCGGCTGGCGCACCACTCAGGTGGCCCGCACAGAAGGCTGCGAGTCTAAACAGAGAGGCGGTCTTACGCTTTGCGATAGTGAGGCTCGATTCAAGTGTGTGAGATTCGAGGTAGAGAGGAGTTTCCAAAGCCTCACCCTCAACGAGCTCAATGCACGCCTGCTCTGTGTGGGCGATCACGGTGTCATCAAGCCGCGCGCACAGTCCAAATGCTCTGGTGAGAAGAAAATCCCCTGAAAGCAGTGTCAGCGGTGTGCCGAACTTCGCGTAAGGAGATTGTTTGTGACGACGAATTGGCGACTGATCGATTATATCATCGTGCATTAACGTCGCCATGTGAATCAGCTCTATGCCCGCTGCGACGTTAAGAACCTCTGAAGTGATAGGTGACATTCCGACCGCTTTTGCGCATAAGAGCGTTAACGCCGGTCGGATACGCTTACCCCCAAGCGACAGGAGGTAGTCTGGTATCTCTTTCATCGGCCGAACATCGGACTGAAAAGAAGTTCGGATTATAGCTTCGACATCCGCTAGCTCAGGGATGAGCGTTAGCGCTTCCGCGAATCGTTCGGCCGTCGTCTTCTGGTTAACAGTTGCTGTGCCGCTGCTCATAGTGTTGGACGCTGGTTAACCGAAACAAGTTTAGGCTACGCCGCGGATTCTGCCCCTAATCAGTGTGCCTGTTGTGATCAGGAGCCGCGCATGGCACCGGAAGGAGGTGCTCGCTAAGAGGCACGTACAAGGCTGATGCAGCCCCCGCATTAGGAACTGTCCCCAACGGGATTCGAACCCGTGTCTTGACCGTGAAAGGGTCACGTCCTAGGCCAGGCTAGACGATAGGGACATACGAACACTTCTCAGATATCCTACTCACTTTAGTCAGGTAAGTCGATAGTGTCACCGGACTTTTGTGCCGTAGGGGGGACTATCGGCAAACCGTTGCCTAAGCTGCACATCGAGGACTAAACTGTCACGGTTAAGCGCTGGACGGCTCGTTATTGGCCCGGTGTAACATTTCGATATGAGTCACATCGCCTTTAAAACCCTGCAAGAGTTAGCAGCCTCAGTTGGTTTGGCCGTTGTTGGAGTCGCTGACGCAGACGCCCTGCGGGAGGACAGAGAGCGGCTCCGTTTGTGGCAGGAGGCCGGTTACAGCGGCGAGATGGTATTTATGCAACGTGACCCAGACCTGCTTTCAAACCCGGACAGGCTGCTTCCCGGGGTGCGGAGTGTGGTGGTAGTTGGAGCGTTTTACGATCGTGGGGAGCGACTGCCTTTGCCTCATGGGCACGGCCGAGTGGCCCGGTATGCGTGGGGACGTGATTACCACAAGGTGCTCAAGGCCCGGCTTGAGCAGTTGTGTACAATCGTGCGACAGCATCTCCCGACTACCTTCGAGTGTCGCGTTTTTACCGATTCGGTGCCGCTTCTTGAACGAGCGCTCGCGCGGCGCGCCGGGCTTGGCTTTGTCGGTAAGAATTCAATGGTGATTATGCCACGAGCCGGCAGCTTCCTGTTTCTGGGTGAGGTGTTGTGGAGCCTTGAGGTAACCGATCTTCCTAATACCCCTGAGGTTCAGCAATCTCACTGCGGCACGTGTTCCCGCTGTCTTGACCGGTGCCCAACCTCGGCGTTTGTCGGAGAGCGCGTGCTCGATGCGCGTCGCTGCATCTCGTATCTTACAATCGAAAAGCGTGGAAATTTAAGTTGGCAAGAACGAGAGTGGCTCGGAGAGTGGGTGTTTGGGTGTGATGCGTGTCAGGATGTATGCCCATTTAACGTGATCTCGATCAGTGGGCGATATCGGCCGGACTGTCCGGAGTTTGAGTCAGCAGCCGGAGTGGGGCAATCACTTAATCTTGCGGAGGTTCTCTCGATTCGATCGGACGCCGAGTACGTGAGGCGTTTTGCGGGAACTCCGCTGATGAGAGCAAAGCGTGAAGGCCTAGTGCGAAATGCAGCCGTGGTGGCTGCCAATACGCGAAGCGCTGACTTGCTAGGCCCCCTCGCGAGCGCAGTTCGGGAGGATAGCGCGCCAGTTATTCGTGCCCATGCCTTGTGGGGGTATGTGATGATCAGCGCAGGCTTGGGAACAGGTGCGATTACATCGGCAAAGGAGCTAGCAGGAGTATGCGTTGGTGATAGTGACCCTATTGTGAGTTCCGAGGCCAGAGACCTTCTCGATCGAATTGTCTGATTGCTCTCGGAGGGCGTGAGAGTAGGGGCGCTAATCGGCGATCTTGCTAAAAATGGGGCGAAGGACCACAATTATGGCACGAAGTGTGATTGAATATGAGGGACTGTAACGCAAACTGTGGATAATATTTGATTGCACGTGAACGTGCTCGTGCTCGTTAACGTGCACCTACCCGGAATCTTGGGCCTTTCGGGTACGTTTACGTTCACGAGCACGTGCAGGTGCACGTTCCATACACACTTTCTGTTACAGTC
>Ga0172372_10009895_pt1 | contig 12316 bp, 10 predicted proteins | sample LakKiv5m_2_FD_114544 | JGI IMG/M metagenome (GOLD analysis project Ga0172372, IMG submission 114544) | Freshwater microbial communities from Kabuno Bay, South-Kivu, Congo - kab_092012_9.5m | ecosystem: Environmental > Aquatic > Freshwater > Lake | place: Democratic Republic of the Congo...
CCGGTGCTGCACGCTGAAGGACATCTTCGTCGGCTTCACGCGCACGCCCAGCTCGCGGAAGAGGCGGGTGAGGTGCGGGTAGGTGACCTCGTTATAGACCATGAAGCCGGTGTCGAAGGCGACTTGGCCGGAGCCTTCGGGGACGGCGATGGTGTTGGTGTGGCCGCCGGGGTAATCCGCCTGCTCGAAGAGCGTGAGGTCAAAGCGCGACTGAAGGAAATGCGCGCAGCCCAGGCCGGCGATGCCGGTGCCGATGATGGCGAGACGGGTCATGCGGGGAGGACGGCAAGCGGGCGGGAACAAGCGGATGAAGGGAGGCAGTTCGCCTGGCCTCGTTCGACGGACAAGATCATCGCTTGGGCGGAAGGGAAGTGGTGCCCCGGGTAGGACTCGAACCTACGACCAATTGATTAAGAGTCAACTGCTCTACCAACTGAGCTACCGAGGCAGCCAAAGAGGGCGGAACAATTGGGATTTGGCAGGGGTTTGTCAACACTCCGGCAGGAAGAATCACCCGCGCGTGCGCGGCTGGAAAATCGGGCGGCCCGGAAATCGGTTTGACTTGGTTTTCCGCGCGGGAATAATCCCCGAAACCGAACGACGTATGCCACGACTTGTCTTGTTGACCGAGGGATTGACCGGGCGGTCGTTTGAGTTGAAGGCGGAGCGCTCCACGGTGGGCCGGCTGGAGGACAACAATTTCCAGATCCCCGCGCCCTCGGTGTCGAGCCACCATTGCGAGATTGTCCTGCGCGGGAATGACGTGGTGGTGAAGGATCTGGACTCGACCAACGGCACGTTCATCAACGGCGAGCAGGTCACGGAGCAGGTGCTGCAAGTCGGCCAGACGGTGCGGTTCGGCTCGGTCGAGGCCCGGCTGGAAGCCTCCGCCCCGACCGGTGCTTCCGGCAAGAAGGTGCTCGACAAGACGGCGGTGCTGCCGCAGGGCGTGAAGCTCAACGAGCTGGAAACCGGCACGCAGAAGATCACGTCGTTCGACAAGAATTCCCCCTTCAAAAAGAAGAGCAACAAGCTCAAGTGGGTCTTCATCGGCATCGGCGCGGTGATCGTCATCATCATCATCGTCGTGCTGGTGATGGTGGTGACGGGCGGCAACTGATCCTCCGGCCGCCGGCTTTCCCCACCGCTGCGATTCAGCCCTTCAGCCAGCCGCAGACTTCCTTCGCGGCATACGTGACAATGATGTCCGCCCCGGCCCGACGCATCCCCAGCAACGCCTCCAGCGTCACGGCGCGCTCGTCAATCCAGCCGCGCGCCGCCGCCGCCTTGATCATGGAATACTCCGCGCTCACCGCGTAGGCGGCGGTCGGGTAGCCGAAGGTGGTCTTCACGCGATGCACGATGTCGAGGTAGGCCAGCGCCGGCTTCACCATCACCATGTCCGCGCCCTCGGCGATGTCCAAGGCGACCTCGCGCAGGGCTTCCTCCGCGTTGGCCGCGTTCATCTGGTAGCTGCGCCGGTCGCCAAACTGCGGCGTGGATTCCGCCGCCTCGCGGAACGGGCCGTAGAAGGCCGACGCATACTTCGCAGCGTAGGAAAGGATCGGCGTGTCCTCGCAGCCCGCCGCGTCCAGCGCGGTGCGGATGGCGCGCACGCGGCCGTCCATCATGTCGCTCGGCGCGACCACGTCCGCGCCGGCCTCGGCGTGGCTCACGGCGGTGCGGGCGAGCAGCGGCAGCGTGGGGTCGTTGAGCACCCGGCCCGCCGCGCGATGCACGAGGCCGCAGTGCCCGTGGCTCATGTATTCGCAGAGGCAGACGTCGGTGATGACCAGCAAATCGGGCAGCTCGCGCTTCAGCGCGCGGACGGCCTGCTGCACGATGCCGTTGCGCGCGAACGCGCCGGAGGCCCGCTCATCCTTCTGGTCCGGGATGCCAAACAGCAGCACCGCCGGCACGCCCGCCGCGTGGGCGGCGGCGGCATCCCTGACCAGTTCATCCACGCTCAACTGGAACACGCCAGGCATCGCGCCGATGGGCCGGCGCTCCTTTTTTCCCGGCCGGGCGAAGAACGGCAGCACGAGTTGGTGCGCGCCCAACTGCGTCTCCGCGACCATGCGGCGCAGCACGGGCGACTGCCGGAGGCGGCGCGGGCGGTGGGCGGGGAACTCGGGCCGGATCATCGGACGGCGGTGACTTTGATGTTGGTGTAGCTCTTCGCGTCGGGGTCCAGCACGGCGATGCTGAAGGGGAACAGCTTGTGCGCGTCGAGCACGGTCTTGCTGTCGGAGAACGTGCCCAGGGACGCGCCGTTCTTGTCCAGCAGCTCGCACTCGACCTTCACCTCGAACCACGCGACGGCCGAGTGGTTGGTCACGTTGCCCCGGACGAAGAGGAGGCTGGTGCCGGGCTGCGGCTGGAGCGAGTGGTTGAGCAGTTGGACGCCCTCGGGCAGGGCCTTGCCGTCCTTGCCGAGCTTCGGGCGCTTCTCCCAGTAGAGCATTCCCCAGCGCACGGCGGCGGTCACGGCCAGCACAAAGATGAGCGTGTAGCCGATGCGCCGGAACCAGCTCATCGGCGCGGGCGGGGCCTGCTTCACGGGGACGGCCGTGCCGCAGTCCGGGCACTTCACCGCGCCGGTGGGAATCTTCGTGCCGCAAAAGTCGCACCGCAGCGGCTTGGTGGCGGCCGCGTCGTCGTCGCTGTCCTGCCACTGCGCCTTGACCACCATGTTCTTCCTGTCGGCCGGTTTCGCGCCGGGCCGCGAAGCGGCCGGCCGGGCGACGGGATTGGTGGCGCGCGCGGCGGCCAGCGCGGCCTTTTGCGCCTCGGTGAGCGGCTTGGCGACGGCGGTCTTCGCCTGCGCGACGGGGCGGGCGACCGGCTTGGGCGCGGCCTCCGGGGTTGCTTCAGGCACTTGGGCCGAGGCGTCGAGCACCGTCTGCTGGCCGCAATGCGGGCAGGTGATCGTCATGCCGCGCGCGCTGGCGGGGAAGGAAATGCGCCCGTGGCAGTGGGCACAGGGGCTTTTCAGATACTGCTCTTGGCTCATGCGCGCGGCCCCGTTCGTGCCCTCGTCGGGCCGGATGGTGGCAAATGCGCGCGCAGTATCTTCCGCCGCCCGGCACATTCAACCAGAAAACCGGCCCGCCCGCCGCGCCGGGACTCGCCACGCGCACGCGGCCTTTGGTAGCCTCGGCGCGCATGAGTTCCACCGCCGAGTCCGGGCTGGTCGCGCGCTGCCGGCGCGGCGACGCGCGCGCGTGGGACGAACTCTTCGACGCGCACTACGCCGCCGTGGGGCGGTATGTGTTCCAGCTCTCGCCGCAGTTCACGCGCGAGGACGCGGACGAGATCGCGCAGGAAACATTCCTCTCCGTCATCAAGCACATCGGCAGCTTCCACGGCGACTGCCAGTTGCAGACGTGGCTGTTCCGCATCGCGGGCAACAAGGCGCGCGACCACCTGGAGAAGCAGCGCGCGGCCAAGCGCGGCGGCGGCCAGCCGCCGCTCTCGCTGCACGCGGAGGATCCCGAGACCGGCCTGACGCTCGACGCGCCGAGCCACGCGCCCGGTCCCGACGGCGCGCTGCTGCACGCCGAGCGCGCGCTGCTCATCGGCGACGCGCTCGGACGGCTCGGCGGCCCGTGCCAGGAGATCATCGAGCTGCGCTACTTCGCCGACCTGAGCTACGAGGAGATCAGCCGCGCGCTGCACCTCAACGAGAAGACCGTCAGCTCGCGCCTGAGCAAGTGCCTCGACAAGCTCGAGGAAATCGCCCGCCCGATGTTTGGCGCGGGCAAAGCCCCGGTTTCCCCGTCCAACCCGGAAGCAAGATGAACCAGAAGATTAAGATTAGGATTACGAGTATGAGCAAGAGCACGAAGGCCGCATCTTCCCCTGCTCCTACTCTTACTCTTAATCCTAATCCTAATCCTGATCCTATTCCCCATCCCGCTCCCGCAACCTGACCCGCCCCGCATGGCCAACGAACCCCAACGCGACATCGAGCACGACCTGCGGGCCTACCAGCAGCGCCGCGACGGGCAACTCGGCGCGCCCGTCGAGCTGCATCCCGCCACCCGCCGGCTGCTGCAGGGCGAGGTCGCGCGCACCGCCGGCCGGCCGTTGCTCACCTCCGAGGAGGCGGCGAAAAACTTCGTGCGCTCGTTCGTGATGTCGCACCAGCAGCCCGGCTTCTTCGCGCGCCACCGGCCGCAAATCCTGTGGGGCGGCGGGATGTTCGCGTGCCTCGCCGTCGTGCTGCTCCTGCTCCGCAACGATCCGCAGCGCGTCGCGCGGCAGAGCACCTTCCCCGATGCGCTGCCCGCGCCGCCACCGGTGGCCAGTCCGCAACCCGCTCCGTCCCCGACGGTCGCTGCGGTGGGCCGGCCGCTGGCCGAGAATGAAAGCCTGGCCCGCGCGCGGCGGTTTGCCCCGGCGGCGGACGAAGCGAAGGATGCGATCTTGTTGCCCGTCGCTCCGGCCGGCAGTCCCGCGCCGGGCAGTTTTCGGGGAATCACGGTCGCCTCCGGGCCGATGCCCGCCGCCCAGCGCGAAGCCGGAGCGAGCCGCGCCGGTTCGGTGGCGCCAACGCCGGCACCCACCGTGGCGTTCGAGCGCGGCACGGTCGCGGCGGCCCCGGCGGGCGGAATGGGCGTCACCAAGTCGGAGGCAGCCGTGAGCCGTCAGTTGCTCATGCGGGATTTGGATCGCAAGGCGGAGGCGAAACTCGCCGAGCAGGCGGCAGCGGGTGAAGTCGCACAGCTCGACAAGGCGCTCAAGGCCGCGTCGGGCGCGGCACGCCCGGCCGCTCCGACGGCCAAGGCCCCGGCCGAGGAAGTGAAGCTCAAGCTCGCCGATGATTTGAAACGCGCCCAAGTGGTGAACCTGGGTGGCGTGGCCGGAGCCACCGCCCCCGCCGGTCCGGCCGCCACCGCGTCGTCCGCGCTCGCCGCCACGCCGGCCCCCCGGATGCTCCAAGATGCCGTTGCCGGCGGCGGAAGCGCGGCCATCACCCAGCGCTTCCAGCAACAGGACACGCGCGCGAACCTGCGGCAGAATTTCAACTCCCCGCCCGTGCCGCAGGTCATGCAGGACTTCGCGTTCGAGCGCAGCGGTGACCGCGTGCGCATCGTGGACGCCGACGGCTCGACCTACGAGGGCGCCGTGCTGTCCGGGTTGGTCGAGGAGGCGCGGCGCGCGAAGCTGGGTGTCGGCCTCGCAGCGGTCAAGGAGCGCAAAACGGCGCTGGACCAGGAGGCGCAAACCGCCGTGCCGGCCACCGGGGCGCAGGTCAGTTACCGCTTCTACGCCACCGGCCTGAACCGGAAGCTGAACCAGTCCGTCGAGTTTCGGGGCGAGTGGCTGCCGCTCGCGCCGGTGTCGCAAGCCGGAGCCACGCCCGCGTTGCAGACGGCCAGCTTTGGAGCCACGCGGTTGGAGAAAGTCGAGGCGGCCAAAAAGGATGCCCCCGCCACCAACGCGGCGTCCCTTGCCCCCTTGCGAACCGATGCCTACGCCCTCCCGCCGACGCAACCGCAGCCATCCCCATCCGGCCGCATCTCCGGCCGCGCCGTGGTGGGCGGGCGGAATGAGTTCGAGGTCAACGCGGTGCCGAAGTGAGGCGGCGGCCGGTCACTCGCGGTCCCACAGAACCAGCGGGTTGCCCACGCCGGCGGCGCCAAACTGAAAGCTAAACGCGCTCGGGCGGAGCGACTCCGAATGGCCGTCCACAAATCCCGCCGGCGAGCGGCCCACATGCCGGGCCACGACGCGCACCGGCGTGGTGGCGTAAGTTCCGTCCGTGGGCGGGCGATAATACACCGCCGAGGCAAACGGACGCTCCGTCCAGAGATCGGGGTTGGTCTGGCCGGTGTTGGTGATCTCGCCGACGTCCGCGAAGATGACCGTGGCGCTGGGCTGCGCCACTTCGTTCTCGCGGGACTTCTGCGTCGTGCTCGTGGTGAACGTCAGTCCGCCGCCGCCGGCGCGGTAGCTCATGCCGATGCCCAGCGGCAGGCTGCTGGCCGTGGGCGTGGTGGAGCTGGACACCGTGGTGCTGTCCACCTTGAGCGCCGGGCAGTTGAAGATCTTCGGGTCGGGCAGCAGCTTCTTGATATGATACAGCTCGTCGCACCACCAGACCGCCGTGGGGGCGGGCACCAGCAGTTGGTTCACCGGCGGGTCGGTCGCGGCGATCCGGTTGCGCCACAGCCGCAGGAACTCCCCGTCGTGGTCGTCAATGTAGAGCCGGCTGGCGAGGGAGATCTGGCGGTTGTTGCTCAGGCACTTCACGCCCACCGCCTTCTTCTTCGCGCTGGCCAGCGCCGGCAGGAGCAGCCCCGCGAGGATCGCGATGACCGCGATGACCACGAGCAGTTCAATGAGGGTGAAGCCGCCGCTGCGGGACGGGCGCTGGACACGATTCATCATGGTCGCCGGTTGGTTGACGCGGGGAAGCTACCCCGTCACCCCCATATCGCGCCAATAGTTCTTTCGGGCTAGTGCGGTTCCGCGCGCGCCCTGTATCCTCCCGCCATGCGCCCGCCCGGCAGCCCCGTCCTCCGGCTGCTGGCCGCCCTGCTCCTCGGCGGGCTGGCGGGCCGCGCGCAAGTGCTCACCAACTGCGCCCAGCTCCGCGCCCTCACGCCGGAGGCCGCGCGGCAGGAACTGCCCGTGCAACTGCGCGCGGTCGTCACCGTGGTCGGGGGTGATCTGTCCACGACCATCTTCATCCAGGATGAAACCGGCGGCTCCTTCCTCGCCGGCACGCGCAACCCGCGCGGACTGGGGCCGGGTTCGTGGATCGAGGTCACGGGCAAAAGCTACGCGGGCCTGTTCGTGCCGGGCATCCGCGCGACGGAAATCCGCGAGCTGGGCCGCCACGAATTGCCGCCGCCGGTGCCTGCCAACTATGACGATCTGCTGGCCGGGCGGCTCCATTACCAGCGCGTCATCGTGTCGGGCGTCGTGCGCGCGGTCACGACCGCCACCAACCGCACCACGCTGCGCCTCGCGCTCGGCGCGCGGAAGCTCGACGTGCAGGTGCTGGAGCCGCCGCCCGCCGAGCCGCCGGCCTTCGTGGACGCACGGGTGCGGATCACCGGCCTGGCCGCCGGCTACATCAACGACAAACGCCAGCTCGTCGCGCCGCAGCTCGTGCTGCCCACGCTGGCCGACATCCGCACTGAAACGCCCGCGCCCGCCGACGCGTTTGCCGTGCCCGCGCTCGGCGTGGGGGAACTGCTGAACTTCGCCCCGGCCGGTCAGGCCGGTCACCGCGTGCAAGTGCGCGGCGTGGTCACGCACCAGCAGGTCGGTGCGGCGCTCTTTCTGCGGGAGGGCGAGCGCGGCCTGTTGGTGCAGAGCGCGCAGCGCGACCGCGTCCAGCCCGGCGACGTGGTGGAAGTCGCGGGCTTCCCGGCGATGGGCACGTTCAGCGCGCTGCTGGAGGACGCCGTCTTCCGCCGCGTGGGCCGCGAAGCGGATCCGCTGCCTGTCACGACCAACGTGCGCGAGGCGTTGCGCGGCACCAACGACGCCGACCTTGTCTCGCTTGAGGCGCACCTGCTTGAAGTGCTGCACACGCCGGCCGAGTCCGTGCTCCTGCTGCGCGCCGACGACACGGCGTTCAACGCGCGCCTGCCGCGCGCGCCGCTCGATCTCGCCGTCGGCAGCCGGCTGCGACTGACCGGCGTCTGCCGCGTCGAGGAGTCCGCCACGCCGGGCACCGGCTTTCGCGCCAATCCGCACGCCATCGAACTGCTGCTGCGCTCGGCGGAGGACATCGCGGTGCTGGCCGCGCCGTCGCCGTGGACGGCCGAGCGGCTCACGGCGGTCGCGGGCGGGCTGCTCGTGCTGCTCGTCGCGGCGGCGGCGTGGGCCGCGCTGCTGCGCCGGCGCGTCGCCGAGCAGACCGAGGTCATCCGCCAGAAGGTCGAGCGCGAGGCGGCGCTGGAGGAGCGCCACCGCATGGCCCGCGAGATGCACGATACGCTCGCGCAAAGCTTTTCCGGGCTGGGCTTCCAGTTGGAATCGCTCGCCAAAAGCCTGCCGTCCGAGGCCGACGCCGCGCGCACGCGGCTCGACACCGCCAAGCAGATGGTGCGGCACGGGCAGGAGGAATTCCGCCGCTCGCTGATGAACCTGCGCGCGCAGGAGCTGGAGCGCGGCAGTCTCGCGGAGGCGTTTGGCGAACTCGGCCGGCACATCACCGCCGGCACGGGCATCGCGTTTCAGCTCGACGTGCGCGGCCCCGCGCGGAGCCTGAACGAGGCGGTGGAGAACAACCTTTTGCGCATCGGCCAGGAATGCGTGACCAACGCCGTGCGCCACGCGCGGCCCGGACGCATCGAGGCCGAGCTGGTGTTCGAGCCGGCGCAGGTCCGCCTGCGCGTGAAGGATGACGGGCAGGGCTTTGCGTCCGCGACGGATTCGCCGGAAGCCAACGGACACTTCGGCTGGCGCGGCATCCGCGAGCGCGCGGAGCAGATCAAGGCCGACGTGAAGCTCGCGTCGCGCCCCGAGGCCGGGACCGAAATCGAAGTGACCGTGCGCGCGTGACCGCCTGTCACGCGATGCGCATCGTCAGCCCGCCGTCAATCGTCACGGTGTCGCCGGTGATGTAGTCGTTCTTCACCAGCATGAGGATGGCGTCGGCCACCTGCTCGGAAGTGCCCTCGCGCTTGAGCGGGATGCGGTGCTCAAGATTCAGCTTCTTCTGCTCCGCCGACATCTTCTCGTGGAAGCGCGTGCGGATGACGCCGGGCGCGACGCAGTTGATGCGGATGTTGTCCGGCGCAAACTCGCGGGCCAGCCCGCGCGTGAGGTGTGGAATCGCGCCCTTCACCGCCTGATAGGCAATGTGGCTCGGGATGGCGAGCTTCCCGGCGGTCGAAGAGATGAGAACAATTGCGCCCTCCTTCTTCGGCCTCATGAGCGGGATGGCCGCGCGGCACAGGTAGAAAATCGCGTGGACATGGACATCAAACGCGCCGTGCCACGCCTCGGGCGTCAACTCCAAGAGGCCGCCGTTCACCGGCCCGCCGGCGGAATGCACGAGCACGTCCAAGCCGCCCAGCCGTTTCGCCGTCTCCTCCACGGCCCGCGTGCAATCGGCGGGTTTGGCGCAGTCGGCTAAAATCAGTTCGCACCGCCGGCCGAGTGCCTGAATCGCCGCGCGCGTCTGCCGCGCGTCGTCATCCTCCGTGCGCCCGACGATGGCGACATCCACGCCTTCCTTCGCCAACGCAATCGCCGCCGCCGCACCGATGCCGCGCGTGCCGCCCGTGACCAAGCCGATTTTTCCCGTGAGCTTCATGTGGTTTGAGTTTGCAGTCGCTTTTCCAGATCGCGGGGCGCGAAGAATGCCAGCGCCCGCCCAGCTTTCCGTTGCTCCAGCAGGCCAGCGTCCGCCAAGCCGAGCAAGTCCGTTCTGGCAGTCTGATACACGACGGCGTGACGCGAGCCGTGACCCCGGATGGAATACGCGAAACCGGGATGCTTCAGCGCGTGGGCCAGCAGCGCCTGTTGCCGGTGGTTCAACGAGGGGTGCCGGTGCAGCAGATCGAGGCTGACCCGAGTCTCACGGGCCTTTCGCGCCACGTAGTCATGCAATTCCCGGAGCGCCCGACGGATTGTGTCCGCCTGGTGCAGCACAAAGTAGGTCAGGTCGTTCTCATCGGTTTCGGTGTGCAGAAAGGCCGTGCCGTATTGCGCCGGAGCCTTCCTGAGAAACTGCGAAATGGACACGAACTCGAACAGCCAATAGCCCGTGTGCAGCAGATGCCAGTAGAACAGCGCGCGCGCCGTGCGGCCGTTGCCGTCCACGAAGGGGTGATCGTAGGCCAGCCAGAAGTGCAGCATGATGGCCCGCACGACCGGGTGAATGAAGTGCCCGGGCGTCCGGCCGTTGGCGAACTCGCACATCGCATCCAGCCGTCCGGCCAGTTGTCCCGCTGGCGGGGGCACATGGAAGACCTGGCCGGTGAATTCGTTCGCGACGTCCACCGGCTCATCCTCCCGCCGCAAGCGCCCGGCGGCATCCGGCTTCTCCAAGGTTCCGTCCGAAACCAGCCGATGCAGGTGAAGAACCATTTGAGGCGTGAGCGGTTCGGACTTCAACTCGCGCACCCGCTGCATCGTCAGGTAATTGTTCAGAATCATCCTCTCGCTGGTGTCCCGTGGCGCGCGGCCTTCGGCCAGCATCTTCTTGGCAACCTCGCGCGTGGTCGCGGCACCTTCAAGCTGGCTGGACGTGATGGCCTCCTCCATCAACGAGCGCACGACATAGCGATCCCGTTGTTCCTGACTGGTCACCGCTTCGGGCATGTCCACCAGCGTGCCGCTCCCGCGATCAATCTGATGCAACAGGCCGGTGACCGAATCTGGAACCACGAAGCAGAACGGGGCGCCGGACTTGTCCCGAAGCGGAACCGGTCGCCGGATCATCTGGCGGTTCAACTTCAGGCCAAGCCACCACTCGCCGTGGGACAAACCCTTGGGCGGCGCTCGGAATCGCAACTCGTCCCAGTGAAAATACCGCCCGTCGTGCTCCGCGCCCGCCACCGCCCCCAGGATGGCGAGCATCCGCTCAGGCTTCTCCAGTCCAGCCAGCAGGGCTTTGACGGGTGGCGGTGTTTGCGGAACTCGCACGCCGGAATTACTAGCGAATTACTAATTTGTTATCAATTAGTAATTGAGGGACGATCAGGAAGGCCTGGCTGCCGTGAAGGTGCTGCAAAGTGAGCCGGTGAAGCGGATGTGGAGGCGGCACCGTTCACTTGGACGATCGGGGCGGGTTGCGCCCGTTCCGCACGAAGCGGTGGGCGGAGTTCCTCGCCGATGCGGCGTGTCAGAACCGCTACAACACATTCAGCGGCACTTCCTCGAAAGGTCCGCTTCGTTGCGGCGGCTCGGGGCTTGAGCCGGAGTCCACCGCCAGCGCGGGCGGCAGCGCGGGCATCGGGGCAACGGCCTCGTCGTTCGCGAGCGTCACCTGGATGTTCCGCTCGCGGAGCAGGGCGAGGAAGCTTTCCGGCGCGCCGGGATCCGTCACCACCGCGTCAATGACGTCCAGGTCGCACAGCTTGGAGATGGACTGGCGGCCGAACTTGGTGGAATCAATGCAGAAGATAACCCGGCGGGCGGCGTTGATCATGGCCCGCTGAATGTCAATCAGCAGGCCGTGGGAGTTCGTGATACCCTCCGCCGTGATGCCCGCGCAGCTCAAGATGGCCACGTCCGCGCGTATCTTGGAGAACGCCTCCACCGCCAGCGGCCCGACCAGCACCCCGAGCCGCGGATAGATGACCCCGCCAGAAACCACGACCTCCAGTTTGTTCGAGGCGGAATAAAGGTTCGCGATGGGCAGAGAGTTGGTGAACACCTGCGGGGTCTTGGCTTCCAAGTGCCGGGCGACGTGATAGCAGGTCGTTCCCGCGTCCAAAATGACTGTCTGGTTTGCGGAAATCAGACCGGCACAAGCCTTTCCGATGATTTCCTTCTCTGCCAGTTGGTGCGTGTCGCGGGTGCTGAAGGCGTATTCGTCGGACTTGGGGTCAGCCAGGCGGGCACCTCCATGCGTCCGGCGGACGACTCCCGTTGACTCCATGACCGTGACATCTCGCCGGACGGTCGAAACTGAGGCATCCACCAGCTCGGAAAGCTCCTCCAATGACGCGAATTCGACCTTTTGGAGGTGCTCTTCGATACGCTTTTGGCGCTCTTCTGAGGTCATCTTCGGTCTATTTGATAGTTTATGATAGAATTTGCAAGATAATGTTTGACTTGAGTTCAAAAAGTTTCAAAATCGCGCTCAGATATGACTGGTTTGGCTGCCGCACCGCATCGCGCCGTTGTCGAGCACATGGTTCGACAGGCCGTTTATCAACGGCTTGGCAAGCCCCTCCCGCGCACGGCCAGCGCTCCGAATCCGCTCGTGGTCAACGTCAGCGCCCGGCACTGCCACCTCACCGAGGACGCCGTCGAGGCGCTTTTCGGCAAGGGCCACAAGCTCCAAGTCCACAAGTGGCTCTACATGGACGGCCAGTTCGCCGCGAAGGAGACCGTCACCCTCGTCGGCCCGCGCAGTCGGGTGATTTCCAATCTTCGCATCCTCGGCCCCTGCCGGAATTTGAACCAAGTCGAGCTGGCCTACACCGATGGCATCGCGCTCGGGTTCGACCTGCCGCTCCGCAGTTCCGGCGACATCAAGGACACGCTCGGCGGAATGCTCATGGGCCCGGCGGGCTTCTTCGAGTTGCCGCAGGGCATCATCCGTGCGAGGCGTCACGTCCACATGACGCCTGCGGATGCGGATTACTACGGCGTGAAGGCGGGCGACATGATGAAG